>LWDU01037957.1_pt1 | contig 14946 bp, 17 predicted proteins | sample 727161 | NCBI WGS metagenome assembly LWDU01 (sample SAMN04566230, study PRJNA314399) | hydrothermal vent metagenome | isolation source: deep sea hydrothermal plume seawater | place: Mexico: Gulf of California, Guaymas Basin | collected 2004-07-11 | reverse complement strand
GGGCTCCCGGACCGACGCCGAGACCGATGTTCGCACCCCCGACCATCGACGGCTGGCGGCGCATCCCGTCGTGGGAGTGGCACCGCGCCGGGCTCGAGCCGCCGCAGTCCCGCACGATCGCGCGGATCGCCGCGCGAGGCACCTCTCTTGTCAGCGCCCTCCTCGCCGCACCTGACACCGAGGGTGTGGACCGCATCCTGCTCAGCCGACCAGGCATCGGGCCCTGGACCTCGGCGGAGACCCGCATCAAGGCCTTCGGAGACCCCGATGCCGTCAGCGTCGGCGACTACCACCTCGCCCACGAGGTCGGCTACGCCCTGACCGGATCACGCACCGACGATGACGGGATGCTCGAGCTTCTTTCGCCCTGGGCGGGCCACCGGCAGCGGGTCATCCGGCTCCTGGGGGCGGGCGGCCCCCGGGAACCGCGACGCGGTGCGCGCCTTCATCCCGAAGACCACCGCTTCCGCTGACTCCGGCCCGCTCACTCGTCTTCGGGGGCGAGGTCTCCTTGCCCGGCTTCGCCGAGTCTTGCACTCAGCGGCTCGTCGCCCTGCGTCTCGGGCTGAGCCTCGGACGAGGGCGCTGCCCCGGGCTGGACGGCTGGGTTGTGCTGGTCGGATGCCGGATCGGCAGGCCGTTCGGCGTCGGGCTGGATGTCGGGATCGATGTCGACCGCGGCGTCCTCGACCGGCCCGTCGTCGGAGGAGCGCTGGGGGTCCTCCGTGGGCTCTGCTCCCTCGATAGGCGCGATCTGCTCGACGGTATCGGCTTCTTCGAGGGGGTCTCGTGCACTGTCGGTCATGTCGAGCTCCTTTCGCCATGGGGCGCGCGATCTGCGCGGCGCGTACGGCATCAGGATCCCGCGGTGGGGCCCGCTCAGCGAGGGACTTGACAGCCGGCCGCTGCCCGAGACCCCGTCGGCGTCACATCTCTTCGTGCGTGGTGGGGTCCCCGTCCCAGAGCCGCCCGCGCTCGAGGGCGGAGATCGCCGCGACCTGCTCGCTGGTGAGCGTGAACCCGAAGACATCGGCGTTCTCGCGCTGGCGGCCGGCGTGAGCGGATTTGGGAATGGGCGTGGACCCGATCTGCACGTGCCAGCGCAACACGACCTGCGTGGGGCTGACGCCGAGCTCTGTCGCCAGGTCGCTGATCACGGATTCGTTCAGCAACTCGCTCCGGCGCGCGAGCGGGCTCCAGCTCTCGGTGCGGATGCCGTGAGCGGCGTGGTACTCCCGGAGCGGCGCCTGCGGGAAGTAGGGGTGGAGTTCGACCTGGTTCACGACGGGCATCACGCCCGTCTCGTCTTGGAGGCGATCGAGCATCGACTCGGTGAAGTTCGACACCCCGATGGATCGGACCAGTCCCTCGGCCCGCAGGTCGATCATCGCGCGCCACGTGTCGACGTACTTGTCGACGCTCGGGTTCGGCCAGTGGATGAGATACAGGTCGATGCGGTCGAGGCCGAGACGTTCGAGCGATTCGCCCGCGCTGCGCCGTGCCTCGTCGTAACCGTGGTCGCGCCCGGGGATCTTGGTCGTCACGATCAGTTCGTCCCGGTCCAGTCCGCTCCGGCGGACTGCCTCGCCGACCTCACGCTCGTTCTCATAGTTCACGGCGGAATCCAGCAGCCGGTACCCGGCATGGATGGCTGAGACGATCGCGTCTGTGCCGTCTGCGCCACGCAGCCCGTAGGTACCTAAGCCCAACTGGGGGAAGGTCGTGCCATCGGCCAGGGTGAGAGTGGGGATCGAGATCATGGTTCCATCCTGCCCCTCGGCACCCGCCGCCGGGGCCGTCAGTCCAGAAGGCGCTCGAGGACGCGGATGACGCCGTGGTCGACGTTGGATGGCGCCCGGTATCGGGCGGCGGCTGCGACATCGGGATGCGCGTTGGCCATCGCGAAGGAGAAGTCGGCGGCATCCATCATGTCGAGATCGTTGAGGTAGTCGCCGAACACCGCGGTCTGCTCCGGCGTCACGTTCAGGAGGTCCTGGATGGCGCGAAGCGCCTTGCCTTTGGAGACACCCTGGTTCATGACGTCGACCCAGTGGTGCCCTGACACGACGACCTGGTGAGTCAGGCGGTGCCGCTCCAGTGCGGGCGCCGTGTGCTTCTCCCCGTCCTCGACATCGAACACCGCGACCTTGAGGATCTCGTCGTCCACGGCGAGAAGATCCTCGACGTCCATGAGCCGGGCGTAGTACTTTTCGGCCTGATCCCGGAAGGCATCGTCGGTTCGCTCGATGTATGCCGAGGCCTTGCCGCACAGCACGACACCGACCTCATGCGTGAAACCACGGATGTCGCCGATGAGGTCGATGACGAAGTCACGGTCCATGACGTCGGAGCTGAGCTCCTCGTCGCCGCGCGTCACGAATGTGCCGTTCTCGGCGATGAAGACGAGATCGTCACCGTGTGCACCGAACTCGCGCCGCAGCGTGGCGTGCTGTCGGCCACTGGCGGGCGCGAACGCGATACCCGCATCGCGGAGGCGACCCAACAGGGGCCACAGCGCCGTGGGCACCGCACCTTCGCCGTCGAGCAGGGTTCCATCCATGTCGACCGCGATCAGGCGGATCTCGCTCCCCCGACCGGCGAGAGCGTCAAGATCGGCAGGAGCGGGCGTGGATCCGTCGGCGAAGTCATCGGTCACTCATCCATCCTGCCCGAGGCACGCACCTGGACCGACGCGTCACCCCGCGACAAGATCGAGGCATGAGCCGTCACTGGAGCCCGCTTGCCCTCACGTATCTCGCACTGGCTGTCGCGGGGCTGGCCGGTACGTGGTATTTCAACGCCCTCGCGATCATCCAGTTGCGGGACTTCATCGGCGACCTCGTCACCAGCGGTCCGGCGGTGTCGTCGATCACGGTCGACCTGCTGGTCGTCGCTGTCGCGGGGTGCGTTCTCATCGTGGCCGAAGCGCGTCGACTCGGCATGCGCTTCGCGTGGCTCTACATCGTCGGTTCGGGCCTCACGGCTTTCGCCTTCACCTTCCCGCTGTTCTTGGCGATGCGTCAACGTCGGATGACGCAACTGGCGGCATCCGTCACACCGACGCCTGCGCCTCCTCGGGGGTGAGCACGCGGGCTGCGGGCCATCTCGGAGATCCGCCGATCACCCAGTAGGCGATGCCCACGACAACGGCGCCGCCGACGAGATTGCCGAGGCCTACCCACAGCATGTTGGTACCGAACGACAGCCAGGTCGCACTCGGAACGCCGGTGGCAAGCCCCAGGGTGAAGGTCGTCATGTTCGCCACGACGTGCTCGAACCCCGAGGTGATGAAGGCCAGCAGCGCCCAGAAGATCACCACGAACTTGGGGCCGTCAGTGGTCGAACGCGCCACCATCCAGATCGCGAGGCACACGAGCACGTTGCAGAGAATGCCGCGAACGAACAGTTCGATCGGCGACTCGTGCGCCTTGGCATCCAGCATCGCCTCGAGCATCGCACCCGCGGCGGGATTCGCGTGCAGAACTCCCGCCAGCGCCACGAGCGTTCCGAACAGTGCTGAGCCGAGAAGATTCGCGACGAAGGTGAACCCGAGCGCACCGAAAGCCGAGCCGGGAGACGTCGCCCGCATGAGCGTGCCCTGGGTGAGGGTCATCATCGATGACGTCACCAGCTCCGCACCGGCGAAGACCACGAGGGTCAGCGCGACGCCGAACACCAGCCCGCTGACGAGTTTCGCCCACCCGGCGCCGGCCTCGGCCAACGGGCCTGCCGCGTTCAGCATCAGGACGACGGCGATGCCGACGTAGGCGCCGGCGAGCATGCCCGACACGGTGAAGCGCAGCGGATGCCGCATCCCCTCGATCTTGTGGATCGCCGCGTCGGCCTGGAGTTCGAGGGTCTGTTCGATCGTGCGCACACGAGCACGATAGCCATGTGGTCAGGCCACAGCGAGGGTCGAAAGTCCCCGGCGGACCGAGGTCGCTACATGCGCACGATCAACTTGCCGGGAACGTGCCCGTCCTCGAGCTCCGCAATCGCCGCGGGCGCGTCGGCGAGACCGACCTCTCGATGGATGACGCTACGCACGCTACCGTTGCCCAGCATCGACGCAAGAAGGGCGAGATCGGCTCCTGACCACGTCGCGTTCACCCCGACGACCCGCTCCCGGCGGAATCGACTCGCGATCAACCCCCCGAAGATCCGTGTCGCAGGGCCCAGGAGCCGGCCCTCGCCCGGACCTCCCACGAGCACCAGCGACCCGCCCGACGCGAGCAGGCTCCGCAGGTACCCGATGCGTGTGCCCCCAGCGATATCGACGATGACGTCGAACCGCTCATCCAGGTCTTCGACCTCTCCCCGCGTGTAGTCCAGGATGCGGTCCGCCCCGAGGTCCGCAACCCACGACGCGTTTCGGCCACTGCAACTCGCCACGACCCGACCGGCCCCCACGCCGCCCGCCGCACCGAGGATCAGCACGCGGGAACCCGCCGCCATGCGTCCCCGATCGCGGAGCGCCTGCAACGCTGTCAGCCCGGCAAGCGGCACCGCGGCGGCATGCGCGGGCTCCACATCCTCCGGGATCGGCACGAGGTACTCGGCCCGCGCCGTCGCCGATTCCGCCAGCGAGTTGCGCGCGACGCCGAACACCGCATCCCCTACGGTCAGGTCCACGACCTCGCCGCCCACCTCTGTGACGACACCTGCCACATCCACTCCGAGTCCCGGGTTGCGCGGAGAGCGCCAGCCAGACGTGGGACGCATGAGCCACGGCAGGCCGCGCATGTGATGCCATTCGAAGGGGTTCAGCGACGCGGCGGTCACTCGCAGCCTGACTCGCCCCGGTTCCAGCGGTTCAGGGTCGACGTCCACGACCTCGAGCGTCTCCGGCCCGCCATAGCGAGAGCGACGAATGGCGCGCATGGTGATCCTCCTAGGTCGCAACGGACGGCCTTACGTTGTATGGCTATCCGCGAGGCTAGTCTTACACCGTAAGCTCGTCAAGTCGCCGGGGAGGTCGCCAGATGTCGATGCCCGACGATGCGCCTGACACGACCCGTCGACCACTGACTCGCGACAGCATCCTTTCCGCTGCGCTCGAGCTCGTCGACACAGAAGGCCTGGACGCACTGACGATGCGGGCCCTGGGTGCCCGCCTCGGCGTGGAGGCGATGTCGATCTACCATCACCTGCCGTCCAAGCAAGCCGTCATCGACGGGATCGTCGATCTCGTCTGGGCCGAGGTCACCCTGACCGGTGAGACGCGCGACTGGCGCAAAGCGGTGCGCCGAACCGCCCGATCGGCGTTCACGACGCTACTGCGTCACCCGTGGGCGAACCGTATCCGTGCGACCAGCGGCGGGCCGGCACGGATGGCCTACATCGACGCCTCACTCGGGCACCTGCGGCGCGCGGGCTTCACACCCGAGCAGGCCTTCCACGCCCATCACGTCCTCGAGGCATACATCCAGGGGTACGTCATCCAGGCCCTCGACTTCGCTCCGACGGATGCCACCGCCGAACGGGAACAACGCGACGCCGCCATCGCCTACCTCGAGCAGGTCGGGCACACACATCTCATCGAGCACGTCAGCCTGCACGCCGCCGACCAGGGGTCCGGTTTCGACTTCGGTCTGATGCTGCTACTCGACGGTCTCGATGGGCGCCTCGAACGCCCAGAATCTCAGTAGCGCCGGCTGGCAAGCACGCGCGCGGACTCCCGCGTCGCCGACGCGTTGCGCACGCCCGCGCGGGACCCGGCGAGCTTCGCGGCGATGTGCTCACCGACGGTGACCGGCTCGTACAGATCGGGGTGCTCGGCATCGACGCACGCGGCCAGCGTCTCGATCATGGCGTCGACGTTCCCGTCGTGGAAGAAGGCCGCCGACCGGCGCCGTTCGATCGTGCCGTTGATCACGGGAGGCTTCACACGATGCAGAGTCGAGGTCCACCGCTCATTGGTCCAGCGGGCGGTGATGTCGCCGAGATTGATGAGGAGCGCGTCATCGGCCGGCGCCACGTCGTTCCACGACCCGTCAGCGCCGAGCACCTGCAGACCCTTCACCTGATCGGCCCAGAGGATGGTCACGATTCCGTAGTCGGTGTGCTCGCCCATGCCGATCAGGTCGCCGTCGAGGGTCACATCGGTCCCGGGCGGGAGCGCATAGTTGTTCATGCGCATGACGTCGAGCGAGTGATCGGTACGGGAGGCGAAGAACTCCGGGTCAAGCCCCAGCGCGTCGGCGAAGATCCGCGTCATGACGCGGGCGACGCGGGCCGCTTCGGCGAAGTAGGCCTCCACCTGCGTCTGGAAGCCCTCGACCGCGGGCCAGAGATTCTCGGCATAGTCGGGCTGCGGGAGTTGCGCCATGTGTGGGTAGGTTGCAGCGGATGCCCCGATGTTGAACGCCTCGAAGAAATCGTTCATGCGGCTCGCCTGTTCCACGCCGAGGCTGAGACTCAGAGACTCCGACTTCGGCGGGCTATATCCGCGGTTGATCTGCGGCGGCGTGCGGTAGGACTTCTTCGTCTCGAGGTCGAGCGCGAAGAAGGCATCCATCGCCTCGGTGAGCCCGCGGATGACGGCATCCGGGATACCGTGCCCGGTGATCTGGATGAATCCGACAGTGCGGCAGGCGTCGTCGACGCGGCGGGCAACCTCCGCCTTCGCGGCGGGCGTCCCGTCTGCCACGTACGCGGTGATGTCCACAAGGGGGACCTGGAATGTCATAGCAACTCCTTCTCGAGCCGCTTCACGCTTTCCATTCACCCGCCGGACGCGGGCTTTCGCTTTCATGAGCGTTGCGCGTCACGATACGCGGGGCTCGTTTCACTCGCGTTACGCGGCCGCCGGCCTCGCAGCCGCCGGCTCGCTACTCTGACAGCGAACGACTGAGAACGGAGAGGGTCGCGGCCTGCGCGGCACGCGCGCTCTCACCTCGGCGCGCGACCAGCAGCCCCACGACGGACTCGGTCACGAGCATGAGCGCGGCACGGGAGGTGTGGACGAGCTCGTCGTGGAATGAGTCGTTGACCGGGGCGACGATGAGTGAGACATCCGCGGCTTCCGCGACGGGTGAGCGGGGAAACGAGGTGATCGCGAGGACCCTCGCGCCGCTCGCACGTGCTTGGGTGACGACATCGAGCGATGCCCGGTTCGCTCCCGACCCGGACACGACCAGGCACGCCGACCCCGGGCCGAGATGCCCCGCGGCGATCTGCTGCCCCAGGGTGTCGGGCATGTACTCGGCCGGCCTACCCGCAGAGGTCAGGCGCATCGCGAGGTCGATCCCGAGCGGTGAGGACAGCCCGTTCGCCGCAACGAGCAGGCGCTGCGCATCGTCGATATCGCGCACGAACGCGTCGAGGCCTTCCTCCGTGAGCGCAGAGACGGTGTGGCCAAGTCGCGATGCGAACCGGTCGACGGCTCCCCGAAGGGCGCCGAGCATCGTCCCATCCGTCTCGGTGACGTCTGCGCCGGTGAGGGAAACCTCACGCGCGAGGGCGACGCGCAGCTGCGGGTACCCCTCATAGCCGAGCGACTGCGCCGTGCGGATGACGCTCGCTCGCCCGACGCCGACGATGTCGGCGACTTCCTGTGCGGTGCGCTCGATCGCCGACTCGATGTCAGCTGCAATGGACTCGGCGACACGTCGTTCAGTCGGCTGCAGCGACGGAGCGAGCATCGCGATACGCATCGTCGGCGGCGTCTCAGCGGATCCCGACCACATCCTGGCGTCCTTTCGAGGATCGTCTGGTCCCGCGCACCCGGGCGCCCTGCGTGATCCGGCGGCGTATCGCCCCCGAGATCGCATCGATGGTCATCGTCGCGACGACCACCACGATCAGCAGCATTCCGACGGTATCCCATTGCCGGAAGTTGGTGTAGTTGGCGAGCATGCTGCCGATCCCGCCTGCACCTACGAGCCCCAGCACCGCCGAGGTACGGATGTTGATCTCGAAACGGTACAGCGCGAACGACATCAGCGCGGGGGCAGCGGCGGGCCACAGCGCCCATCGGGTGACTTCTGCCGTGCCACCACCTGCGGCCCGCACGGCTTCGGATGCGCCCTCCTCGACCGACTCGATCGTTTCGTAGACCCATTTCCCCTGCGTGCCGATGCCCGCGATTCCAAGCGCGAGTGCACCAGTGAAAGGCGTGAGTCCCGTGATCGTGAGCAGCAGCAGCGCGATGATCACTTCGGGGAGCGCACGGATGACGGCGAACAGGCCCCTCAGCGGCATCCGGATCCAGATCGGGCCGACACCCCGCGCTGCCAGCATCCCGAGCGGGATCGAGATGACAACACAGAGGATCGCGCCGATCCACGCCATCGAGATCGATCGCCACGTCTCGAACAGCGCCCGAGGAAGCTTCTCCCAGTTGGGATCGGCGAACATCAGTGCGCCGTAGTGGAGCAGCTCGCCCGGAATCGCGCCGACGTCGCTCCAGTCGATCGGAAGCCCCACGACAGACAGGAGGACGACCAGCCCCACAGCGACCGCCGTGATGGTCGGACCGAGGCGGGATGGATGCGGCGGCAGCTCCAGACCGAGCGCTCGTGCCGAGGCTGACGCGCTCACACCAACCGCCTTCTCAAGTAGTTGGAGAACACCTCGATGAGAACCACCACGACGAGGATCTCCAAGACGATCAGCGAGACGTCGTCGTAGGCGTAGAAGGCGCGACGCTCATCGAGCAAGCGCCCGATGCCGCCGGCACCGACGATGCCGAGGATCGCTGACACGCGCACATTCAGTTCGAGGGTGTAGAGCCATTGATTGGCGAACAGGGGCCAGGTCTGCGGGAGGGCCGTGACTCGGTTGATCTGGGCCTGGGTGCCGCCGGCGGCGCGCCCAGCCTCCATGTAGGGGTGATCGGCGGAGTCGATCGCCTCAGAGACGAGCTTCACGACGATTCCGATGTCGAAAAGGAACAGGGTGATGACACCCGGCAGAACCCCGACACCGATCATCGCGACCAGCACCGTCGCGTAGACGAGGTCGGGCACGGATCGGACGACGTTGATCACCGCCCGGACGAAGCGCCGGGAGAGGGCGTGCGGGTTGGTCGGCACCGCCGCCCAGAGGGTGAGTGGAACCGAGACCAGCGCAGCGAGGAATGCGCCGACCACCGCCATCTGCAGCGTCTCGAGCATCGGACCGATCGTGCGCGGCAGGAACGAGAAGTCCGGTTGAAGGAACTGGACGAGGATGCCGGAGCCGTTGCTCCAATTGCGGATGATCGCGCCGAAGTCCAACTCGATGCCGCCGATGGCAGGAATACAGGTCAGGGCTGTGAAGCCCGCGACGGCGAGCACGATCAGGGCGACACGCGCGCGATTGCGAGGCCGCGGTGGCAGGGTGTACCGCGGGAGGACCTGACTCATCGGTCGAGCCGATCGACCGGCTGGATCGGGCGCCCGTAGATCTGCTCGAAGTCGGCATCCGTGGCGTCGGCCGCCAGGCCGTCGTAGACGAGCTCACCACCGCGCAGTCCGATCATGCGGGTCGTGTACTGGCGTGCGAGGTCCATGAGGTGGATGTTGACGAGCACAGTCAGCCCGTCCTCGACGTTGATACGACGGAGGTCGTTCATGACGGCATGGGCTGTCGGGGGGTCGAGGCTCGCGACCGGCTCATCTGCGAGCATCACACTCGGTTGCTGTGTGAGTGCGCGAGCGATCGCCACGCGCTGTTTCTGCCCTCCGGAGAGCTGACCGGCCCGCGTCCACACCTTCTCGAGCATCCCGACGGAGTCCAGCGACTGGAGCGCGAGCTCTCGGTCGACAGCCGAGGTCAGCCCGAGCACCGTGCGATAGGTCGACGTGTGTGCGAAGCGACCGACAAGGACGTTGCGGTAGACGCTGGCCCGATCGGCGAGGTTGAAGCCCTGGAAGATCATGCCGATGTGCCCGCGCAACTGCCGCAGCCGACGGCCGCGCAGACCCGTCACGACTGACGGGCCGACAGTGATCGTTCCGCTCGTCGCCGGCACAAGACCGTTGATCGCCCGGATGAGGGTGGACTTCCCCGAGCCGGAAAGACCGACGATCGACACCATCTCACCGGCGGCGATCTCCAGGCTCACGCCACTGAGGGCGCGGGTGCCGTTGGGGTAGACGACCGAGACGTCTTCAAGGCTGATCGCCCACGGTGTGGCGGTCGAGGCGACGGCGGGCGCGGAGGCCGAGGGGTTGCCCCCGGCCTCCGCGCGCTGCGGATCAGTGTGCATGCACCGACTCCTTGCGGGAACCTCGCGGTTCGGTCAGTTCCGGAACTGGGAGAGGATCTCGCCGTAGCGGGTGATCTGCTCGGCGGCGGTCTGGTCAGTCCAGTCCGAGAGCCCGACCAGGTCGAACATGACGGTCTTGGCTTCGTCAGACGAGTCAGCGTAGCCGTCCATGAGGGAGGTGAGCTGGGCCACGAGGTCCGCGGGGAGCGTGGACGAGACTGCGACGCCGCCGTTGGGAATCATGTCGGTGTAAGCGAAGGCCACGACCTTCTCGGCGACATCCGGCGCCTCCTCCGCGACCGTCGTGCGGGCATCCCAGTAGGCGAAGCCGACCTCTGCGTCACCGTTGTAGACCGCGAGTACGGCGTTGTTGTTGCCTTCGACAGGGATCTGCGTGATCCCGTTGTCGGTGTCGATTCCGGCCTCGCGCATTGCCACGACGGGGTACTGATAGCCGGCAGGAGACGTCGCCGCCTGCAGGGCAACTGTCGTGCCATCATCGATCTTCGTCAACGCGTCGAGCGCCTCGGGACCCTGGCCGGACGCATTCTCCCCCGCCGACTCGATTCCGTTGCAGTACGACAGCTCGATGCCGCTGGCGGCATACGTCGACAGCTCGGGAGCTTCGGCACAGTACTTGTCGGGGTTGTTCGTGTATGCGACCGACGCATACGAGGTAGCCCCGAAGCGCACGTCGCGCAGGATGAGCTGGGCGTCGTAGCGCTCCATGGCGTTGTAGAGCGAGCCGGCGTCGGTGATGATCACCTGCGCCTGGTCGGTTCCGAGCGCCTCGACCGTGGCGGAGTAGTCGGTGGCGACGACGCCGTTGACCTCGATGCCGAGGTTCTCGGACAGGTACGTCGTGAGCGGGTCCAGCGCTTCGGCCAGATCTTCGCCCTCGACAGAGGGGACGAGCGAGATCGTGATCTCCTCGGGCCATGCCGTATCGGCCGAACCCGACGCCGACGAGTCGGGTTCGGTGGAGCAGCCGGCGAGGGCAAGGGCGGCAATGGCCGCGATGCCCGTGACCATCAGGGACTTGCGCATGTCAGGGATGCCTTTCGAGTGGGGTGGTGCGGGAGGGACTGGACACCGCGGATGCGGCCCAGGATTCGATATCGGAGTAGAGGTCGGAGAGAGTCGTGCCGCGCATCGTCACCGGCGCGCTCGCGCGAGCGGCGGTCGCGCCCACGAGCGCAGTGTCGGCACCGAGTTCCATCGCGGGCGCCAGGTCGAGTTCGACGATGTCGCCGACCGAAAGCACGGGTCCCGCTTCGAGGGCGTGCGCGAGAATCGGCCGGAGCCCGTCAGGCTTGCCGACAGTGAAGTGCAGCGCATCGAAGGCCTCCGCGACTCCCCACGCGGACAGCAACGGCACGATGCTGTCGCTCGGTGCGTTGGTGGCGAGAATGATCTGCGCATCGCGTCCGACTCGGTCGAGGAAAGGCGCGAGCCTTTCGGGTGCCATCACGGGTGCGTCCGCCGAGCCGAGCGCGGCGCGCGATGCGGCGTATGCCTCATTGAGGACGCCCGCATGGATTCCAGCCTTCGCAGCCAACGACCCGACGACGTCGTAGCCGTCGCGATAGAGATCGGTGTCGCCCGCTTCGAAGGCTGCGAGCGCGGACACCGCCAGGTCGAGGAAGACCGTGTCACCGGAGCGTCGGGCGATCGCACGCGCGTAGGCGACGATCGGACCCGCACCGAGGGCGAGGGTACCGTCGAAATCGAAGACGATGGTCGGTGTCACTGCTCTGCTTCCCCGCCCACATCGATTGGGACGTTGCGTCCATACTTGCATCGGTTTGTGGACGCTGCGGCCACAGCAGGTAAACAGCTCGTGAAATCCAGGGCCCCACCATCGGCAGGTGCCCGTCTACGCTGGAGGCGTGTCGGACGCCTTGGACGCTGCATCCGCCCGCGCCGGCGAGAATCCGCGTGCCACGTTGGATGAGTTCTCCTGGCTCGGCGCCGCGATCGATGATGACGCAGCGGCGGGGCGCTTCGCCGCGTGGGGAACATCGTCAGTGATCGACGAGTTCCTTCGCCAGCCGGTCGTGACCACCGACCTGTTCCAGGCGCTTCACGAACGGGCAGGGATCGACGCCCTCTGGCCGGTCGGGAACGCGGGGCTGCTCCACGTGTACGGATATCTCCTCTCTCGAGTCATGACACCGTTCGGGCGCAAGCGCGACCGGTGGATCGCGGGCGATCTCGCGCGCCTGTGCGGCCTGCCCCCCGACGAGTTCCTGCCGTGGGTGCGTGAGAGCACCCTCCTCGAGCGCGTGACGGCAGCCGCGACAGGTGTCCTCGACCACAACCTCCGCCGCACGGAACGATTCGGCGAACTCAGGTCGCGGATCGCGCTGACCGACCAGCAGGGACCCGCCGCACTGGCCTACGCCGTGGAGACACCCACGGTCGGCCGTCGCATCATCACGATGTTCCCGGTCTCGGATGCGGCGGCACTGCTCACCCAGATCGACGAGGACGAACCGCGTCTTCGCTGGAACGCCGCACTGCCAGAGCAAGACCTCAGCGCACGCTGAGGCTCTCGCGCACCGACCGACGCAACACCTTGCCGATCTGCGAGCGTGGAAGATCGGGGACCTCGACGATGCGCTTGGGGACCTTGTAGGCAGCGAGATGAGGTCGGACGAAGTCGCGCAGGCCCGTGGAGTCGAAGTGCGCGCCCTCGCGCATCACCACGGCCGCCACGACATCCTCACCACCCGAGGATCGCCGGATGCCGACAACCGCCGCAGCCTCGACATCCGGATGCAGCACGAGCACCTGCTCGACCTCGCTCGGGCTCACGTTGTAGCCGCCTGTGATGATGAGCTCCTTCACGCGGTCGATCACCGTGACGAAGCCATCCTCGGCGACCGTGACGATGTCGCCCGTGCGCAGCCAGCCATCCGGGAGAAGGGCCGCGGCGGTCTCCTCGGGGCGCTCCCAATAGCCCTGGAAGACCTGCGGACCCCGGATGAGCAACTCCCCGGCCTCCCCCATTTCGCGGTCGATGGTCGGGTTGTCGGGATCGACCACGCGGATCTCCGTGCTCGGAAACGGCACGCCCACGGTGCCGGGTCGTCGGGTGGGGCCGATGGGGTTTCCCAGGGCGACAGGCGAGGACTCCGTCATGCCGTAGCCCTCGACGAGCAGGCCGTCGCTGGCCTCCTCCCACCGTGTGACTGTCGGAATCGGCAGACCCATCGCCCCCGAGATGGCGAACCGGATGCTGCGCAGGTCGATCCTTCGGTGAGCCGCCGCCCGGGCCAGCGCGTCGTAGACGGGCGGGACGGCGGGAAGGAACGTCGGCGGCGAGTGCTTTACGGCAGCCACCACTGCGTCGACGTCGAACCGAGGGAACAGCACGATGCGCGCCCCGATCGAGATCGCGAAGGTCAGGCACAGCGTGAGGCCGTAGGCGTGAAAGAGCGGGAGCACGGCGTAGAAGGTTTCGGCGCCTTCGCGCAGACCCGGCACCCACGCGCGGCCCTGAGCCGCGTTCGCGCGCAGATTCCGATGGCTGAGGATCGCGGCTTTCGGGGTTCCGGTCGTCCCGCTCGTCAGCTGCAGCAGCGCGATGTCATCGAGCGTCGGCGCTGCGACCTTCTTCGAAAGACGACGGGTGCCCGTCAGCGTCTTCCACGCCACCAGCTTCTTCGCGGTAGGTCTGGCCGTCATCGCAGTACGCGTCTCCCGCGCAGCGGGGACGGGGAGCTTCAACGCAAGGCGCTTGCCGAGTGGGAGCGCATCCGGCATCCGTACCGACACGATCGTGCGCGGCCGAACATCTGAGGGCATCTCGGCGATCGTGTCGGCGACCTTGTCCCACACGATCGCGGCGACAGCGCCGTGCACCTCGAACTGATGGCGCAGTTCTCGAGCCGTGTACAGCGGGTTGTGCTCCACGACGATGGCTCCCAGGCGCAGGACCGCATAGAACGCGACGACGTGCTGCGGACAGTTCGGCAGCACCAGCGCCACCCGGTCCCCCGCGACGACCCCCTGCTTGCGCAGTCCGTTCGCGACCCGCTCAACCCGAACTCCAGCGCGACCTCTTTCGGATAGCGGGAGACGGATGCCGAGAGTAGATCGACGAGAGTCTGATCGACCGGATCGATCTCCGCGGGCACACCGTCGGCGTAGGCGGAGAGCCAGGGTCGATGTGACAGCGGTGACCAGTGGTCGGACAGGTTCGGGATGCTCATCGTCTCTCTTCCGATCGGCAGCGCGGGCCAGTCTAGGCAAGCTCGTACGTCCCGTCGGGCATACGTCGGGGCACGCGCACGGGGGTCGCGGCCGCGCTGGGCGGTCTGGCACCATGTCGCGATGGCCGATCTCGACATTCCCCTCGGACGCGACGAACTCGTCATCCGGAACCGCTACGAGACCCTCAGCACCGCCAATGACTTCCTCATCGGCGTGATGTTCGTCGTCGGGAGCGTCCTGTTCCTGTCCGAGTCGACCTCGACAGTCGGCACGTGGTTCTTCATCGTGGGCAGCGTGCAGTTGCTCATTCGGCCGAGCATCCGCCTCGCTCGGCGCGTACAGCTCCAGCGTTTCGACAGCCCGGACAGGACCGACCATGGCGGGGACTACTGAGCGGCTGCACAGCGCCGGCGCACCCGTGAAAGAAATCACAAAAAGATAACGACGAGGTCTTCCCTTCCGTTACCTCACCGTTATAGAGTGCTTGCACGGTAGTTGTTTTGCTGTGGCAGCTACCGGCATGTGATTGCAGGACA
>LWDU01040154.1_pt1 | contig 14947 bp, 11 predicted proteins | sample 727161 | NCBI WGS metagenome assembly LWDU01 (sample SAMN04566230, study PRJNA314399) | hydrothermal vent metagenome | isolation source: deep sea hydrothermal plume seawater | place: Mexico: Gulf of California, Guaymas Basin | collected 2004-07-11 | reverse complement strand
GCTGGGCACCAACCGGGGCCGTTACTTCCTGCTGACCGGCCAGACTCTATCTGCTAAAGACTCCCTGGACTTGGGCGTGGTCAGCGAAGTTCTGGCTCCGGACCAACTGCTGCCGCGGGCTTGGGAGCTGGCTCGGATGATCGTCGAACGGCCGCCGCTGACCGTCCGCTACAGCAGGGTGGCCATGACGCTAAACATCAAACGGCAGATGCAGGAAATGCTGGGCTACGGTCTGATGCTGGAAGGGCTGGCCTACGTAGATAAGTCTCTATCTGAAGGCTAAACCCGTATCACGTGGTTGGGCAGACCCTTCTATGGCCTTGGGGGCCTGCCGCTAAAACCACCGCCGCCGCCGCCAAATTGTCGGCCAAACTCCGGCGGGTTGATGACGACAGACGTCGCTGTCACAGGCGCGCCACTTTCATCGTCGGTTAAGGTTAAACCAAGACCGAAAGGCCATCTGTAAGATCATCAATCGTCCCGGTCTTGTAAATTTGGACAGTGGTATCAGGCAGCAGATTGACCGTCACTCCTACGGACTCGGTGTCCACGGTTATCTGGTTGCCATCCACTTGGGAAACGGAGCCAGTCACGATTCCTATGGGACTGCCACTAAATCCACCTCGGCCACCGAAGCCTCCGCCGGCGGGTTTTAGGCCGTCTTTTCCATCGGACGCAGCTATAGTTTCATAGGCAGCCCGCTTCAAATAGGCAACCATGACGGTTTTTATATCTTCATCATCCTCGATAACGAGAATTCTTCTCTTCTGATTTGAGACCATAATCACCTTAGTTCAACTCAACTCAAATTATGGCAACCCCAGACCTTTTTAGTCCCATTTTCGGCCTGAAGTCTTACCGGATTCGAACAGCTCAATAGTTCTCGCACGAGTACAACAAATTTCTGCAGTTATCCACTCATTTAAAACGGCCCGCTTATTGGATACGCAGTTAAATCGCCCTTGTCTCAATTGCTGCTGACTTGCGGTCAGGCGATAAACCCCTTTGTTATACTTGTGGCCACTTCTAGTTGGGGCCATTTTACGGTGCCCGTAGAGTCTAAATATGTGAGCAAGGAGGCCAACAATGGTCTTGGACATCACCGCCGCCCAGGGAGCAATGACCGGCGCTCGGTATATTGAAAGTCTTCGAGACGGCCGCGAAGTCTGGATGGACGGCGTCCGCATTGATGACATTCCAAGCCACCCGGCCTTTTCCGGGATCGTCAACGAGCTGGCCCGCATCTACGACCTGCAGCACTCCGGCGAAACCCAAGACCAAATGACCTTCGTGTCTCCTGAATCTGGCAATCACTGCAGCGTATCTTGGCTGCTTCCACGCACGGAAGAAGACCTCAAAAGGAAACGACGCAACAGCGAGGTCTGGACTCGCGAGAGTTGGGGACAGTTGGGCCGCGCGCCAGACGTTTTAGCTCCGTACATCATTTCTCTCTATAAATCTCGGGATAGACTCAGCTCGGTGAAGCATCCCAAATGTGATTTTGGTGAAAACGTGGCCAACTACCACCGCTATTGCATGGAGAATGACCTGTTTCTGACCCACGCACTGGGAGACCCGCAGGTGGACCGCAGCGAGCAACCCCAGAACGAGCAACGCGCCAAACGAGAAGAAGATTTAGCGCTGCACGTCGTCGAAGAGACTTCAGAGGGAATCATCATCACCGGTGGCAAGCAATTGGCGACGGCTGCGCCCATCAGCAACGAGACATACGTGTCTCTATCAGCAACGTTCACCCAGAGGTCCGACCCAAAATTCGTGCTGGCATTTTCGATTCCAACAAACAGTCCTGGAATGAAGATTCTTTGCCGCGAGCCGGTCTCGCTCTGGAACGGCAGCTACGGCCACCCGCTGGGAATGCCCTACGACGAACAGGACTGCATGCTGTTCTTTGAGAACGTACTGGTGCCGTGGGACCGGGTTTTCATGCTCTATGAATCAGCGCCATTACTGCGCGATTTCTCCGCGGGAATCAACTTCACCGAGTGGGCCAATCTCTGCCGCATTCACGAGCGCATGAAGTTGATGACCGCCGTAGCAACCATGATTGCGGAGGCCATTGGCGTGTTGGATTACCGAGAAGTTGCCGCCAAGATTGGCGAGATGGCCACCTACACTGAGATGTGGCGTCACGCCATGGACGGCGTTGAGCACGGTGCACAAATGGGCGAGGGCGGAGTGATGTCTCTGGGGTCTATGAGCGGCATGAACATCTACTTTGCCCAAACGTCGTCCCGGATGATCCAGATATTGCGGGAGGTGTCTGGCGCTGGTCTGATTATGCAACCCAGCGAGAATGACCTGGCCAACCCGGAACTGCGGCCCTACCTGGAACGATACATGCGCGGCAAGGGCGTGGATGCCGAATACAAATCACGTTTGTACCGCCTGGCCCACGACTTGGCAGTTTCATCGTCAGGCATGCGACAAGAGGTATACGAGTACTGGCACGGCGGCGATCCCAACAGAAACCGCATCAATCTGCTCCGAGGGTTTGACCAAACCGATATCAGAGGACGTATCAAAGACCTGGTATCCCGCCCCTTACCCCACGGCTGAACACAACGGGCCAAACGAGGACATTCTTGGAATAATAGGGGCGGGTTTTATAACCGGCCCTGTCTTTGGTAGACCAAATCCGTGTGCGCCAAAATCTCTGTGAACCTACTCCGGCATTTTGGTTTTTACAACATTGGTGGCCGCGAACAGGGCGGGTTTTTAACCCGCCACTACGCAGATTGACTGATAACACAAAGGCGGCCCTGATATTGGGACCTATCAGGGCCGCCTTTTCCTGTTCGTAGCTAAATTAGGGGCTTGCCTACTAGGCTGTGGGCCGTTGTAGCACGCTTTGGTCCACCTTGCGTAGCACCATTTGTCCGTCGTTGCCGTCGCCCAGAAGTTCCCCATTCTCAACCATGGTCTTACCGCGCAGAATCACGGTAGTAGGCCACCCTGTGACCTCCCAACCCTCCCAGGGGCTGTAGTCGCGCACGTGCAGGTCAGACATGGCCAGAGCCTTCTTCACTGAAGGGTCAATGATCGCGAAGTCAGCGTCACTCCCCACGGCTATTGCGCCTTTTTGCGGGTACAGACCAAGTATCTTGGCCGCGTTGCTGGACGTTACATTCACGTAGCGTTCCAACGACATGCCGCGTTTGACCACAGCCTCGCTGTAGTTCACACCCATCCGAATCTCAATTCCGATGTTGCCACCGCGCATATCCTCGATGTTTCTGCCAGTGATCTTGTCCAGATAGGTGGTGAAGCTGCTGTCAGTAGCAGTGAATGACAGATCACTCTTCATGATGCCGTCCCACAGGCTGACAGTATCTTCTTCTCCTTTGAGGGAGGGATAGGTGTGGTATTTCATGCCGTCGTCATCATGGTAGCGGCTGGCATCGAATGACAATGCCAGCGTCAAGACTTCGCCGTAAACGGGCTGGCCATTGCTGCGAGCCTCGGCAATTACATCCAATCCATCTTTGGCCGTCACGTGGACAAAGTACATACCGGCACCGGTGCGTTCCGCCATGCGGGTAACGTGCCTAAATGCCAAGTCTTCCACCGCCTTGGAGTGAATCAGGTTGGCGTTATACCAGTCCCATTGGTCCCGTTGCTTGGCCATCAGGTAGTTGTACATCACCAGCTCGTCATCTTCACCGTGGACCGCCAGCATGCCGCCGTGGCGGGACACCTGCTCCATCAGGTCGTACAACCGGCCCGTTTCCAGGCGTCCACCGGGGGTCAGAGTCCGGCCCTCATTACCCGGTGGACGGATATCGGTCGTGAATATCTTGGCGCTGGGGAAACCCGCCGAAACCAGTTCTCCGAACCGAGCAATGGAGTCGGGAGTGTTGGAGTTGCGGTAAATGACGTGGGTGGCGTAATCGGTATAAGCCTGACCCTGCCAGACTGACATGAAATCATGCACGCCTTGAGCTAGGTCTCCCTCATTGTTCACCGGGGTAAAGTCGACCACCGTGGTGGTGCCGCCCCATATCGCGCCCAGGGAGTGGACCGCTGGGCCGGCGTTGGGCGTTCCGGGAACCAGTTCTCTCAGTCCGTCTTGTACATTGGCTGCCGCGTGGGCGTGGGCTTCGACTCCGCCAGGAACGACTATCTTGCCTGTGGCGTCAATGACCCTAACGCCCTCAGATGACAGCACTCCGGGCATGGCGATGACTGCAATTTTCTCGCCCTCTAAGGCAATGTCCCATTCTCCGATACCGGCAGGAGTAACTGCTGTTCCGCCTTTAATCACTGTATCAATCATTGTCCGTTTCCTTTATCTCTCGCATTTTCATTTTCCGCATCCTGTGCGAGCGGGTAAATATTTGACCGCCATTCTAGCATCTGGTCTACCTAGTCATATGTTGTTACGGTTTCAGTTAAAGTGATTCTGTTTATTATTATCAGTTCGTACTATTTTATTAAATTATTTATCTAGTTTTATAATTTTGTGTATTAATCTATGAAATAGCTCTCTTATAGAGGCCCCGCAATGCCTAGTATAGTAATCAAGGCCCCGCTCGATAAAGTGTTTGAGGTTATGAGCGACCTAACCAGGCACGTTAGTTGGGCAAAACACGATATCGTGATCACTGGAGACCAGGAGGGATCCCCTGCGGTGGGAAATACCTATTCATCTAGCAAAGCTGGCGGCAAGCCGGACCGGTTGACCATCACCAGCCTGACTCCCAATGAAAGTATCGACTTTCATGTAGTCATGCCCAACAAATGGGAGATGGACTGGCAGATGTCTATCTCGCCAGACGGCGACGTAACCAAAGTTGAGCGTACCGGCCGAATAACTACGATTCCCTGGTATATGGCCCCAATGAAGCTGTTGGACTCAATGGCTGCACCGATGGACGACAAAAAATTGACCCAGAAGATGAAGGCAGACCTAGAGGGCTAAATCGCGTCCGACCGGGTATTTTACTGCCAGCTTTTAGACTTGGGTAGGTTGTTCATGGCAGGCATGGGTTCCACGTGCTTAGCCACTATATTCATGATGCCACCCCGCCGTGAGACTTCACCCCGGATGATTACCATCGGCTCTCTGATGATCTGACGATACTTGGCGAATTCGCCGGGCCACACCACCAGTGGTATGTGACCAAATTCGTCCTCCAAGGTGAGAAAGACCGCCTTGGCCAGGGGGCGTTGTCGGCGTATCACCAACCCTGCCACGGTGACGATGTCGCCGTCGGCCCTGGCTTCAATGTCGCGGCTAGATAGTATCCCTGGCCTCAGATGTGGCCGAACCAGGGCCATCATGTGCCCCTCCGGGTAGAGACCCAAGATGCGATATTCCTCGCCCATAGTCTCCCACTGGCTCTGTTCCGTCAGTTCTGCCATGTCTTGTTCCACCGGCAACGGCAGCGGCGGTTGTGTATTGAAAGCCCGGTAGCGCAGACCAACCTCCCATAGCGCCTGGCGTCGGCCTGTTTTTTTGTTGGTCTTGCTTGGCTCTCCAGATTTAGTCTTGCTTAGTTCTCCAGATTTCGCCGCGGCAGCAGCTTCAGACGCGGCAGTCAGGGCGTCAAAGGCCCCCGCAGTCACCAGGTTCTCGATGGCCTCTCGTTGTAATCCGGTGCGCTCCATGGCGTCGGCCAGGCTCTTGAATGGCCCGCCTTTATCCCTGGCTGCTATTGCCTGAGACGCCACTGCATCGCCCATCCCGCGAACGTAGCGCAGCCCTAGTAAAAGCGACTCGTTTCTGATGATGCATTTCTCCCGGCTGTGGTTGATGTCCGGATTCAAGACAGCTATGCCGTGGCGTTTGGCGTCTTCCTTCAGGGTCTCGGTGTTATAGAAACCCATGGGCTGTTGATTGAAGATGGCAACGTAAAACTCCAGGGGGTAGTAATACTTGAGCCAGGCCATGTGGTAGGCGGTTGCGCCAAAGGCAAAGGCGTGGGACTCAGGGAACATGTAGTGACCGTTGAACTTTTTGAAGATCCGCTCTCCTGCATCTTCCGGAACGCCCAACTCAGCCGCGCCATCCCGAAATTTCTCCCAGTAGTGGCGGATCATGAGTTCATTGTTGCGCCGCCCAAAGGCCCGGCGCATCTGGTCAGCCTCCAGTCCTGTGAAGCCGGCCACGTCGATGGCTACCTGGTTCACCTGGTCTTGGAACAGGATTATTCCCAAGGTCCGCTCCAGGGCCCGTTGCTCCAGCGGATGGTCATAGTCCCAGGGGATACCCTCAGAGCGGCGCTGGATGAACTGGGTGACACCGTCGTTCACTCCCACACCGGGACGCACCGCACCCACCTCGTAGGCCATGTCAGTCAGGTTCCGGGGCTTGATGCGAGGCACGGTCTGCATCTGAGCAGCCGACTCCACTTGAAAAATACCAATGGTGTCAGCCCGGTGTATAGTCTCGTAGACTGCCCGGTCGTTGAAATCGATACGACTCAGGTCAATGTACTTGCCTTCCCGTTCTTCGATTAAAAGCAGACATTCTTGCATCTGGGATAGGGCGCCCAGGGCCAGGAAGTCGATCTTCACGAACCCGGCTTGGTCAATGCTGTCCTTGTCCCAGTGGCAGATGTAGCGGTCGGAAATGGCCGCCTGTTGCACTGGCACCGTGTCGATGAGGGGCGACGAGCTGATTATCATGCCGCCGGGATGCTGGGCCAGGTACTTGGGAAAGCCGTCCAACTGGGAGGACATCTCAATCAGGTCACGCCAACCCGGAGCGTCGACCTTGTCCTGGTATTCGGGTAGTTGGAGCATCTCTAGCTCCAGTTCTTTGGCATCGTGTGAGTCAACGCGTTTGGCCAGATTATCCATGCCTTGGGCCGGCAACCCCAGCGCCTTGCCCAAGTCTCTGATCGCGCCCTTCATCTGGTAGGTGCTGATCATGCCGGTCAAAGCAGCCCGGTCCCAGCCCCACTTCTGATGAACTCGAACAATCAGCTGCTCTCTGATGTTGCGGGGAAAATCCAGGTCTATATCTGGCACTGAGCCCAGGTCGTCAGACAAAAACCGATCCAGGGACAGGTTGTACTCCAGCGGGTCGATGTGGGAGAGGCCAATCAGGTAGCCCACCAGCATGGCCACGGACGACCCACGCCCCCTTCCCGGCGGGCGTTCCTCCAGCGGTATCTCGGCATCGCTCAGACCCATTTCAATCATAATCTGCCGGGCCATCTGGATAATCTCGTAGTAGATCAAGAAGAACCCGGCAAGGTTGTGCTTTCCAATCAGCCGGAGCTCTTCTTGCAAGCGGGCTTCGACCTTTTCCCAGTCCTGGGTTCTTTGGCTTGCGCCGCCGTAGCGACGCTCTGCGGCCTGGCGACACAAAGTCTCCAAGTGGCTCTGGGGAGTGGCCCCATCGGGCACCGGGTAGTCCGGAAACCGGTAGGCTAGGTCTTTGGTCAGGTCAAAGGAACAACGCTCAGCAATGAGAAGGGTGTTTTTGATGGCCTCAGGGCAGCGGGAGAACAGAGCAGCCATCTCTTCAGACGATTTGAGATAGAACTGGTTGTTGGGCCGGCGTTCTTTGTGGGTCTCCTCAAGGCTCCGGTTGTGCTTGATGGAGACCAATGCGTCCTGCAGACGATGTCGTTCCGGAACGTGGTAGTGGACGTTGTTGGTGGCCACTGTGGGAACGCCCAGCCTCTGTGCCAGGTCGATGAGACGTCGGTTGCGGTTGGTGTCTCCCTGCACCAGGTTCTGCTGCAACTCCACAAACACATTGTCCGTGCCGAACCAGTCCAGGTACTGTCGCAATTGGGCTTCAGCCTCGGCGAAACGACCCTCAGTCAAAAGGCTGGGGATTCGACCGGTACGGCAGCCAGTCAGAAGAATCAGGCCATGGACACGGTCGGGCAGATATTTCAGGTCCAGAGCAGGGTTCTTGCGCTCACCGGCGACATAAGAGTACGAGATGAGGTTTGAAAGCTGGCTGTAGCCTTCCCCAGTCTCAGCCAAGAAGGTCAGGTGAGAGCCGGGTCCAATCTCCGGGCTGTCTTTGCCAGGCTTCTCGTCTTTACTAAGCCTTTTATCTTTGATTGTCATTTCCGCGCCGGTGATGGACTGAATGCCGATGGTCTTGGCCACCTGCGCAAAGTGCATCGCTCCGCACAGGTTGTCGTGGTCGGTCAGGGCCAGCGCCTTGAGCCCCAGGTCATGGGCGCACACCAGCAAGTCCTCCACGGAGGAGGCCCCTTCCTGAAAAGAATAGTTACTGTGACAATGAAGCTCTGCGTACATAAGTGGTGGTCAACGGCCAGCTGTCAGCTTTTTAAATTGGTTTTTACGAAGGAGCCCCCTGCCCCCTTTGCGAGTTACCAGTTTTCCTACTCGAACACGGCAGATTCTTCGCCGCTACGGCTGGCTCAGAATGACATAGACGAGTGAGTGATCCGCTATAAACATAGTTCGTCCAACTGGCATATCCGGGCGGTTACTTCGATAAGTCGCGATCGACTTTAGGGTTGGTTTTTACGAAGGGGGAATCCCCCTGCCCCCTTTGCGAGTTACTAGTTTTCCAGCTAGAACACGGCAGATTCTTCGCCACTACGGCTGGCTCAGAATGACAGATAGAGTGGTTGGCACTGAACAAGTTAACCGCTGACCACCCACTACCCTCCCTTTTGCCAGTACCACTGGGCGTTCAGTTGGTCTCGAAAGATGGTTAGGCGGCGATCGTTTTGGGTGGTTATTTGGTAGTAGCGGCGGGATATGGGGCGTTCTCGCCACCATTCGTCATCCACTTGCCATAGGTCGTTTATTGCAGTGACAGTCAGCCTGGTTAAGGCCAAGGTCTGAGGTTCTGGCGCCAGCCGACAAGAGCGGATCGACCGGCTAGAACTGGCAGGCGGCAGGGTCACGGAGATTGGTCGCTCTGAGTTGTTCTCAACAACGTCTATCGGGATCGGCACGTTAAGCGAGCGAAACTGCACGCTCTCTACACCCTGATTTGCAGTCCCAGTGGCTGTGGGCTTAGGTTTTTGGGCATCTGGTTTTGCAGCCCTAGAATTTGCGGCCCGGGAATTCACAGATCGAGAGGTCATGGATCAAAGGGAACCAGCGCCTGGCGTCTTTCTGGTATTCGCGACCACGGCTCCACCTCCTTCATCTGGTAGATGGGTGGTTTGCCGCCCAACAAGGATTCCAACTGGCGCATCATCTCTTTCAATTGTTCCTGCTTGCGAACGTCCGAGAACAGGCTGGCCTGGATTCCAGACTCACCGGTGAACCCGGTCAGGGTTAATTTCATGTCTTCCAATGGTCCAGGCAGGGTCACACTGTCCAACCGGCTTTTCAGCGCGAACATGGTCCGGTCTCTGCTGCCCATGGCTTCTTTGAACCCAAACCGCTTTACCCAGGGCGACTGCCGGTACACGTGGCTTTCAATTGTGGCAGTGCGCACGTAGCGGCCACCAATCTCTGGTCGGGCAAAGGCTCGTCCCAGCAGTGTGCTCAGGGCCGTTAGGATCGGAGTCCAGGTGATGGTTGGAGATGGGAATGTCAGTGACTCTTCCACGATCTGTTGCGGCTCATTAGTTACCAGTGGGCTGTCATCAACCCCGCAAGCCAGCAGCCAAGCACGCCGCCCCGCAGCGCCCAGTTGAGCTTGGGCTGCGCCCTCTGGCAGGGCTGACAGTTGGCCTAAAGTATGGATACCAAATCGGTGCAGCCGGGACTTGTTGGCCCATGACAGTGGCAGCAAGCCAATGGATAGCCCCTTCAAAAAGGCGGCCATGCCTGCAGAGTCTCGGGGCACCTTGGTGGCGCGCCCTCCCTTGGTGGTCACTGCAGCAATGTAGGCCGGGAATTTCCCTCCTGCCACACCAACCCGGGGATTGAACTCCGTGGGCGCCGTTTGCAACAACGACGCAATGACCCGCGCCTCACCTCCGTACATCAGGTCCAGGCCTTCCAGTCCCACGTAGGCACAACCCAGACCATCTCTCTCCACCACTGGACTGCGCAGTTCTAAGTCTCTGATCAGTTTGTCGAATGTATCGTTGTAGTAGGGAGAGTCAGCCTGAATCAGGGAAGCCTCTTTGCACCGGGACATCGCCTCTGCAAGAGGCATGCCAGAACGCACGCCAAGGGCTTCCGCTGAGCTATCCAGCACCATATCCTTAGAACCGTAACTCTCGGTGATAATTACCGGTTTTCCACGCAACTGGGGATAGCGGCGAATCTCTGCTTTCACCGGAAGATGGGTAATTAACATGCAGGCTATTGAACGGTCGGTCATTGCTCTAAATTTCCAGAATCAGGGCTGATATTGAGGCTGGTTCCGGCCTTTTTATGAAGCTATTTTCTTGGTGGGCACGGATTATATAGAACGTTTGTACGACATAACAACGACCGCAGGTCACTATCTTTATTTTTTGATTAACCTTTGTTTAAATATGGACCTGGCAAGGCCTTTTTTGCCAAACCGGCTCAGGCGGAATCTGAAGGCTACCGGGCTTGCAAGCGCTGCCTGCCAGACCAAGAGTCCCCCAACGCCAGCCTGGTCCGAAAGGTGTGCAAGTACATTCAAGAGCGGCCAGACCAAATTGAACAATCTGGTCGGTCAGACTCGGCCCACCCTAGCCGAGATGGGTCAAGCGGTCGGGAGCAGTCCGTCGCACCTGCAGCGGGTGTTCAAAGAGACCACCGGGGTCACGCCCCAGCAGTACGCATCGGCGTGGCGTCTAGACCGGTTCAAGGCCATAATCAAAGGCGATCAAAGCATCTCAACCGCACTCTACGAAGCCGGGTTCAGCTCGCCCAGCAGATTGTACGAGACTTCAGAAGAACAGCTGGGCATGAGTCCCGGCGCCTACAACAAGGGAGGACAGGGCATGAACATCTATCACACCCTGGTGGCATGCCCAATGGGCCGGCTGCTCGTGGCCGCCACGGACAAAGGCGTCTGCTCGGTGAAACTGGGCAACTCAGATGAGGCGCTAAAAGAGAATCTGCAGTCTGAATTTCCCTCGGCCACCCACCAACAAGACGGAGGTCACCTGGCCATCTGGACCGCTGAAATACTATCTTATTTGGACGGCGAGAAGACCGGTCTCGACCTGCCATTGGACATTCAAGCCACAGCGTTCCAGCAGCAGGTATGGCAGGCGTTGCGGGAGATCCCCTACGGAGAGACCCGCACCTACCAACAGGTGGCTGAAAACATGGGCAAAGGCAACGCCTCCCGTGCAGTAGGAACAGCCTGCGGGGCCAACCCTGTAGCCTTGGTTGTACCCTGCCATCGGGTGCTGCGCAAAGACGGCGGGCTCGGCGGCTACAGCTGGGGACTGGACCGCAAGCAGTCATTACTGGACATGGAACAGGCCACCAACTAGCCAAGTTGGCAGAGCCATTAGTGGTAAATGGACGTATACTTCATTGAGCCATCCCGATTGATGACTAAATAACCTCTAGTAAGTGGTATCGGATCCAGCCAGATGCCACTGGTAGACTTCATCATCATTTCTGTATCTGCCGCTTCAAACACGAATATATCCAGCCGACGAGCCATTCTGCTGCTCATGGCTGCGGTATTGCTGGCCTTATTCCTTGCTGTCTTCTCACCAGCCGCTGGCTTGTCTGCCGCCGGTGGCAGCATTGAAGTTATAGAAACAGGTGAAGAGGTTGATTTCCCCGGCAACGTAGACTTGTCGGTAACGGCCCGAGGGGATGACAACATTGTCGAAGTCCGGCTCTTTTACCGTACTGTTGGCAGCCGGGTCTGGGCCTACGCCTACCCAAGTTTTGTGCCTTCCAACCGGATCAACGCCAGCCTGAATCTGACGGGAGAAGTTTCAACCTACCTGCCGCCCGGCACGGAAGTGGAATACTACTACGAAATCACGGACGCCCAGGGCAATGTCCTGCGCACCGACGCCACTATTGTGGAATACACCGACACTCGATTTGACTGGGAAGAGGTCAAGGTCGGCCCTCTGACCCTCCAGTACTATGACCAACCTGCATCCAGAGTTAGAGCCGTGGCCAAAAGTCTAGAAGCTGACCTAGAACGTCTCCAACGGCTGCTGAAACTTGACGAGACCAACGAGATCAAGGGTGTGATCTATGCCAAACGGTCACACACCCTGGACGCGTTTCCGCAGCAGAGCCGCACCACCACCGAGCAACAGATATTCCAGGGATTCGCCTTTCCCAGCCGCAGTTTATTCTTGGGTTTGGGAATGGACCGGGGGCTGATTGTCCACGAGACCACTCACTTGTTGCTGAGCCAGGCGATGGGGAATAACGCCCAACCTATTCCTTCCTGGTTGGATGAAGGATTCGCCAGCTTTATGGATCCGTCCGTAAGGGTCTTCAGCGGCGGGAGTCTAGACTCAAGTACCAACCCGCTCCGGGCGATGAACACAGTGACTGGCACACCCCACAGCATTGGCTCTTTCTACCAAAAGTCTCTGAGCGTGGTTGCCTTCATGATCAATGATTTTGGTGAGGCCAGTTTCCAGCGCTTCCTTGGCCGACTTGCCAATGGCAGCACCATGGATGCCGCATTGATTGAGGTCTACGGATTTGATGTTGATGGCCTGGATGCCCGTTGGGCAGGGGAGTCCAGCGGTGCTCGGGCTCCAGCGCCTTCAGCCCCCGGCGGTTTTAACCAACAGACCGAACGACCAAATGCCATATTGTTCTTCAATAGCTGGTTGTTGGGCGGGTTGGTCCTGCTGGTCTTGGCTCTGGTTTCAATCCAATTCGTGGCCAACAAACTCCGGCCGGTGGGCGACCCGGAAGAAGGTCTGCAACCATGGGAAGACCCCGACCTGTGGGACGACGACGAAGACGAAAACGTACATTACTAGAGCAAAGTTAAGTCGATCTTTCTCTCGGAGCTGCCCATCTGATATGCTCCGTCTGACCAACCAAATCCATGTGTCCAACATTTTATTATTCCAGGTTGCAACCAAATTATGACAACTAGCCAAGGCCAAACACTCGCATTACAACAGTTACTCCAAGCAGCGCATCAGACGGTGATGGGCTCCATAGACGGCGTCCAAGAAGCAGAGATACGTCAGATACCTGCTCCAGATGAATGGACGGTTGCGCAGTTGCTGGCCCACATCGCAGAGATTGAGTATTTCTGGATGGAGAAGGCGGTCTTAATAACCAAGGGAGACGACCCAAATATCACCCGCAGTGACGTTGAGAACGACCGGCGCACCGCAGCAGTAGTTGAGCACGCGGACGATTCTTTGGATGAACTGGTGAAGTCATTGGCCTTTGCCAATGAATCGGCCGTAGTAACGGTCGGGGAGATTGCCGCCAGTGACTTACCGAAATTGGGACACCGCGGTGAGAACAACCCCATGACTGTTCAAGGCGTTATCGAATTTCTGGCCAAACACATGGAAGCTCATGCCCTCCAGATAACAGAGTCGCGCAGGCTGATCAGCCAGTCTTAATCAGCCTGTTGGTTGACTGGTGAAGCAGGTAATAAGCTTGTCTATTCGGTCAGAACTTACAAATAAAACTCTGGGTGAATTTTGCCTGAATAGCAGCTTACGGGATTAAATTAACACGCCTGGCTATGGTATCCTTTCGATTATGAAAATAAAACTTCTCCTGGCATTTTTTGCCATCTCAATCACACTAGTTGCCTGTGTCCTGGAGACTCCAGAACCGCAAGCCACCACTGCTCTCAATCCGGAATCTGTTTCTGCCACCGCTTTGGCAACTGATCCCGGCACTGCGTCGGGAAGCGGCCCCGTTAAACAATTTGTTGATTACAACGGCGTCCGCATCGCCCAATATTCAATAGTGCCGCCGGTGACGATCGACCCAACTGCCAGATACGTTGCTCTGATCAAAACCAACCAGGGCAACATGGAAATTGAACTGTTCTCTGGCCAGGCCCCAATCGCAGTGAATAACTTCATATTCTTGGCTAATGACGGATTTTATGACGGCGTGGTCTTTCACCGGGTCATACCATCTTTCATGATTCAGAGTGGCGACCCCACAGGAACCGGAACCGCCGGCCCCGGCTATAGGTTCCAAGATGAGTTCGTACCAAACCTAACCTTTGACCAGCCGGGCAGATTGGCCATGGCCAATTCGGGTCCAGGCACCAACGGCAGCCAGTTCTTTGTGACCACAGTGCCGACTCCGCACCTGAGCGGCGCCCACACAATCTTTGGCCAGGTAACAAATGGACAGGACGTGGCAGACGCTATTTCATTAGTCCAGACCAGCGCGGGTAACAAACCCACGTCGCCAATCGTAATTCAGGGGATAGACATCACTAAAAACCCCTAATTCAGGTCTGATAGTTTTTATTTGCGAGAACCCAGCATACCAGGCCCGTTAGGCCGTATCTGAATCTTGAGCGTCCCCTTAGAACACCCCATCCTAGACGCACGCCGACCCTAACCACTAAAACCTGACGCCCAACACCCAACGCCCCGAAAAAAGGAGACCCGTCTTGTCCTTCGAGAACATAATCTACGAGCGAAGAGGCCAGATTGCTTACTTGACCCTCAATCGCCCGGAGAAGCTCAACGCATTGAACGACGACCTGATGGCAGAGTTCAAGGAAGCGACGGGGATGGTGGAAGCGGATGATGGGGTACGAGCTCCAATCCTAACCGGTGCCGGCAGAGCGTTCTGCAGCGGTTTCGATATTCGGGGAAGCAACGATTCTGAGGACTCATCTTCTGTTGCATCTGGCGGCGGACACACACCCCTACAGGGTTTGGTCGACACCTTCATGACTGTGTGGAACAGCAGCAAGCCCGTGATTGCCGCCGTGAATGGCTATGCATTGGGCGGTGGGTGCGAACTGGTCCAGGTTTGCGACGTCAAGATTGCATCTGACAAGGCCGTCATGGGTGAGCCATCAATCAGGGCCGGTTAAGGCGCACCGCTGATGATTACCCCGTTCAGCGTGAACCTGGCGCATGCTAAAGAGTTGATGCTGACAGGGGAC
>LWDU01033667.1_pt1 | contig 14949 bp, 13 predicted proteins | sample 727161 | NCBI WGS metagenome assembly LWDU01 (sample SAMN04566230, study PRJNA314399) | hydrothermal vent metagenome | isolation source: deep sea hydrothermal plume seawater | place: Mexico: Gulf of California, Guaymas Basin | collected 2004-07-11 | reverse complement strand
CAGGCAGATGAAGATACTAAGTATGGCTATGATATTACTTATTTATTTACACTTGATAAAAAATATCTTTTAGATGGAGATTTTGAATTTAATAAAGCTCGACTAATAAATCATTCATGTAATCCTAATTGTGAAGTTCTTGATGAAAGTAAATCAAAAATATGGATCACTGCAATAAGGAATATAAAAAAAAATGAAGAATTATCTTATGATTATGGATTTAGTTTTGATTGTAATTATAAAGATCATATTTGTAAGTGTGGATCGAAAAATTGTGTTGGTTTTATTGTTAGAGAAGGCTCTCGATGGCGACTAAAGAGAAACAAGCTAATACGTAACTTTCTTTAAATATAAACCACAGGCAGGGGCAGGCGGTGCACAATTCACTCTCCTCTTTGATTTAAAATTATTTTTGAACTGTTCTAATGTCCATTTTTTTTCGCCAACATATTTTATAGCGCCTACCATTGATCTTACTTGTTGTTGCAAAAAAGATTTAGATGAAAAAGTTATTTCTATGATTTCACCTAGCTTTTTAAAAGTTGCAGAATCTAAAGTTCTAATCGCAGATTTAGCCTGACAAGACGAGGCTCGAAAGGTAGAAAAGTCATGTGTACCCTTTAATATTTTTAAAGCTTTTTTAATTAAATTTATATCTAATTTTTTTTTTATAAACCAAGCTCTATTTTTATTTAAAGGAGATGGTGAATTTCTATTTAAAATTATGTACTTATAAGTTCTTTTTTTTGCACTATATCTTGCGTGAAATGTATTTTCTTTTTTTTTAATTGATAAAACTGATACAGGATATTTTTTTAGATAAAAGTTAATTGAATTAAGAAAAACTTCTTTATTTATTATTTTTTTTTTTAACTCTATATGTGCAGATTGTTCAATAGCATGCACACCTGCATCTGTTCTTCCAGATGCATTAACAGTAACTTTTTCTTTTAAAAATTTAAAAAATGCTTTCTGCAAAACTTCTTGCACAGAAATTCCATTATTTTGATATTGCCAGCCAACAAATTTTGATCCATCATATTCAATTTTAATATGATATTTGCCCATTAATCTAATGCTGTTTCTTTTTTAATTTTAGAGCCAAGCAAAAACTCGCTAGTACTTTGTTTATTTTTACCTTGTCTTTGAATTTCATTAACTTTTATTGACTTTGATTTACATGCAATTGTTAAATTATTATCTATAACTTTGCCTTTTTCACCTTCTGCTTCAGATATGCTTGCTTTTAAAATTTTATATCTTTCACCCATAAATGAAAACCAAGCACCTGGATTTGGCAATAAAGAATTTATCTGAGCTAAAATATTTTCTGCACTATTATCCCAGTTTATTTTACCTTCTTCCTTATTAATTTTTTTAGCATATGTTGCCTTTTGTTCGTCTTGATCTATAAATTTTGCTTTTCCCCCTTCAATTTCATCAATGCATTCTAGTATTAGCTTTGAAGACAAATCTGATAGTTTATTTGAAAGATCCTCTGCATTCATTTCGCTAGTGACATTTATCTTTTCTTGCATCATCACTGGGCCTGCATCCAGTTTTTCTACAATTTTCATAATACTAACACCAGTTTCTTTATCTAAATTCATAATTGATCTTTGAATTGGTGCCGCACCCCTCCACTTTGGAAGTAAAGATGCGTGTATGTTTATAAATCCATGCTTTGATAAACTTAGATAATTTTTAGGAATTAATTGTCCATATGCAACAACGATGACCAGGTCTGGGTTTAATAATTTTAGAAAATTATATTCTTCATTATTTTCTTTAAGACTATCTGGAGTTCTACATTCTATACATAAATTTTCTGCCATTTTTTGAATTGGTGATTTATTTACTTTTTGGCCACGCATAGATTTTTGTGGTGGCTGAGTATAAATTGTGACTATAGGATATCCATTCTGATATAATGATTTTAATATTGGTACGGAAAAATTAGATGTACCCATAAAAACAATTTTTTTAAACATGAATTTTTATACGACTATACGATCAATATTTTCTTTTTTATGTTTAGAAAGTTTTTTTATAATCATTGATTTTTTTAATATTGACAAATAATCAATAAATAAAATTCCCTCTAAGTGATCTATTTCATGTTGAATACACGTTGCAAGTAATCCTTCTGTTTTTAAAAATTGAGGCTCTCCAGAATAATCCAAAAATTTAACATGACAACTTTTTGGACGTTCTATTTCTGCGAATTGATCTGGTACTGATAAACATCCCTCTTCATATATTGACTTATCAGTTCCTTTCCAAACAATTTCAGGATTAACAAAATACATTGGATTTTTATTTTTATTATCTTTACTTATATCCATTACTATTACTCTTTTTGGAATTCCTATTTGAATTGCTGCTAAGCCTATTCCTGGTGCCGCATACATGCTATCCAACATATCATCCATAAGTTGCTGAACCTCTCTATCAACTTTTTCAACACTTAGTGATTTTTGTCTTAAAATTTTGTTAGGTTCTATTAAGATTTTTCTTATCGTCATTAATTAAATATACCTATATTTTATTTTTATTCCAGAATGGATTTAACTTCTTTCGGGAAAAGACTTGGCAATAATATTGTTTCTTAGCTTTTTAAAATTAAATTTATTCATTGAAGATATAATAAAATATAGAGTATCCGCATCCAAATTGACAAATTTATCTTCTCCAATCATTTCAACAATATTTAATAAGAATAACCCTTGTTCATTTTGCTCATTCAAGTTAATTAAATTTTCTGGAATAGTTAAATTTTCCAAAGAATAAAGTTTTTCAATTTTTCTTGGAATTTTAAATCCATCTGCTTTTAATGATTCTAATAAAATTATATCTTGAATCGAAAAAAAATAATCTTTATTTTTTTTAATTTTTTTATAAACACTCTCAAGATCTTTCTCTAAATTTTTTACTTTATATTTTTCATCAATAAAATATTTTAATAATTTTGATCGATGAATTATATTGTTATTAAATTTGATCTTTTTTAAATCTTCTTCTTCTTTTTTTAAATAATAGTCATAAAAGCCCAAGTATTTTTCAGAAATTTTTTCTCTGTCTATTTCTGATAAAATAATTTTAATTTCGTTTAAAGCAACATTGCCGATATTGTCTTTTTCAAATAAAGCATTTAGCTTTAAAATCAATTGCATTTTTTTATCATAATTATCTGATAAAAGAACTGCTTGGTACAACAAGGCTCTAGCTTTAAAATTGGGTAAAGATTTGTAGCTATTTTCAATATCTAAAAATTGATTAATGTTAAACATAATTTTTTTATAAATATTAAATAACTCATTTGAATCATAAGATCCGTCAGAAGTTGCTTTTTCAAGCAAATTTATTTTAACTTCATCCTCAATATCGACTGTTTCTGAAGTGTAAATTAAATTTGCCGCAGATAAATAGCGCCAAATTTCTTTGCTAGTTCTTTCATTAGGTTCATATTTAAAATCAGAATTTACAATATGAGATAAATAAAACTCAAATAAGTTTTTATCTGAAACTTTAATATCGGGGCTTTCCAAATATCCTAGTAAGAAATTTATTTTATTCTCATAAAAATTATTTTCAAAGTCTTTTTCTTTTAACAAATCAAATTTTAATTGTGCTTCTTCAATTTTATTTTCATTCGTAAGGCAATAGATAGAAAATAGATCAAGGTATTCACTTTGATAATCGGCATTTATAAATTTTGTTTTTTCACAAGCTTTATCTACATTTGCTTCAGAAAGAAACTCGTTTACTAAATATTCCACAAGAATAGATTGTCCCATTAGGCCAGGATTTTTTAATAAATAATTTTCGATTATTTTATTTTTTTTATTCTTGATAAGCCATTTAGATTTAAAATCTAAAAATATCAGAGGTTCAATATTTTTTTCTGGCGAATAAGAATTTGTAAACAATGTAGTAAATAAAATATCTTCTGTATCTTTTGATAATTTAATTTCATCTATTTTATTTAATTTTTCTAAAATAATTTTACCATCGGAATTTATCCACATATTGATATTTAAATTATTTTCTTCAGGATCAAATAAACCAAAAATATTTTGTTTTATTTTTTCTAAATTTTTTTCCTCTTTAATATTGCTAACTACTGGCTTTATTGTTTCGTATAATTTTGATTCATTTTTACTATTATCTTCAATTATAATTTCATTTATTTTATTTAATTTTTCTAAAATAATTTTACCATCGGAATTTATCCACATATTGATATTTAAATCATTTTCTTCAGGATCAAATAAACCAAAAATATTTGGTTTTATTTTTTCTAAATTTTCTTCCTCTTTAATATTGCTAACTACTGGCTTTATTGTTTCGTATAATTTTGATTCATTTTTGCTATTATCTTCAATTATAATTTCATTTATTTTTTCATCAGAAATACTATCAGTTTTCCAAATATCTATTGCTTCTTCTTCCCCTCTTGCAGGCAGTATAATTAGAGATAATAAAAGTAAAAAAATAACTTTATTTAACAACCTTAAACTGCTCATTAGGAATTTTTTTTTGTAAAATTTTATTTGGCTCCGGAAGATCTATGTTATCTAAAATGAAAATTACAATTGAAATAACTGCTAATATAATTATAACTTTAATTAATAGTCTAATAAGTCCACTTGATAAGCTGTTGCTTGTCTTTCTATGAAATTGCATATATTATTTTTTTTAATACTAGACACGTAAAATAAGACAAAATTGTGTAAATTCAAACCTGAATTTTAATATGATATCAAAAAAAAACTTGATTTTATTGGGAATGATGGGCGTAGGCAAAACTACAATAGGAAGATTACTGGCAAAAAAGTTAAATTTAGACTTTTACGATATTGATCAAATAATTGAAAAAGAAAATAACATGAAAATTAGTGATATTTTTAAAAAAAAGGGAGAAATTTTTTTTAGAAAACAAGAAGAATCTATAACTATAAATTGCTTAAAAAAAAATCATTCTGTTATTTCATTGGGAGGAGGAGCTTTTGTTAATGAAAATATTAGACAAAATGTTTTATTAAAAGCTCGATCTTTCTGGCTGACAACTAGTATTGGAATTCTTAAATCTAGAATAAAATCAAATAAAAGAAGGCCAGTTATAAATCAAATTGGCTTAAAAAATATTGAAGATTTATTTAAAAAAAGAAAAGAATTTTATAGTCTTGCTGACCATAAAATAGAATGTGAAAAACTTACATTGAATCAAATAAGTGATAAAATAATTAAATTGTATGAAAATAACTAAATTTAAAATTGTTACCAAAAATAAAACTTATCCAATAATTATTGGTAATAATATTATCAAGAGAATAGACAAATATTTATCTTCTGAAATTAAAAATTGTAAAAAAATTTCTTTAATAATAGATAATAATATTCCTAAAAAAAATATTTATGAGATTCAAAAATCTTTAAGAAAATACCAAATTTTTATAACTTATATAAAAACAAATGAAAAAATTAAAAGTATTTTAACTGTAGAAAAAATTGTAGACAATTTATTAAATAAAAATTTTCATAGAAATGATTGTATTATTGCTTTAGGAGGAGGAATACTAGGAGACATTGCGGCTTTCTCAGCAAGCATTATAAAAAGAGGAATTAAATTTGTTAATATTCCAACAACTCTTCTTGCACAGGTAGATTCATCAATAGGTGGAAAGACAGGTGTAAATTCTAAATATGGCAAGAATTTAATTGGAACCTTTTATCAACCAGATTTAGTCTTAAGCGATATCTCAATTTTAAAATCTCTACCAAAAAAAGAAGTGATATGTGGATATGCAGAAATATTAAAGCATTCATTAATTTTAAATAAAAAACTTTTTATGTGGCTATTAAATAATGGAAATAAAATAATAAACCTAAAAAATGATACACTAATGCAAAAAGCAATATATGCAAGTTGCAAAATTAAAGCAAAGATTATTACAAAAGACGAAAATGAAAATAATTTACGAGCAATATTAAATTTTGGCCACACGTTTGCACATGCCTTTGAAACAACAAGTAAATTTCCAAAAATTATAAATCATGGTGAAGCAGTATTAATGGGAATGATTTGTGCTTTAGAATTTGCTTACCAAAATAAATTATTAAAACACCAAGAACTTATGATGGTTAAAAAACATTATAGAGAATTAAACTTACAATCAGATATAAAAAAATACTTTAAAAAAAAGGATATAAATAAAATTATAAAATATATGAAATCTGATAAAAAAAATTTTAATGAAAATATAAATTTAGTCTTACTAAAGAAAATTGGAAATAAGCCTACACTAATTGATTTTCCAAAAAATAAATTAAAAGTTTTTTTAGCAGGTAAATTTAGCTAATTAATCTTAATCTGCAATGAATGAATATGATTATTCATTTCCTCTTTAAGTACTGCATAAATTTTTTTATTTGCATCAATAGATTTAAGCAATTTTAATTCATCTGAAATTAATATTAGCTTTATATGAAATTTACCTTCTTTAAATGATTTATGTTTTGCGTGTAAAAATGACTTATCTTCAATTTTTAAACTACTTATTTTAAAATTTTTTTTAAGTTTTTTATCTAAAACTTCAATTAATTCATTTATTTTCATAAATATTTGAATATATCTATATAGAAAATGAAAAATATATGCGACTGGAAAAACTGTTCAAAAGTAGGTGACTATAAAGCACCTATGGAAAGAGATAATAACAAAATGTATCGATGGTTGTGCTTAGATCATATTAAGGAATTTAATAAAAGTTGGGATTACTTCAATGGTATGACAGAAGATCAGATATTTGAATTTATCAAGTCCGACATGACTTGGCATAAACCAACTCAAAGGTTTGGTTCTTCTGATAATTTTTTTAAAATATTATGGAAAGATGCCTTAAGTAAAGAGAAAAGTTTTTTTGGAAATAAATTAAATACACAAGATCAAGATAATATAAAATTAAAAAAATTTAATAAAAAAGATATTGCTGCTTTTAAAATACTAGAATTAGAAATTGGAACAATTTGGCCAAAAATACAAAATAAATTTAAAACTCTTGTCAAAAGATTTCATCCTGATATGAATTCAGGAAATAAAATTTATGAGAATAAATTAAAAAACATCACTTTGGCTTATTCTCAATTAAAGATGACTTATAAGGAGAAGTAATTGACACCAAATCTTGATATAAAACCAGATATTAAAATCTCTGTTAATCAAACATTCGGTATTGAAACAGAAATGCAGGTCGATGGATTTGCAAAAAAAAATCAGTATGTCCCGGATTTAGACAAAAATTATAAATTTGATAGAGATACTACTTTAGCAATCTTATCAGGTTTTTCTTTCAATAAAAGAGTCTTGATCCAAGGCTATCATGGAACTGGAAAATCTACGCACATAGAACAAGTAGCTGCAAGATTAAATTGGCCATGCGTAAGAGTAAATTTAGACAGTCATATTAGTAGAATTGATCTTATTGGAAAAGATGCGATAGTAATAAAAGATGGAAAACAAATTACTGAATTTAAAGAAGGAGTTCTCCCTTGGTCAATACAAAATCCAGTAGCACTTGTGTTTGATGAATATGATGCGGGCAGACCTGATGTAATGTTTGTAATAAATAGAGTGCTCGAGTCAGAAGGCACTTTTACTCTTTTAGATAAAAATAAAGTTATAAAGCAAAATTCAAATTTCAGATTATTTGCAACTACAAATACAATTGGACTTGGAGATACAACTGGACTGTATCACGGAACACAACAAATAAACCAAGGACAAATGGATAGATGGAATATTGTTACAACATTAAATTATTTAGATTTTGATAAAGAATTAGAGATTGTTTTGGCAAAAAATAAAAATATGAATAATACAAAAGGCAAAGAAAAAATATCAAATATGATTAAAGTTGCTTCTTTAACTAGAAAAGGTTTTATTGCTGGAGACATATCAACAGTAATGAGTCCAAGAACCATAATTCATTGGGCTGAAAATTCTGAGATATTTAAGGATACTGGCTATGCATTTAGACTTACTTTTTTGAATAAATGTGATGATTTAGAAAAAAATATAATCGCAGAATATTATCAGAGATGTTTTGGTGAAGATTTACCAGAATCTACCGTGAATATTAAAATCTAAATGGACAAAGAAGAAGCGCGAAAAGAAAAATTTAAACTAGCAATTACTTCAACTGTTAAGGCCATCTCGGGTAAAGAAAAAATAGAAATTAATTTTGGAGATAGAAATTCTAATTTAAAAAATTCAATTTTTTTTCAACTTGACAATCTTAAAAATCTTGAAGATTTTACAAAAATAAGAGCAGAAACAGATTCTCGTGCTCTAAAAATAAGATATTCAAATAAAAAAATTTATGAAAAAAATTTACCTACAAATTCTACTAGTAAATTTTTATATAATTTATCTGAAAAAATTAGATATGAGCAAATTGGATCAAATAATCTCAAAGGTATTAAGAAAAATCTCTTAAATAATTATGAATTAAAACAAAAATTTACAAAAAAAAATCAATTAAAATCAAAAGAAGATGTCAAAGTAGGAGAGGCATTTGAGTTATATTTATTAAAAAATTTTTTGAACATTAAATTAAATAAATTATCTAAACAAATACTTAATTACTGGAACAAAGAATTTGATGAGAAAATTAAAAATAAAATTAATTTTTTAAAAAAAAATCTTTATGATCAAGAGGTTTATAGCTCCATATTTGCTGAATTAATTGAAGAAATGAATATTAATGAAAATATCGATGAAAATGAAGAAAATGACCAAAACGAGCAAGAAAAGAGTGAAAATAATGATGGCCAAAATCATCAATCAGAGAGCGAACAAGAAAATAATAAATTAGAAACAGGCCAGGCAGGTTTAGATGCAGAATATGATTTTGATAATCAGAAAATTGATGAAAGTTTACTTGATACAGATTCAGATTCTGAAAATGAGCAAAAAGTTATTCAAAAAAATATTAATAATATAAATAAATCTTTATATAAAATTTATACAGAAGAATTTGATCAAGTTGCAAAAGCAGAAAAGCTTGAATCTAGTGAAGAAATACTAAGGCTAAGAAAAAATCTTGACCAACAGTTAACTGGTTTTCAAGATTTAATAACAAAGTTAGCAAATAAACTCCAAAGACAACTTTTGGCTAAACAAAATAGATCATGGGAATTTGATCTTGAAGAAGGCCAATTAGATAGTTCAAAATTACCAAGAATAATAATGGATCCCTTTAATTCGTTATCATTTAAAAAAGAAAAGGATCTTGAATTTAGAGATACTATTGTGACATTATTAATTGATAACTCTGGATCAATGAGAGGAAGACCAATTACAATTGCAGCTATTTGTGCCGATATTTTATCAAGAACTTTAGAGCGCTGCGCCGTAAAAGTTGAAATCCTAGGCTTTACAACTAAAAATTGGAAGGGTGGACAATCTAGAGAAAAATGGAATGTAACCAAAAAAATTCCTAATCCAGGAAGATTAAATGACTTAAGACATATAATTTATAAATCAGCTGATGCTCCTTGGAGACAATCAAAAAAAAATATTGGCCTTATGCTTAAAGAGGGTTTACTTAAAGAAAATATTGATGGAGAGGCTATTCTATGGGCCTATAACAGAATTAAAAAAAGAAAAGAAGAAAGAAAAATAATTATGGTTATTTCTGATGGAGCTCCAGTTGATGATTCTACTTTATCTATAAATTCTGGTGATTATTTAGAAAAACACTTAAAACAAACTGTAAAATTTATTGAAGATAAAACAGATACTGAAATATTGGCTATAGGAATTGGTCACGATGTTTCAAGATATTATTCTAAAGCTATAAAAATTACAGATGTACAAGAATTGGGTGATGTAATGTTTGACCAATTAAGTAATTTATTTAATAAAGAAAAAAAAAGAGTTTTAAATTAAATCTTTTTTAAATTTTCATTTAACCAAACAATTTTTACCAACGCACCTTTGTTTTTTTTAACGTTTTTAAATTCAACTTTAGCATTATTTTTTTCTAATAAAGTCTTTCCTATAAAAGTGCCAAGACCAAGGCCTGTTTTAGACTCATCTTTGTTTGATGAAGTACGTATATATGGCTCCCCTAGTTTATCAATTATATCTTCTGGAAAGCCTGGTCCATCATCCTGAATTAAAATTTCTGAAAATTTTTCATCACTTTTTATTGTTACTTCAATACTATAATTAGAAAATTTATTTGCATTGCCAACAAAATTTCTAAGGCCATAATTAATCTCTAAAGATCTATTAAATTTTATTGAAAAATAATCATCTTTATTTATTAATATAAATTTTTTTTCACTAATTTCTTCATATGAAAGAATAATTGCACTTAAATAATCATTTAACGATAATTTATTTTTTAAAAATTCATCTTTAATATGTGGATTTAAAGTTAAACTTTTTAAAATCTCATTACTTCTATTGCTTTGACTAACTAATAAATTTATATCATTTGAATATTTAGAATTTTTGCCCAATTCTTCTTTTAATTCTTTTGCAATTAATGAAATTGTTGATAATGGAGTTCCAAGAGAGTGTGCTGCTGCTGCTGCTTGGCCACCCAAAGATACGAGCTCATGCTCTTTTGCCATCTCAATTTGAATATTATCCAAAGCTTCTTTTCTAATTCTATATTCATTTCCAAACTTAATTCCAAAATAAACCAAAAAAATTAAACCAATGCTTACTGCCAAAGGAATGCTAAAAAAATAATAATTAGGGACATGAAAATGATGTTCTTCAGGATGTGGTAATTTTAAATAATAAAAAGATATAATTAATAATATAAATAAAGTTAAACTAGCCAAAAAAATTGAAGTCCTCAAATTTAAATATTTAGAGGAAAAAACTGAAGGAACTATAATTATAATTATAAATGGATTTGTAACGCCACCAGTAAGGTATAATAACACTCCCAATTGAATTATATCATATGCCAAATAGATTGTTGATTGTAAATTATCTAATTGATTATCTTTTGTTTGAAAATGAAGAAAAATATTTGTACCAATTCCAATTCCCACTATTATTAGACAATTAAGATATTGTGAAAATTCAAAATCAAAATAAAATTTCACAATAATTATTGCAAGTAATTGTCCTAAATGTGCAATTAGTCTTAAATTGACAAGAGTTGTTTTATTAAGTTGAAAATCTTTTGAAGATTTAAGCAACTGCATATATTAAATATCTAGATTTGATACATCTAAAGCATGACTAACAATAAAATCTTTTCTAGAGGCTACATCATTGCCCATAAGGATTTGGATTAAATTTTGGTCTTCTTTCGACTTTAATTTGGTACCTTTAGAATATCTAACTTGTAGCAAGTTTCGCGTATCCGGATTTAAAGTTGTATTCCATAATTCTTCTGGATTCATTTCTCCAAGACCTTTAAACCTTTGAATCTTAAATTTAGTTTTCGCATTATTAAATCTAGATTCAAATTCCTTGGATGACTTTTTAACTTTTTTTAATTCTAGTGAATTATTAATTACATAATTTTCTAATTCTTTATCATCTTTAATATATACGCTTTTTGATCCTTTTGTTATTTTATATAAAGGTGGTTGTGCTAAGTAAACATTTCCATTTTCTATTAGTTCATTAAATGGTGAATTATTAAAAAATGTTAAAAGAAGTGTTCTTATGTGTGACCCATCAACATCAGCATCGGTCATAATTATAATTTTTCCATATCTTAAATCATCAATTTTAAAATTTTTAGGATCTACCCCAATAGCATTAATAAGAGTTACAATCTCATTTGATGATACCATTTTTGATAGTGTTTTATTTTGAAGTTCATTTTCAAAACCATTTTTTTTTGATGAACCATTTTTATCAACATAAGTATTTAAAATTTTACCTCTTAAAGGGAGGACAGCTTGATATTCTCTACTTCTTCCTTGTTTTGCTGAACCACCTGCTGAATCTCCCTCTACTATAAATAATTCGGTACCTTCTGATTTAGAAATTTGGCAATCGGCTAATTTGCCCGGAAGTCCAGTTAGCTCTAATGCTCCTTTCCTTCTTACATTTTCCCTAGCTTTTCTTGCAACGTCTCTTGCAACAGCAGCCTGTATTACTTTAGCTAATACAATTTTAATTACAGATGGATTTTGATCAAACCAAACCGATAATTTTTCATTAATTATTGATTCAACAATTAATCTTATTTCTGATGAAACTAATTTATCTTTTGTTTGAGATGAAAATTTAGGATCTGGCACTTTAATTGATAAAACAGCTGTTAATCCTTCTCTTATATCTTCTCCAGATAATGAAACTTTGTTTTTTTTTAAAAGATTATTATCTGAAGCATATTTATTTATTACTCTAGTTAGAGCACTCCTAAAACCAAGTAAATGTGTTCCTCCATCTCTTTGATATATATTATTAGTAAATGCTAGTACGTCTTCGTTATATCCGGCATTCCATTTTAAAGCACATTCTATAACTACTTTATTTTTACTGCCTTCTACTGATATTGGTTTTTTAAATAAGTTATTACTATTTTTATTTACTAGTTTCTCTCTTTTATCATCTAAAAATTCTACAAATTCATTTATTCCACCATCATACTTATTAATAATTTCTTTTGGTTTTGATGAAATATTGTCAATAATAGTAATTTTTATTCCTTTGTTTAAAAAGGCTAATTCTTTCATCCTTTTATTAACTATTGATGAACTAAATTTTGTGTCTGAAAAAATTTCTTTCGAGGGCAAAAAGTTTATTTTAGTTCCAGTTTTTTTACTTTTGCCAATCGCTTTTAAAGGTGACGATGCTTTGCCATTTTTAAATTCAACATAATAAGTTTTATTGTTTCTAAAAACAGTTAATTTTAAATTTTCAGATAAAGCATTAACAACTGAAACTCCTACACCATGTAGGCCACCAGAAACTTTATAAGAGTCATGATCAAATTTTCCTCCAGAATGCAATTGAGTCATAATTACTTCTGCAGCTGATTTTTTCTCTCCCTTATGAATATCAACAGGAATACCACGACCATCATCTAAAATGGTAACGGTGCCATCTTTATTAATTTCAATATCAATATTTTTACAATAACCAGCTAACGCCTCATCAATTGAATTGTCGACAACTTCATAAATCATATGGTGAAGTCCGGTGCCATCGTCAGTGTCACCAATGTACATTCCAGGTCTTTTTCTTACAGCCTCTAGACCTTTTAAAACCTTTATGGAATCCGCCTTATAGCTAGAATAATCTGATTTTATTACCATTTATTTTTTTTTGAAAAAAACTATTTTATCATTTTTAATCAATTAAATAAAACAGGCTTAATAACTCATGCTCAAAAAATGTTATATTCTTTGATTAAATTGCTTCTTTTTAAAAAATTTTTCTACTTTGATAAATTCACCATAAAACTAGTTTTTTTGATCAATAATTCTAAAATTTAATAAAATAACATAAAATTAATGTTAAAGTGAGTGAGATTCAAACTTATAATACCCCTTTTAAGTATAGACACTATCCAACTAAAAATTATGTTCCACAAAATGTTTGGTATACTTTTTCATTGGGAACAGGAGGAGATTGATAAGATTTAATTTCTTGCCGGTTATCATAGGGCTTTTTCAAAACTTCAAGTAGATTATGCATCGGCACCAAATCACCGTTAATACTAGCAGCGTCTAACGCCTCTTCCACTTTATAGTTGCGAGGAATAATTAGCGGGTTGACAGTACACATTAAACTTAAAGATGATTGTTTAGATTTTTTATTTTGTGTTAAGCGAGTCTGCCATCGCTGATACCAATTAAGAAACTTACTGTCTTGAAATAACTTATCCTTTAAAACATTTTCCTTACTCAAGGAACAAAAGGTATTCGTATAATCAGCTTTGTTTTGTTTCATCCATGTTAGCAGATCATTAATCAAAGTTTCATCCTCAATTACTTCTCCAAATAACCCTAGTTTTTTACACATCATTTTAAGCCAACACTTTTTATAAACTGTACCAAAATTATTAATGGTCTCTTCTGCAATCTCGGTTGCTTTATCTTTTTTGTCATGAATTAATGGTAGTAACGTTTCTGCAAACCGTAATAAATTCCATTTTGTAATACCAGGTTGATTAAAATAGGCATAGCGACCATAATGATCAATCGAACTAAATACAGTTTCTGGATTATAAGTATCCATAAAAGCACAGGGACCATAATCAATTGTTTCTCCAGAAATTGTCACATTATCTGTATTCATTACTCCATGAATAAAGCCAACTCGCATCCAGTTTGTAACTAGTTCAGTTTGTTTTGCCATTACGGCTTTTAATAAGGTAAGTGCTGGGTTGCTTGTGTCTTTCAGGTTTGGATAATGACGGTCAATTGCATAATGAACTAAAGCCTTCAAAGTTTTCACATCACCGCGCATAGCTATATATTGAAATGTACCAACGCGAATATGGCTAGCTGCAACACGGGTTAGTATTGCTCCTGGTAGAGAAGTTTCACGGATTACATTTTCACCTGTTGTAACTACAGCTAAACTACGTGTTGTAGGAATACCTAACGCATGCATAGCCTCGCTAATAATATATTCACGCAACATTGGTCCTAGTGCAGCTCTTCCATCAGCTTCTCTTGAGTATGGCGTTCTGCCAGAACCTTTGAACTGAATGTCAACGCGCTTGTTATTTTGAGTAATGTGTTCTCCAATTACAATCGCTCGTCCATCACCTAGCATAGTGAAATGCCCGAATTGATGTCCTGCATAAGCTTGTGCAATAGATTCTGATCCTTGAGGCAATGAGTTTCCCGCAAACATTGAAGCTGTATGTTCATCAGCAATAATAGAAAAGTCCAGTCCTAGCTCTTTGGATAATGCTTGGTTAAGAATGACCAATTTTGGTGTTTGCACTG
>LWDU01036239.1_pt1 | contig 14955 bp, 10 predicted proteins | sample 727161 | NCBI WGS metagenome assembly LWDU01 (sample SAMN04566230, study PRJNA314399) | hydrothermal vent metagenome | isolation source: deep sea hydrothermal plume seawater | place: Mexico: Gulf of California, Guaymas Basin | collected 2004-07-11 | reverse complement strand
CAGCGAAAGCCGGAATCTGCCCGGGTATGTGCTGCTCAACAGCGGCGCCGTGCCGCCGGGAGGCAAGGAGAATTTTTCGAACGGATATCTCCCCGCCAGTTATCAGGCGACCTCGATTCGGGCTGAGGGCGCACCGCTGGAAAACATAGTTCCCGCTCGAGCCAAACAACAGCAACTCAAGATGAAGTGGCTGCTGCAACAGGACCGGGAATTTGCACGGGAACTCGGTGAAAACGCAGGGATCGAATCGGCGATTCGAAACTATGAAATGGCGTTCCGCATGCAGACCGCTGTTCCCGACACCCTCGATCTTTCTCAGGAATCAGCAGCGACACAGGAACTTTATGGCCTGAATGCAAAAGACAAAGATCTGCGACTGTACGCAAAACAATGCCTGCGTGCTCGACGTCTTATTGAAGCCGGAGTGCGCTTTGTGGAAATCACGGCCAACCCCGTTGGACTCGACAACGGAAGCTGGGACCAGCACGCGAATCTCAAACCTCACCACGAGAAGAACGCCCTGGTGACGGACCAGCCAATAGCCGCGTTCATCAAGGACCTTAAACAGCGGGGCCTGTTCGAGGAGACTCTCATTCTGTGGGCGGGCGAGATGGGACGCACTCCGCATACGGGAAACGTTCACGGCCGCGATCACCACACATCAGGTTTCAGCATATGGCTCGCTGGCGGGGGCATCAGAGGCGGCACGATCTACGGCGCAACAGACGAGTTCGGAATGCACGCCGTTGAGAATCCGGTCTCGATGCACGACCTGCACGCCACGATCCTGCATCTGCTTGGTTTAGATCACGAACGCCTGACGTTCCGCTACGGCGGACGCGACATGCGCCTCACCGACGTCCACGGAAATGTCGTCAAAGAGATCCTTGCCTAGAACGGACTCATGAAAACACAAGCACTAAAACGTTTTCGGGCCAAACTCGCTGAGGGCGAAGCTGTCTGCGGACTTTGGGTGACGCTCGAATCGGCAACGATCACGGAAATGGCGGTTGCTCTCGGTCTCGACTGGGTGGTGATTGACGCCGAGCATGGTCATCTTGACTGGAAAGACATCAACGAGCACATCCGCGCCGGTTTGCGCAGCGACACCGTCGTGCTGGTCAGGCTGGCGGAACGAAGCACGTCGCTGACAAAACGCGCTCTCGACATTGGCGCCGACGGGATCGTCATCCCGTGGATGGAAACGGCTGAGGAGCTCCGTGAGGCGGTTCGGGACTGTCGCTATCCACCCGAAGGACGACGCGGAATTGGTGGTGAACGGGCGACAGTCTGGGGCCAGTGTTTCGCCGAGCACACATCCGAAGCCAATGAGAACGTGCTGGTCGTGCCGCTAATTGAAAGTGTCGGGGCTATTCCAAATGTGGCCGAGATGTGCAAAGTCGACGGAGTTGACGTCTTCTTCTTTGGCCCGGCCGACTTTTCAGCCACAGCCGGCTTCCGCGGCCAGTGGGAGGGACCGGGAGTCGCCGAGCAGATCCTGAACCTGAAGGACACGATCAAGTCTTCCGGCAAACACTGCGGACTGCTCGCCACCAGCATTGAAAACCTGCACGAGCGTATTGAGCAGGGATTCCGGATGCCCGGTCTGGGAGCCGACACCGGACTCCTGTGTCGATCGCTGCATCAGTCGCTTCAGGCCATTAACCGCGATCATCAGCCGGCAACAAGTCTCGACCCGCGCGACGGCCGCCCCATTCGCCTTCCCCTTTCGCGACCGCCGGAACACATGCAGCCGGACCGCGACGAAGTTATCACGACACTCGAAAACAGCGATTCGATTGAACTGCAATCGGGCGTAATCTTTCGACCGTTGGTCGGCGAGTTCAATACAGCACGCCATCTGACAACCGGGATTGTGAGTTTTGACCCCCACGCCCATCTGGACTGTCACACGCACCCCTGCAGTGAGTCGATCACCGTGCTGAACGGCCAGATTGAAGTCACTGTTGAAGGTCGCGAGTATCGGCTGGGACCGCTGGACAACATCGTCATACCCCGTTGGCTGCCGCACAAAGCCAGAAATCCTGATTCCGCGAACACCTCACGGCTTCACATTGCACTTGCGATGAGTGTTCCGGAACGCGAACTGGTATCGCGCGAGTTCTCTGTCACTGAAATGCCGCCGGATTCCATCGGTCTGCCGGGAGCAGAGCGGGTGAACCGTTTCGAATCGGCGCCGCGTTCGTTCGGTGTCGACCCCGGTGCGGAGTTTATTGATTTCTTCAACGCCGAACTGATCCCCGGGATCGAGATGAGCGGCGGGTTTGCTCGCTTCCAGCCTGGCGGAAGGCTGCCCGCACATCTTCACGATTTCGACGAGTCGATCTGCATCACCGTTGGCCAGGCCAACTGTCTGGTGGAAGGACGTCGTTACTCGCTGAATGAGTGTGCCACCGCTATGGTTCCACGAGGAAGGGTCCACTATTTCGTTAATGACTCATCAAAGACGATGGACATGATCTGGGTCTATGCCGGCCCCATGCCGGAGCGGATTGTGATAGATGAAGCCGGCAGTACTGAGAGCCAGACCGCCCGGAGCAGCGACCAGTGAACGACATTCAACGTGCAACGTTTCGGGTCACACTGACGGCCGATTTCTATGACGAGGCCGGCAACTCAAAGTTTGACGACCTTGGCCTCGGCGTGTTCGAGGACTGTGACCGCATCGAGGCGACACGATTCGGTGAACATCGCCCGGAGATTACTCCGGATCAACTCGCCGGTTGTGCCGGTGTGGTGGTGCTGACTCCGCAAGTGACGGCCGAGTCCCTATCGGACAGCGATCAACTGCTGGCCATTGGCAGGTTCGGCGTCGGATATGATTCGGTCGATGTGGATGCGTGCACCGAGCGCGATGTTCTGGCCATGATCACAGCGGGAGCCGTCGACCGTCCGGTCGCGGAAGCGACGATTGGCTGGATGATCGCGCTGACGCATCACATGCTGGCAAAGGACCGCCTGGTTCGTTCGGGGCAGTGGGACGACCGTACTCAGTTTATGGGCTGTGAGCTGCGTGACCGAACGCTGGGTGTTATTGGGCTTGGTGGTATTGGCCGAAAGCTTGTCTCGCTGCTGCAGGGCTTCGGAATGCAGCAGCCCCTAGTTTTTGACCCGTTTGTACCTGCAGCCCTGCTTGAGGAACTCGGCGTTCGCAGCGTCACACTGGATGAGTTGCTCACGACGGCTGACTTCGTGTCGGTGCATTGTCCGCTCAACAAGCAGACACGCGGGCTGATCGGGGCAGAGGAAATCGCAAAGATGAAGTCTGACTCGTATTTGTTAAACACGGCACGTGGCGGCATCGTCGATGAACAGGCCCTGTTCGACGCGCTGCAGGAAAAACGAATTGCCGGAGCCGCACTCGATTGCTTCGAGGATGAGCCGGTCACACAACCGCATCGATTTGGTGAGCTGGACAACGTCATTCTGGCTCCCCATTCCATCGCCTGGACGGCCGAGCTGTTTCGTGACATCGGTCGTACGGCTTGCCAGAGCATGCTCGATCTGTCACAGGGCAAACGACCGGCCGGCGTGTTGAATCCGGAACTCTTCGAGCGCACGAGCTTTCGTGCCAAGTGGTCGCGGATTACCGGGATTTCAGAGGAGTCACTTGGATGAGCAACCGACTGGCGGGACAGGTAGCATGGATCAGCGGCGGGGCTTCCGGCATCGGTGAAGCGACCGCGCGACTGTTTGCGAACGAAGGTGCTGCGGTCGTAGTCGCTGATGTGGGAGACGCAGACGGGCAGCGGATTGCTGATGAGATCAACTCGAATGGCGGGAACGCCGTCTACACCTCGTGCGACGTTTCCAACAGTGAGCAGGTCGCTCGATCCATCGAAACGGCCGTCGAACGATTCGGCGGTCTGAACATCGTCGTTAACTGCGCGGGGATCGTTCATGTTGGACTGCTGCACGAGTACTCGGAAGCCGACTGGGACCGGCTGATGGGAGTGAACCTGAAAGGCATCTTTTTCTCGCTGAAGCACGCCTTCCCGCACTTACGCAGGAACGAACGCAGCTACATGATCAACGTCGGTTCCATCAGCAGCCTTGTCGGACAGCGGGCAACACCCGCCTACACCACATCGAAAGGTGCGGTGCTGTCACTGACTCAATCCACCGCACTGGACTACGCATCAATGGGCCTGCGCTGCAACTGCGTTTGTCCGGGCATTACCGATACACCGATGCTTCGGAAACACCTGAACACCACGCCGGACCCGGACGAAACACTGCGGCAGCGTGTCCGCCGCGTCCCCATGAATCAGGCGATGCAGTCAGACGAAGTGGCACGCACAATCAGGTACCTGGCCTGCGAGGACTCGGCCGGAGTCACTGGCACATCAATCGTCGTGGACGGCGGTTACCTGGCGGCCGCCGAATGGGATACCGCTGATGATGCACCAGCCCCGGGAGACGACGCATGACCTTCCCACTGGCGTGCGCGGATTTCACGTTCCCGCTGTTATCGCACGAACAATCCCTCGATGTGATCTCCATGCTGGGCTTCGACGGTGTCGATATCGGACTGTTCGAAGGGCGATCTCATCTGCACCCTTCGCGGGAATTTGCTGATCCGGGAGCCGCGGAAACGCTGCGGCGAAAAACGGATGATCGAGGACTCCGGGTGGCGGATGTCTTCCTGCAGATGGACCCGGACTTTCATGCCTTCGCTGTGAATCATCCTGAAGCGGCACGTCGCGAAAAAGCTCGCGATTGGTTCCTGCGGACGCTGGAATATGCAACGGCGTGCGGTTGTCACCATGTGACCGCGTTGCCGGGAGTCATTTTCGATGACGAATCCGCCGCGACTTCACTCGGTCGCTGTCACGACGAACTTGCATGGCGAGTCGAACAGTCAAAGTCTGCCGGCATCATCTTTGGCATCGAAGCCCACGTCGGTTCTCTTGCGCCAAATCCTGAACTCGCCCTGCAGCTGGTGGAATCGGTGGCCGGACTGACACTCACCCTGGACTACACACACTTCACCCGCGACGGCGTTCCGGATTCGCAGATTGAACCACTCATCGCACACGCGTCGCACTTTCATGTGCGCGGCGCTTGCCAGAACAGGCTGCAGTGTTCATTCAAAGACAACGTGATCGATTATGGCCGAGTCATCGATGTCATGCAGAACGTGGGTTACTCCAGCTACGTCGGCGTCGAGTACGTGTGGATCGACTGGGAGCATTGCAATGAAGTCGACAACCTATCGGAAACCATTCTGTTCCGTGATTTTCTGAGAACGAAGTTTGGTACGCAGGACATGTCGCCTCGCTGGAAGCAGTTTCAAAAACCCTGGTAGCCCGACGCGTAAGCGAGGAATGTCTTTGGGATTGCTTCGTTTACAGTCCCTCGCTCACGCTTCGGGTTTCCAGATGTCGTGCAAGAGGAGTTTTGAAACTACTTGAAATACAAAGCTGGCCTGTCAGGCCACAGGATAGATCGAATATGCATAGACTTCGAATGATGTTGTTGCTGCCGGTAGTAGCCGTCATCAACCTGCTCGCGCCGCCGACCGTTGCCCAGACTGCGACATCTGGTGGGCTGACTGCTACTGACCTGCGTTGCGAACATCTCGTCAACCCTCTCGGTATTGACGATCTTCGGCCACGACTGAGTTGGAAACTTGCCGCGACGGACGAAGGGAAACGCGGTCAAAGTCAATCGGCATATCAGGTCATCGTTGCCAGTGATCGTTCGCTGCTGCTGCAGAATCGCGGGGACCTGTGGGATTCAGGTCGCGTCGCGTCGGACAAGTCTCACCTGGTTGCTTATGCAGGAATGCCGCTCGATTCACGGATGGAATGCTGGTGGAAGATCCGTATCTGGGACGAGCACAAAACTCCTTCTGACTGGAGTCACCCCGCGCACTGGTCAATGGGGCTGTTGACGCCGACCGCATGGAACAACGCGAAGTGGATTGGTCTCGATCAGGCCGACGATCCGGGAATTGAAATCACCGATATCAAAGCGGCCAGCTGGTTGTGGTATCCGGAAGGCAACGCAGCTTTCGACGCTCCCGTCGAGACTCGGTACTTTCGGCGCGACGTCATCCTGCCAACCGACCGCGGAATCGTTCGCGCCCTCGCGTTCTGTGCGGGCGACGATTCGGTGGCCCTGTATGTCAATGGGGCACTTGTCGGAATCGGCAACGGGCATCCGAATTTGATCGGGGCCGATCTGACGGGCAACATCAAACCCGGTGTTAACCAGCTCGCCGCCACCATCACGAACGGCAACGCCGACGTGCCGAATAATCCAGGCGGGTGGATTGGTGCACTGCGAATCGAATTCGATTCCGGCCCTCCGGTGGTCTTCCATTCCGACAACAACTGGAAATGCGCGAAGTCCGCAACCGATGGCTGGCAGACGGCGGAATTCACGGACTCTGACTGGGTCGCTGCCATGGAACTCGGCAAAGCCGGGATCAGTCCGTGGGGCATTCCGTGGAAGGATCGATGGCATTCGGAACACCGGCGTCTGCCAGGTCGTTATCTGCGTCACCAGTTTCAATCGCCAGCAGCAAAGAAGGTGCGCCGGGCGACAGCTTACATCTGCGGTCTCGGCTTTTTCGATCTGTACGTCAACGGACAGCTGATGGGTGATCAACTGATGAATCCAGCGCTCACCGGGTATGACAAGCGAGCGTTGTATGTCACGTTTGATATTACAGATGCGATGCGATCCGGCTCAAACGTGGTCGGCGCCGTGCTCAGCAACGGACGCTTCTTCGCACCTCGATTACAGAACCCGATGCCGATGCACTCGTACGGCACGCCACGGATGATCGGTCAGATTCACGTCGAATATACGGACGGTTCAGAACAGACCATCGTCACAGGTGAAGACTGGCAGCTAACGACCAACGGCCCGCTGCGTGCCAGCAACGAATTTGATGGAGAAGAATACGACGCGCAAATGGAGATGCCTGGTTGGGCCACCGCCGACTTCGACGATTCCGACTGGCAGCCTGCCCAGGTGCTCAAATCGCCGGGCGGACGGCTTGAGGCTCAGATGGTCGAACCGATTCGGGTGACCGAAGTGCTAAATCCGGTGCAGATTGTGCAGCCGAAGCCAGGGATCTGGATGGTCGACTTCGGACAGGCGTTTTACGGAGTCGTGCGAATGAAGGTTGCGGGACCTGCAGGTCAGCGGGTCAGCATGCGGACAAGCTTCAACGTGCTGCCCGACGGGACACTTAACTACATCAATGACCGCAGCGCAAAGAACACCGACGTGTGCACGTTAAAGGGCCACGGCATTGAAGTCTGGCACCCACGATTTCGTGGCAACGCAACGCGGTGGGTCCAGATCGAGGGCTTCCCTGGCACACCAACGAAAGGCAATTTCGCCGGTCTGGTCACTCATACGGACCATGCCCCGGTTGGTGAATTCACCTGCTCGAACGAACTGATCAACCGTATCTACCTGAACGCACGCTGGGGCACTCGGCTGCAGAATCGCAGTGTGCCAATGGAACCGGATCGCGACGAACGCATGCCCTGGTCGGGGCACCCGGCCCGGACATCAGAAAGCGAAGGCTGGGCCTTCAACGTCGCTCGGTTTTACGAACACTTTCTGCACAACTATCGGATGCATCAGGCTGAAGACGGCAGCCTGCAGGAGATCCTGCCGCCCTATTGGAAGTTCAACGGGAAGGACATTATCTGGCCCAGCGTAGTCACCATCATTCCCGACTGGTACTACAACTTCTATGGTGACGACCGTCCGCTGCGTGACAACTATGACATGATGAAGACGTTTGTGCTGTATCACGAGCGAACGAATCTGAAACCCGATAACACGATGGACCACTGCACCTACGGCGACTGGGTCGACACAGCGTCCATCGGAGCGAACAGCCGCAACCATGGCGCGACGTCGCGACCATTGCTGGGCACGGCGTATCTGTACAACAACTGCCGTATCGTTGAACGAGCCGCTCGAATCATCGGTAACGCCGCTGACGAAAACTATTTTGCCGCACTGGCCGAGCGCATTCATGCAGGCTTCAATCGGCGATTCTTCGATCCCGACACTGGCACCTACGAAAGCGCAACGCAATGTTCGAGCGTCATGCCTCTGGCGTTTGGTCTGGTGCCGGACGCTCAGCGGCAGCGCGTTGTTGATCACCTGACCAGCGACATCATGGTGAAACACAAAGGGCACACATCGGTCGGACTGATCGGCACACAGTGGCAGATGCAGGTGTTGACCGACATCGGACACCCGGAGGTCGCGTACAGAATCGCCACGCGAACGAAGCGGCCCAGCTGGGGTTATATGATCAGCAAAGGAGCGACGACCTCCTGGGAACGCTGGGATACCGATACTCAGGACGGCGGCATGAATGGCGAAAGCCAGAAGATTCTGTCGGGGAATTTCGAAGCCTGGTGTTATCAGACACTCGGCGGCATCAACTACGACCCGGCACACCCCGGCTTTAAGCACATCATCCTGAAGCCGCAGATCGTTGGTGATTTGACGCACGTTGATGCATCGCACGTTGGACCGTACGGAAAGATTGAAAGTCGCTGGAAAATCACGAACGCCGTACTCCACTGGCACGTCGTTGTGCCACCCAACACGACGGCGACGGCACATGTCCCCACAAGCTCTCCGAACCAGGTGCGCGAATCCGGCAAGCGGATTTCAGAAACATCAGATGTCTCGCTGGTGGAATTGCAGAACGATGCAGTAATCATCAAACTCGGCTCCGGAGTTTATGAGTTCACGGCAGTTTTCGATTAATAACATACTGCTTCGTCAAGTCTTAATTTTGGGGTAGCCGAAGTCGCCAGACTTTGGACAACATAGAGAAAAACTTCCAAACTCTGGCGAGTTCGGCTACGGAACAACCCCAGTTCTTAGACTTGACCACGCTCTACACCAGAAGACTGAGTCCATCGTTATGAATCAACCAGAATCCATCACCGACCGCGTTGACGCACTGTACGAGTTCGAACGTGAACCAGTCTCTGAAAACAAGCTTGAAAGCGGCAGGCACTTTGCAGCATTGTTCGGCGGCGAACATGTTGCCGGCACGGAATTCGTGATCGGTGCGGCCTTTGTGGCGTGGGGAGCCAGTGCGGCGGACGTGTTGATCGGTCTGCTGATTGGCAACGCACTGGCGGTGCTGTCGTGGACGTTTATCTGTGCCCCGATCGCAGTACGGACGCGACTGACGCTGTACTGGTACCTGCGGAAGATTGCCGGCCCGGGTGTGACTGCCGTTTACAATGTACTGAACGCGTTTCTGTTCTGCATTCTGTCCGGCACGATGATCACCGTCTCCGCATCTGCGATTCGGATTCCGTTCGGAATTCCGCCACAGACGAAGTGGTATCCGGAAGACCTGCGGTTCGTATTCATCGTGCTGGTTGTGGGAGCCGTCGTTGTCAGCGTGGCGATCCTGGGCTTCAAGCGGCTGGCCCAGTTTTCTGAAGTCTGTGTGCCGTGGCTGTTCGCCATGTTTGCCGCGGGAGCCGTGGGCATGCTTCCTGTGCTGGCAAAGGCATCGCCTGGCATGGGGACAATCGACGGACTTTCGGATTTGTGGAGGATCGCACAGGAACAGATCTGGCTGCACAATCCGGACAGCGGTCTTGGCGTCTGGCACATCATTGCCTTCGCATGGATCTGCAATCTCGCGTTTCATGTCGGCTTGTCAGACATGGCCGTCCTTCGCTACGCGCCAAACGCCAGGTACGGACTGTTCTCAGCCTGCGGCATGTATCTGGGACACTACGTCGCCTGGGTCTGCGCAGGCGTGATGGGGGCAGCCGCCGCGATGATCCTGCAGCGTCCTCTCGCAGAACTCGACGCCGGTGAAGTTGCCTTTCAATCGCTTGGCCTTTCCGGAATCCTGGCGGTGATCATCGCCGGCTGGGCGACTTCAAACCCGACGCTGTATCGAGCCGGACTTGCGTTGCAGGCCGTCACACCCGGTTGGCCTCGCTGGCTGGTCACGTTGCTGGCGGGGATCGCCACGACGGTGGTGGCCTGCTTTCCGTTTGTCTTCACCAAACTACTCAGCTTTGTGGCTCTGTTCGGCATCCTGCTGTCACCGGTCGGAGCCATCGTCTTTGTCGAGCACTGGCTGTTTCCGCGTCTGGGCTTTCGTCAGTACTGGTTCAGCGCGACAGGAAAATCGATCAGCTGGCCAGCGCTATCGGCGTGGGTAATTTCCGTTAGCATCGCGCTGGGACTGTGGCTTTCCGAAACGCTGCACGAATTCTTTATTGCCATTCCACTGTGGTTCGTCTCAGCAGCTCTGTACACCGTTTTTGCAGCGGCGGCCGGAGCACGTACGGCCGCACCTGTCGTTCAGGACGCTGAGGATGCGGTCATTCGTTCCGCTGAAACAGCCACGCCGGTCGAAAAACAACGTCCCTCATGGCTGCGGGCGGTGGGAATCGTAGCCTTGCTGAGTCTGCTGGTTCAATTCGTCCTGCCGCTGTGGGTGATGACGGGGGACCCCGGTGCCTACGAATCAAAACTGCCCGGCTATCACTTCTGGCTGGGCGCTGCCAGCGTGGTTCATCTGGCAACCATCGCCGCGTGGGTTTTGGTGAGCGAACGCACAGTCGTTCAGGCAGCAGATTAGCCATGTGGCCATGTAGGGCCGGTTCCACCGGCCGATTATCTGTAGCCGTAGGTCCGATTCCCACCGCCGGGCACCTCGGAATGCGCCCGGTTTCACCGCGCCTGCCTCTGTCACACCTGGTCGAGCGGCTCGGTGGCGTCACCGAAGTTGTCGCGGTGCACGCCCATCTTGTCCATCATGCTTAAATACAGTCGAGACATCTGGCGATCGGATTTCTCCAGGTAATCGAGATTCTGGCCACCCTTAATGCGCCCGCCGCCACCGCCCAGCATCACGACCGGTAGTTTTGTTGCATCGTGATGTCCATTCAACATGCTGGAACACAACATCAACATGGAATTGTCCAGCAGCGTTCGATCACCTTCCTGAACGTCACGCATTCGCCCGGCAATGTAGGCCATTTGTTCCAGGAAAAACTGGTTGACCTTCAGCCAGTCGTCCGTGTCGTTATGCGACAACAGGTGATGGATCATGTAGTCGACGTTCAAGTGTGGAAATCGCAAGGTGCCATGATCGTTATTCAGCTTCAGCGTGCAGACTCGAGTGGTGTCAGTCTGAAACGCCAGCACCAGAATGTCCGACATCAAACGCATGTGCTCGACGATGTCCTGAGGGTAACCGTCCTTTGGCCGAGGCATGTTCGGTTCCGTCAGCGTCGGTCGCCAGCCCTGCAGTTCTCCCCGATCACCGGCACGTTTGATTCGTTGTTCTACCTCGCGCACAGAATTCAAATACTCGTCCAGCTTTTGCTGATCCAGCTGACTGATCCCGCGGCGAAAATCCCTGGCATCCGCCAGCACGGCATCCAGCACACTCTTATCACCACGTTCCGCGCTGTCTTTGAACAGCTGATCAAAGGCCAGTGCGGGGTAGACTTCCAGCGGTGTGGGTGTGGTCGGGCTGCTCCACGAAACATGAGAGCTGTACAGCATCGAATAGTTTTTGTGGACCGACGGATTGGCTTTTTCGCAGCCCAACACAAGGCTGGGCAGTTTTGTCTGACGTCCGATCTGCTGAGCGACAATCTGATCCACGCTTGTGCCACTGCGAATCGTGCCGCCTGAGCTCAACGGCGCGCCGGAAAGCAGGTTACCTGTCTGTGAGCTGTGAATATTGCCCTTCAAGGCTTCTGCGTTGTACAGCCCTTTGATGAAAACCATCTGATCGCGAAAGTCATTCAGCGGATGCAGAACTTTGCCAAGTTCCATGTCGGGCCCATCACCCTTCGCCCACCATTCCTGATTGTGATAGCCACAACCTGAAAACAGGATGGCCATGCGAGTGGGTGCCTGGCTGCCATCCTGTTTGCCTTTCGCCTCGTCGCCCCAGACCAGCGTCGATTCCATCCACGGCAAGGCCACGGTCACGCCGAGACCGCGGAGCATTGTTCGTCGTGAGAAATGATGTATTGTCATAAGTGCCCCTTCAGATTCGGTGAGCGTTGTCGTCGATTATGGTTCGTCGACACCAAGTTGCCGGCAGATTTTTCGAGCAAACACGTCGGGAATTTCACGATGTCGTGGAATCGGAACGCGATTGCCGTTGGCGGAATTTTCATAGATGGTGTGACTGTGGCCTTCTCTGACGAACACACACTCATGTACTTCAATGTGTCGAAGCAAATCGCGTCGCTTCATTCTGAGGCCGCCCCAACGGACATCGACACGTTCTGGCCCGCCTGAAGCACCAGGTGAATGGGTTCTTCAAGTTCTGAATCTTTGTCCGTGAGCGATGGATTGGGAATCGGCAGAGGCTCACCTTTAAGCAAATTTGTCTCGGCCATGTCCTGCAGCGCGGACGCGAGATTGCCTCGGGCTTCTTCCATTGAACTGCCGTAAGCAATCGTTCCTGGAAAGTCGAGCACGGAGCCCACAAGGAGTCCATCTTCGGTCTTATAGGTGGATTTATATGTCAGCATCTTTGGCTTTCCGCATCGCATGCCATCAGTGGTCATTGATCTGCTGGCCACGGATCTCGCGAAACTGTGGGCTCAGCACAACAGATTCTACCGCAACATGGAATCGGTAGTCACTGGAATTCAGCTTTTTCAACATATCGTCAATCAACGGTTCATCAGATAACTGCACTTCGCGACCCAGTGCATAGCCCAGCAGCTTGCGGCAAAAGTTCCGGACAATATCGTCGCGGCGCTCAGTTGCCAGATATTCGCGGAGCCCGTCAACGCCGTCGATCGTCTGCCCTTCGTACAATGTTGTCTTTGTGTCCGCCCGACCAGCCCGCACACGGCCAACGGCATCGTACTGTTCCAGAGCGAATCCATACGGATCGATCCGAGCGTGGCACTTGGCACAGGCCGGGTCCGAACTGTGTTGTTCAATCAACTGGCGGGCCGTCAGGCCGGTCGGCACGGATTCGGGTAACAGGGGCACACCCACCGGAGGTCGGGGCAGTGGTTCACCCAGCAGAGTTTCTGACACCCAGTTGCCGCGCAGAATCGGACTGGTGCGTGAAGCTCCCGACTGACTGGCCAGAAACGTCGCCATAGCAAGGATGCCACCGCGCTGCCGAATGCGCATGTCCGGGACGCGCTGCCATTCCGGTCCACTCACGCCGTCAATACCGTAGTGCTTTGCCAGGGATTCATTCAAAAACGTGTGATCAGCGTTCAGCAGGTCAAGGATGGACCCGTTGTTGCGAAACATGTCCTCAAAAAACCGAACGGTCTCTTCATACATGTCGCCGCGAAGCGCAGCGAATTCAGGGTACAGCTTTTCGTTCTTGTCGTCGTTCTGGTCAAAGTCGCGAAGATGCAGCCACTGGCACGCAAAGTGGATGGCCATCCGTCGAGTTTTGGGATCGCCCAACATGCGATGGGTTTGACGCAGAAGTTCATCGTCTTCGGCGATTAATCGCCCCGCTTCGGCGACCGTACCAAGTTCATCATCCGGCATGGACGACCACAGAAAATAACTGAGGCGATTCGCCAGTTCGATGTCAGTGACGGGCGCCGCAGCAGGTCCGGCTGCGGCTGTTTCCAGACGATACAGAAATGCAGGCGACGTCAGACCTCGCGCAATGACAAGTCGAATAGCTTCCTCGTGCGCCATCTCAGTGTCTCGCAGCTGTCGATACAAATCCCGCAGGCTCTGCTGCTCAGTATCTGTAAGCGGACGCCGCCAGGCACGACCGACGAATTCCACGACCGATTCCAGATGTGTCGGCTGTGTCTCGATCACACGTCTCCGGAACGCTTCTGCTCGCGCCAACACAAGCGGTCTCATTTTGTCCCATGGGCCGACAAGATCCTGACGATCCTGGGTGGAAAACTCACGAATCTGTTCCAGCGACACGACCAGTTTCAGAGGCTCCTCACTGACGTAGTAAAGTTCATCCCACAGACGGTCCAGCTCCGCCGCCTGCTTCTGGTCCAGCATCAAACGCTTGAACAGATCATCCTCGCGATAAAAGAGTATCGCCGTAACGACTTCGTCGACGGGAACGATGCGTGTGTAACACAGTGCGATCGGGAATAGCTCGCGAAATTCGGTCAGAGCTTCATTCACTCGCTTTCGCGCTTCGCCGTCTGCGGCACAGATAACAGTGTTGCCCGACAATCCCTGATCCTCCAGCGGGGTCGTACCAACATGCAGCTGAGTCGTTCCTTCGCGGCCGTGTCCGACGTCATACATTCCCGCGACAACCAGTTCGCGGCCAGCCGCAAGTTCAGCAGGAATCCGGAATTCAATCGTGGCCGGAGCCTGAACAACAAGATGATTCGGATCCGTCGCATGTCCGAGCGGATGAGTTCCAAAACGCGGGTCTGGTTCAACTTCCTTCATCAGTTCACCATCAAGTGGCACAGCAAACGACTGCAGCTGCCCATACAGAATTCCGTCCGGCGAGTTCTTCCGGTCACCGGCTGGCGGCACTCCTGAGGCCAGCGCTGCCACCTGCTGCGCGAGTGCGGTGCGCTTGCTGAGATCCGATTCCAACATCCAGCGGGCCAGCAGTGACCCGGCAGGCACGACCGTTTTCTTTGACTCTTTCGTTTCCCGGCCTGACATGGCCCCGTGATAGAAGTGCCAGACATCGTTGTTGCCGAATTGGTCAGCATGAGGATTACCGGCGCCGATGTCGTCGGTATTGTCCTTCCCCGCGTCCCAGACTCGTCTTTCACCCACGGTTTCGGTGACGGTCAGATCAATGGCGGTCAGATCACAGCTGTGATTCGCGTCCCGCGGCCCAATGATCAGCGAGATCAGTTCTCCCTTGCCAACGGCGACGGACGCGGGCGGCATCGTAGCTGCTCCGGCAACAGAAATTTCTCCCTTCATCAGTGTGGACATCGACTGCGCCGTTGA
>LWDU01000562.1_pt2 | contig 14962 bp, 10 predicted proteins | sample 727161 | NCBI WGS metagenome assembly LWDU01 (sample SAMN04566230, study PRJNA314399) | hydrothermal vent metagenome | isolation source: deep sea hydrothermal plume seawater | place: Mexico: Gulf of California, Guaymas Basin | collected 2004-07-11 | reverse complement strand
GATTTAATATTATTAAGTGGTTTAACTTTTTCTTCCATAACTCAAGATAATTCATTAACACAAATACTTTCCAGAGATAGTTCTGATGGAACAATAAAGTATAGAGATGTTCAATCAATAATAAGCGCAGCTACATCACAAGATACATTTGTTACTGGATTTACTTATGACAATATCAACACATTTACAATAAGCGATAATAGTGGTTCTACATTTAACACTAGTATAAATGTATTGTCAGCAACAACAATATCTGCAACAACATTTTATGGTGATGGGTCAAATTTAAGTGGGATTACTCACACAACAGACACATTTATAAGTGGGGGTACTTATGTTGATGGTGGCATTGGATACAATTCCAATTCAATCGATTTAGATAATAATACTGGGGGGACTGTTACCATAACCAGTGTAAGGGATACCTACTTAACTGGTCAAACTTTTAATAACTCTAACTATAATTTAACCACATCACTGAATGATGGTAGTAGTGAGGTTACAGACTTATCTATTTTAGCAACTGATATGGTTGTTACTGGTGGTACTTATGACATTAATAATGGTGTAGTAACCTTCACTAATAACTCTGGGGGCACATTCAACGTTTCAGGGTTTACTTCTGGAATGACTGATAGTTTTACTGTAGCTGCCAATATTAGTGCTAGTACAGAAAGTATTACCTTTGACAATAATTTAACAGGTTCTAATTTTTATAATGTTAGTCTTACACCATTATTAAGTGGTAAAACTAATAATAGTACTTTTAACACATATACCTCTGATACCCAAACTATATTAGATAGTAAGGTTGAAGATGGTGCTAATGTCGGTAGTGGTGCTGGTGAGATATTCTCTGGTAAATCTGGGACAACACTTAACTTTAGAACACTTTCGGGTGGTTCTAACACAACATTAACAACTGTTGGTGATGTTGTTAAAATAGATGTGGCAGTACCCTCTGGAGATAACTTCTTCTCAACGGCTGGTACCGTTACACAATCAGCCACAACTGGTGATACGGCAATAACCTTACAAATAGTTGGGACTAGTGGGTTTTCACCCTACTCAATAACAGGTATAACAGATACTTTTGTAAATGATTTCACATTTAGTTCGAATACGTTTACAATAACCCAAAATGATGGTAGTAGTTTCGATAGTAGTCTTGAAACGATTGAATTAGGTAATATATTAAGTGCGGTTACCTTTAATATAGGTACCTCTGGAAGTATATCCGCAACAGTGACGGATCAAATCTAACTGGTATTACAGATAACGACAAATTTATTACAGGGTTTACATATGATAATTCTAATAACTTAACTATTAGTAGGAACGATGGGACTGGGTTTACTACTAATATTAGTACAATGTCTGGGTTAACGGTTAATGGGACATTATCCGCAACAACTTTAGATGGCGGTACAATATTAAGTGGTGGTACTAGTTTACTTACTATAATAGACGATAGGGATACCTTTGTAACTGGAACAACATTTACAAGTAATCAATCTATATTGTCAAGAAATGATGGTAGTGATGTGTTAAAAATTAGTGGTGGTACAAATGTTACAATTACTAGTGGTGGCACAAATTTAACCGTTATCGATGTATCAATTCCATTAGATAATAACACATTTGTAACTGGTGGTACATATAACCCATCTACCGTTGATTTAGATTTTAGTGGTAATACTGGGTTTTTACCTTTTAGTGTCGATGTGTCAGCCCTTAAAGATGATACAAACACTTTTGTTACAGGATTTACTTATGATGGTGTCAACACATTTACAATAATCGATAATAGTGGTTCGACATTTACCGCAACTATAAATGTATTATCCGCAACAACAATATCTGGTGGTACACTATTCGGTGATGGAAGTAATTTAACGGGGATTTCTACTGAAAATACAACAATCACCGGATTTACTTATAACGATGCCAATACATTTACAATAAGTGATAGTAGTGGTACTACGTTTGGAGCTTCGATTAATATAATGACAGGTCTCACTGTTAATGGGGAATCAGTATTTAGTGGTACAGGTACAGATGTTGTACAAATCTACGGTTCTGGAGATACAACACCGATACTTAGGGTAGAAGGTTCAGCTGGTGAATTATTTAGTATAACAGATAGTTTAACTGGAGAATTATTTGCCGTTAACAATATTTCTGCGGAAACAATTTTATCGGTTAATTCTGATAATACTATTTTATGGGGTGACCCAACTGTCCCATCACTTAACACAACGGTTAAAAAATCTATAAATTCGGGATTATCAGAAATATATTCAATACCTGTAAGTGCTTACACTGGTGGATTCTTTGATTATACGGTAACTGGTGCTGGTGCTAGAGCTGGTTCTATTATGTCAATATTTAGTGGGACATCTGTTGATTTTAATGAGACAACAACAAACGATATTGGGGATACAAGTGGAATTACTCAGCGACAACAAATAGTTGGGAAATAAGAACGATTGTAAGAAGTATATAAATGAGTATTTTAGTTAAAGGAAATGGTAGAACTGTGATTGGACCAAGAATATCACCATTTTATATCTTAGACACTTACCCAAGTGCTGAAGTAGGCTATTCGTTAAGACAGTTAAGTGCATCAGCAACTAACTGTGTTAGGGTTAGGAGGTCTTCAGATAATGCAGAACAAGACATAGGCTTTGCAAGTGGTATTGTTGATTCAGCTTCTATTTTAACTTTTGCAGGTGGTAGCACAGCAGTAGTTACTAAATGGTATGACCAAAGTACAAATAGCAATGATGCTTCTATTCCAACGGCAGTATATCAGCCAACTATCGCAAGTGGTGGAGTAATAAAAGTAAGCGCATACAATGGACTACCTGCTATGTTTTTTGATGGGACTAATGATAGGTTACATTTACTATCGGGGATAACCACTACACAAGAGTATTACTTAAGCGCAGTATTTGACCGACCTACAATAGGAAAGTATTCTATAACTTTAGGGAGTAGTGTTGGTGGGGGTTTTCCAACTCCTTTCCTTTGGCACGCATTAAATAGAATTTATTCGGTTATGCCATCCGCTGTTTTACACGATACTAGTTATACTCAAACTGGAGATTTTTTAGTTTCTACATTTAGAGATACAAGCAATGATATTAAATTTTGGATAAATGGAGTGCAAGGAACAACGGGGAATCAAGCAGGGATAGGAGATACTTTAAACGCTATATCTTCACAAGGGTATCACAACGGAATGTATCAAGAGCTTATTTATTGGGGTGAAACACAAGAAGCAAATCAAACGGCTATAGAGTCAGATACAAATAATTTTTATTCAATTTATTAACATGATAGTAACGGGATATAAATTTTTAACAATAGAAGATTTTAATACTTCAAATGAATTATGTAATGCTTATTACGGAATACCAGTAAATGAAACAGACACAACTAGAGATTGGTTAGCTTATTCAATAAGTTATAAGTTAGATAATACAGTCGATTTTTATTATTGCGCATGTGATGAAACTACTGTTTTGGGAGTGCCAACAGATTTTGAAGTACGTGATTTTACAGATATGTTAAATTAATAAATAAATAAGAAATGCACAACCTAATATATTACCATTTTTAACCGAAGATGAGTTAGGAGATTATGTAGACTGTTGAAACAAGTTCAGATAAGTTTCAAGGACCATCTGGAAAGTATGAACCAATAGATGAGGAATAAAAAAACAATTGTAAGAATAATATGATAATAACACATAACGGAACTATATTAACGAATGATGGGGTTGTTTTAAATAACATAACCACATCGTCACCCTTCAAGATGACTATAGATACTACTCTCTTTGTTCCACCTGTGGGAGAAGGAGGTGGTGGACCACCTCCGTTGAAAAAAATGACAATACCTCTTCACCCTGGCGTGGTTAATATGACAGTCAATTGGGGTGATGGAACTACAGACATTATTACAACATATAATCAAGCTGAATTAGAACATACTTATTTAGCTGATGGTATATATCAAATAACTTTAGATGGGTCTTTTCATAGTATCTATTTTAATGATTCAAGCAACACTTATCCGCACAGTGCCAAAGTTTTATCTATTGATCAGTGGGGGGGGAACGAATGGCAAACTTTAAGTAGAGCTTTTTCTGGTTGTTTAAATATGGTTGGATCATACACAGACACACCCAACACATCGAATGTTATTGAAATGGATGAAACTTTCCATTCATGTGCTTTATTCAATGGTTTAGTTGAGTTTGATATGTCAAGTGTAACTACAATATTTAGGATGTTTCAGGGTTGCACAAACTTTAATCAACCTATTAACTTCACAGCCCCAAATCTTACATATATACATCAAACTTTCAGTGGTTGTATAAACTTTAATCAACCTGTTAACATTACCAGCGGGGCAAATACAAGCTTGTATCAAACATTTTATAAATGTAATAACTTTAATAATTCGATTACATTAAGTAATACATCCTCAGTAACAACTATGGGGGCAATGTTTTACCAATGTACAAACTTTAATCAACCAGTTACTTTTGACACTACAAGTGTCGAAGATATGTCAAATATGTTTTACCAATGCACTAACTTTACCAGTTTAGTCACTTTTAATGATACCTCTCAAGTAAAAGTATTCGATAATATGTTTAGACAATGTACAAATTTTGACCAAGATATTAGTAGTTGGTCTATTTTAAGTTTAAATGGTTTTTCCCAATCTGCTAACTTTATGCTCTACCTTACAAGTTTTTCAACAACAAATTATGATTCATTACTTGTGGCTTGGGATAATTATGGAACTTCAGGTAGTTATTTACGGGGTACTCCCTCCCAATATTCGGCAGGTGCACCAGCAACAGCAAGAGCAAATATGGTTAGTAGAGGTTGGAACATAACAGATGGTGGACAATTACCATAAATAAATATAAGATTATGAGCGCAATAGTAGGACCAAGAATATCACCATTTATAAACACTTATTCATTAGACTTTGATGGGGTGGATGACTATGTTGACTGTGGGGATGTTTGGGATTTAGCATCTGAACCTTATACTTGGTCTCCTTTTACTTTATCATTTTGGTATAAAGGGAGTAACCCTATTATTGGCTCTGTTCATACAAAAAGTTTATTTGAGTTTATGACTAATCAATTTATAGGGGTTTATGATGGTTTTACGGGAGCAGCAAATGTAAGAATGTATCTTAATTTTCAAAATACTGGCAACTCTTGGGTAGTGGGAAGTAATGGAACAGTAGACTTATTTGATAACCAATGGCACAATGTAGTTATTGTATTGCCTGCTGGAAGTAATGATGGGGTGGATACTGGTAATTCTAAAATGTATATAGACAACACTTTAATTACTAAAGCTGCCTCAGCTGTTATTACGCCTCCTACTGCTTTTTATTCTTGGAAAAGATTTAAAATAATGGAGGGTGCTTGGGATCCTTTACAAGGAACAATGGATGAAGTGGCTTTATGGAAAACAGATAAAACATCTGACATAGAGAGCATCTATAATAGTGGAGTACCTAACGACTTAACAGATCTTTCCCCAGTAGCTTGGTACAGAATGGGAGATAACGGTTCTTACAAATCTCCACAATGGCTAATACCTTCAAATGAGAATAAAGACAAAGTATCTAATTATTCATTTGAGTTTGATGGAGTTGATGATTATATTTCTGTGAGTGATAATTCTATAGGACAAACACAAAACATAAGTTACTCTATTTGGGTTAATTTAGATGTTAATACAAGACAATACATTATAGGTAATCAGTCAAGTTCAAATGGTGGTTGTGGGTTACAAATTGAAAGCGGGGATGTTTTGGTATTTCAAATGGCTGATGGGGGGAATGATAGCTATTTTAATAGTAGAGTTTCAAGTTTTAGCACTTACGCGCCAATAAATACTTGGAGTCACATTTTAGCTACTTGGAATGGTACAGACGCTAAAATATACATTAATGGAGTCTTAAGAAACACTTGGAGTCCTACTCTCCCATACACTATTAGCGGTTATGATACAACTTTTAATATAGGTTGGAGAAGCGCAGGATTTTCATTTATGACTAACGGTAGGCTTGATGAATTAGCTTTGTTTAATAGCGGTATTTCAATTAGTGATGTTTGGAACGGAAGCGGTCAGCCTATTGATGTTTCAGCGGTTAGTGCTATAACTAACTATTGGAAAATAGGGGATAATTCTACATTCTTAACAAATTGGACAATACCCGATGAAGTAGGAACAAGTACGGGAACGTCTGTAAATATGACTATTGAGGATAGAGTAGGCGAAGCACCGAATAGTACAAACAATGCTTTATCTATTAATATGGATGAAGTGGATAGAGTAGAAGATACACCATAAACTTACAATAAAAATAAACCTCAACATATTTATAATAAAGACAATAAAATGCACAATACAAGAACATACGCAGTTATCAATTTAACAGGTGTTGGATTAATCGATTTCGCTCAAGTAGGAGAAACATCGGCTTCTACAATTAGAAAATCATTAGATGATACTCAATTTGTAATTAAGTGGCAAGAAGGTTATACACCAACTTTTATAACAGATGGTTCTGTAGTTCCTGTTGGAACTTATGATCATCATACTATATTAGAGTTAATGTCTACCGACAAATGGAGTGAAGAAATATGACATTATTTAATTAATAAAAATGATACAATAAATTCATTTTTATTAATTAATACATATTTATAATAAAAGTAATTAAAAAATGGCAAGCGAATTTGTAATAAAACATGGTTTTATCTCCAAGGGAGATTCTATAGTTAATGGAACCATTTCTGGTGACACATTAAATCTTACAACAATACCTTCAAACGATAATTCACAAACACAATTATTAGTTAGAAATAATACCAGTGGTTTAATAGAATATAGAGACGCTTCATCACTAAGTGGTGGGTCTGGAACAAACACATTTGTAACTGGGTTCACATACAACGGTAATAACACCTTTACAATAAATGATAACACAGGATCAGCGTTTACCGCAACAATTAATCAATTAAGTGGTTTAACTGTAAATGGTACATTATCAGCAACGACATTAGATGGAAACACAATATTAAGCGGTGGAACAAAGATGATTTTGTAACAGGAACAACTTTCGGGGGTAATCAAGCAATATTAAGAAGAAATGATGGTACTGATGTATTTCTACTATCTGGCTCTTCTAGTGTACAATTAACAAATCCATCATCTAACAAAATAGATATTGATGTTACAATACCTCCAGGTATGAATACGTATGTAACAGGATTCACATATGATGATATTAATACTTTCACAATAACTGATAATCTTGGTACTGCATTTACCGCAAGTATAAATGTATTATCCGCAACAACAATATCTGGTGGTACATTATATGGTGATGGAAGTAACCTTACAGGAATACCACATACAACTGATACATTTGTGACGGGTGGCACATATAATGATTCTACAGATATTATTACATTTACAAATACCACTGGTGGTACTTTTAATGTGACAGGAATTACAGATACTTTTGTTACTGGTGGTACATATAATGCAGGAACAGTTAATTTAGATTTTAGTGGTAATAGTGGTTTTTCATCATTTAGTATTGATGTATCTGCGTTAAAAGATGATACAAATACATTTGTCACAGGATTTACTTATGATAATGCTAATACATTCACAATAAGTGATAATAGTGGTTCTACATTTAACGCAACCATTAATACTGTTACTGGTTTAACTAGTAATGGTGATATAGAGGTCATTGGGGATATAATCGTTACAGGTGGTACAGGAAATATATTCACTAAACAAGTTTATGTAGAAGGAAATCTTGGTTTAGATTTTGCTTCTAGTTCAGTTACATTAGGAAATCTTGTGGATGGTACAATTATAAATGGAACTAGTTTAATAATTAATAGTGATACCACAATTAATGGTAATTTATCCGCAACAACAATTTCAGCAACCACATTTTATGGTGATGGGTCAAATTTAACTGGTATACCACATACAACTGATACTTTTGTTAGTGGTGGAACTTATAATGAACCCACAAAAGAAATTAAATTTAGTGGTAATTCTGCACAAACTACATTTGAGGTGGATTTAACTTCCTTAGTTAGTTCAATTAGTGGAGATACATTTATTAGTAGTTTTGATTATTCACCTAATACACTAACAATCACAAGAAATGATGGTACTGGGTTTACTGCAAATATATCAGAATTTTCAGCAATTACAGTTACAGGGTTAACCGTTAATTCAGATGCACAATTTAATGATAATGTTACTGTAGATGGTAATACATTAATTAAAGGAAATGTAACGATATTAGGTACAGCAACTACTATAAATAGTGAAACTGTTTTAATAAAAGATAATATTTTAACATTAAATAGTAATGCTACAGGAACAACTGCACCATTTCCAGTGGATAGTGGTTTAGAAATTTTACGAAATTCAGCAACTACGGCCACATTATTATGGGAAGAATCAAATCAGTATTGGGCTGCAGGTCTGAGTGGATCAACATCAAAAATTATTTTAGAGGGTGATAGTTTATCGCTTTTAGTTTCCGGACATACACATCCCATAGGTGAGATTATTGGGTTACAATCCGCATTAGATACTAAGGTTAGTGGTGCAACTAATTTATCTACAACAGGGTTATTTGCTCAAAAAACAGGACAAAATTTAGAATTTAAGGGTATTACATCCACTGGCGCTACAGTTACCATTACAAATGATAGTACAAGAGTTAATTTAGAGGTTACAATACCCCCAGATGATAATACTTTCATTACTGGATTTACTTATGATAACTCTAATAATTTAACTATTACTAGAGATGATGGAACTGGGTTTACTACTAATATAAGTATAATGTCTGGTTTAACAGTTAATGGTACATTATCAGCAACAACCATATCTGGTGGAACACTATATGGTGACGGTAGTAACCTTACAGGAATACCACATACAACCGATACATTTGTAACTGGTGGAACATATAATCCAGCTACAGTTAATTTAGATTTTAGTGGTAACACAGGGTTTTCTCCATTTATTGTAGATGTGTCCGCATTAAAAGATGATACAAATACATTTGTTACAGGATTTACCTATGATAACAATAATACTTTCACAATAAATGATAACACAGGATCAGCGTTTACTGCAACATTTAATCAAGTAAGTGGTTTAACAGTTAATGGTACATTATCTGCAACAACTTTAGATGGAAATACAATATTAAGTGGTGGCACAAATTTAATAACCATACTAGATGATAGGGATAATTATGTAACTGGAACAACTTTCGGTAGTAATCAATCAGTAACCACAACTAGGGATGGGATAGATGTGTTAAAAATTAGTGGTGGTACAAATGTAACAATAACTAGCGGTGGGACAAATTTATCAGTTATAGATGTAGAACAATCAATAGACACAGGTAATGTTCTTTGGGTTGATCATGTGTTCGGAGATGATGGAACAGCATTAGTAGATAGACAAGATAAACCTTGGTCTAGTATCGCAACCGCAATTGGTAACGCCACTACAAACGACACCATAATGGTAAGACCAGGTGAGTATGTAGAATCACCGTTTACTTTAGTACCAAGTACTTCATTGGTTAGTCAAGGTGGGGCTAAAGTAACATTTATTAGTGCAGCTACACCAACAGGTAACTTTATAACAGTTTCAGGTTCTTCTTATATGGAAGGATTTACAGTTTATACACCAACTGATGATTCAGCGGCATTATATTTTAATGACTCAACTGCGGGAATTGTTACATCATTTCATGACGTTCACTTTAAGGGTTCAAGTACGACACCAGGACCACTAGGTAAAGGACTTGTTATGGATACTAGTTTAGCAACTAATGGTAAAATAATATATAGTGAATTAAGATACGGTGGTGGACATTTAAACACTTTAGTTGAGGTTAATAAAGGTATTTTTGCGTTAGATGGTATGCACGTTCCAGGTGGGCAAACACTTAATAAATCGATTCAGGTAAATGGTGGTAGAGCACAATTAATTAATATTAATATAGGAAACACTAATTGTAATACAGCAATAAGTGTTAGTGGAACCGCATCAAACACACCAGTTGTGGTTGGGTTGGGACTTAATTTATTTAACGTACCGACTGGTTTAGAAATAACGTCTAATTACTATGATATTGAGTTACAAAACGGTAGGGTTGAAGCTGGTACAGAAAATTTATTAATATCTAGTGGTTTAACTGGTGAGTTTGGTAAGTTGAACTTGATTAATTTCATAATGGATTCTGAAAAAATAGATGAGCCTTATACTTGGGCAGATTCAGAACACACAATTTTTTATAGTGACATAGGTAATTCACAAAATGTGTCACCAATAATTAGAACACATGGTAACCTTGAAATAGGGCAACCAAATAGGGGTAGCTCGTTATCGGTAGGTCGTGGTACTGAATACCAAAAAGGATTGCACTTACACAGTAGTGGTTCTACTGGGGAAGTTAATTTAACATCTTCAGCTTCAACTAAAGGGGTTGTTTGGTCATTCGGTGCTTTAGCCGCTGGTGAAGAACTATATATTGGGAGTAGCGAAAGATACCCTAATGGGGACTATGTTAACTGGTGTGGTTTTGAATTAACTTATACTGGGTCAACAGGTGGTACTTACACAGTAGAGTACTATTCTGGTGGAACTTGGGTAGACATTAAATATCAAGTAACTAATTCAGAATTTGGTTATAATTACGCAAATGATTTATTTAGTAGAACTGTTGAAACCGAAGAAGCTGTTAGAATAGCCGTTCTTAAAAATAATGGTTGGACGGAGTCAACAATATTTGGTCATGCCGCTAAATGGGTTAGAATTACAATGGTTACACCTCCTGCTTCATTACCCCAATTTGACCTATTGTGGTTGGATGCTTCACACACAGAAATTAATGAAAATGGTATTTTAGCTTTTTATGGTGGTGCACTGTATAGAGATACTTTATTATCTGCTGGTAATGTATTTGGAGAATCTGGTGGTGTTCTTAGTGCTTCAGTCCCAGTAGGGTCTGGAGGGTTACCAACAGGGTGGGACCACTCTATTAAGAATTCTAGATTAAATGGTAACGGAGACGCTATATATCTACAATCAGCATTGCCTAGAGGGTTATGTAGTGCGTACCCACTTAGGATTAAAATATATTTTGGCCTTGACCCAGGTGATGGTACTGCGATAACAAACTCACCAGAATTAATAACTTCTTTTTTGGCTAAAGGAGCATCTGGAACTCTTGTCGCTGACCCATCTGGTGGTATAACTCCATTACCAAGAACTATAGAAAACACAACGACATTAACTTCTTCACCTGGCTCTTTTGCTACAAGTGACTTGGTAGAGGTAGGTAAACCAACTAACACATATACTGGTAAAGCCATGAGTGTTCAAGATATTGAGTTCGATATTTCTGAGTCCTATGAAGGTGATGGTTTTTTATTGAGAATTGAATTAAATGACGATGGTACACCCAATCAAGATGTTATAATATTTGCTGTTGAAGTGGATGTGGTTAAATGGGCATTAGGTGAAAGAGTACAAGTAGAATAATATTTATTAGATATGGCAATAACAAATACATTATTATATAGACAAGATTTTACTGGAACTACGGTTACAGTGACACATAATTTAGATTTACGAGATATAGATTATAGAGTTGTGTGTAGTGGTGAGAGCAGGGCAGACTTAGTTCAAAATATGAATTTTACTGATGGTGACGAAAGAAATAGTTTTGTTATTGATTTGAAGTCTTATAATATAGGGTATATCCAAATTTTAGGTGGAGATATATATCCAACTAATTTACCATCACCAGAAAGTAACGTTAAATTGGTAGATGTTTTAGAAAATGAATTTTTATTAGATGTTTATCAGAGTGGCTCGACAACACAACTTAATAATTCTACATACACATCTATAGATTGGGACGCACAAGCAATTGTTGGGTCAAATTACACACATAGCGTTGGTGGGACTAATGTAAGGATTAATTCTTCAGGAACCTATCAAATAACATATAGTATTAGTTCTGATTATAATGCCAACACCAACCAAAGAAGAGTAGTTAGAAGTAGATTGGCTCTTGATGGTACTGAAATACCTAGAAGTGGTGGATATTCGTATCATAGAAGAACCGTTGAAAGTGAAGGGACTATAACTAAAACAATTATAACATCATTATCTGTTGATAACATTATAACACTTGATGCAATAATATATCACCCCACTAGTGGAACTATAACTAATGTGTCTACTATTGCTGAGGATAGTAATATAACAATAACAAAATTAAATAACGGATAATGATTAGTTTAAGTGCAAATACACCCACATTAATAAGTGATTTAAATTATACCTTCCCAATTGGTTTAACTAGTTTGATTAGTCCTGGTGACCCTTTTGATTCTGACCAAATTAGGGCTTCTGATGATTTAGAAACCGCCCTTACCGCTGGCACTGTTAATGTTATTGATGGTGGTGGTGTAAATTTAACCACAATTAGAAATGTTGGATTGGGTGATGTTAGTTCTGGTTATGCTGAAATTAGTGATGGTACGTTTGGTAATATTACGGTAACTAATACTATTTCTGCTACCACTATTGTAATTAGTGGCGTTACAGCTGAATTAACTGATTCATATGTTACTGGTGGTACACTTAATTCTACCACATTAGAACTAAAAAGAAATGAGGGGCTAACAGATGTTGACATAGATTTATCTTCCATCGAAGGTACAGTAACTTCTATAGGTGGTACTGGTAATGTAAATGGTGTAACACTAGGTGGTACAGTTACCGATTCAGGTAATTTAACATTAGGTGGGACATTATCTATAAATAATGATGATTGGTCTGGTACCGATTTATCAATAGTAAATGGAGGTACAGGACAAAGTGGGGCACAAAACGCAATAAACGCACTATCACAAGTTAGTAGTGCAACAAATCGTTATGGAAAGCTGCTGCTGGTGGAACAGATAGTTATGTAACTGGAGCGACACTTAATGCAACCACATTAGAATTAGAAAGAAATAATGGTCTTGCAGATGTTACGGTTGATTTGTCTAGTATTGATACAAACACATATGTAACAGGATTTACATATGACGATGTAAATACTTTTACCATAAATGATAATACTGGATCAGCGTTTACCGCAAGTATAAATGTATTATCAGCGACAACAATATCTGGAGGTACATTATATGGTGATGGATCAAATTTAACATTACCAACACAAAATATAGTCGCAACATATTTTAGGGGTGTTTCTGATGATAATACCACTAATTATAATTCATCAACACCAACGGCAATACTTTGGGATGGTGCAAACATTAAAACCGCTGGTATAACACACTCTACAGGTTCACAACCCAATAGAGTTTACGTTGATGAGACTGGAATATATGATTTATATGCGTCTGCATATTGGACTTCTGGTGGTGTTGACCGTACACAACTTAAACTTACTGTTTGGGTTGAGGGTGTTCAACAAACAACTGTTGGTGAGGGTCAAGGTGGTTATGCTAGGGACCAGAGCCTTGCGATAAAAGGGATGTCACACGTATCAACTGTTTTGGAACTTACTGGTGGTGATTATGTTGAAATAAGGTCTGAACAAGATGGGTACGCTGCAAGTACCCCTCGACTTATACCGGGTCAGTCAGTATTCAAACTAATAAGATTAGATAGTTCATATACAGGCGTTCAAGGTCCAAAGGGTGATTCTGGTACTGTCACTAACAACAGTGGTATGAGAAGTGATTCATTTTCTGGATTAACAACTACTGCAACATTTCATGGAGATGGAACTGATTTAGGGTTACAACATGATAGACAAAGTGTTAGTGATACTGTTACCGCAACCAATTATGGTAGTGGTTGGGGGGACATTCCTAATCTTACTTTGGATACTGGTAATTTGGGTACTGTTGGTGATTATATTATAAGTTTTGATTGTACTTTTGACAATAATAGCACCAGTACCACAAATGAAATTAGACTAAATGTTGGTGGTGATGCAGCAATACTAACTGATTCTGTTAGAATACAATATATAAATGATAAAGAAAATAATGACCAATATTCATTTTCAACCTCAGCGTTTGCTGAAAATATAAGTGATGGTACCACAATAAAAGCTCAATTTGCTAATAGTGGTGGAAATGTTGAAATACATGGGGCAACTTTAACAATAGATGGAATAAGAACAACAAATAATATATCATAATATGAATTATAATTTATTTGGATACAATATAAATGGTAGTAGTGGGTCAACAATAGGTATAGATATCGTAAATTGTCCCATTCCATGGTTAAACGGTAATGATGCTTGGGTTATATCTAGTGGTCAAACATTAAGTGGGTATACTAATATCACTTCTATTGTTAATATGAGCAAATTTGGACCAAACGCAATTAATACATATCAAACACAACAAAAGGGTGTTAGATTATGTGGTTATGAAACTGGTTGGTCCGCAATGACAGATACAGAAAAAGATATTATAATAGATTGGTACGCTTACCCAGAGGGTTCTACAGAAATTATTACATATCTAGTTATAACAAAAGGGATGTCACAAGATGAAGCCGAATCTTATTTAATTGATAAATGGTACATCTATTGGAATAGTTTCTTAGGAGACTGTCCAAAAAGATGGAGTAACGCGGCTAAAGTTACAATTGATTATTTACCTTTTAGTGGGGCATCACAATTAATGGATACAGTAAATGTTTTAGTGGATAAATACTTAGTGTCTGGTAGATTAGGTGTAGGTTACGGAGATACAAGTGATGGTTTAATGAATTTTGTTATGTCATCAAGTGGTTATGTTGGAAACGGATTAGA
>LWDU01043433.1_pt1 | contig 14969 bp, 11 predicted proteins | sample 727161 | NCBI WGS metagenome assembly LWDU01 (sample SAMN04566230, study PRJNA314399) | hydrothermal vent metagenome | isolation source: deep sea hydrothermal plume seawater | place: Mexico: Gulf of California, Guaymas Basin | collected 2004-07-11 | reverse complement strand
TTGAAAAATCAAATCTTAATAAAAAGGCAATATAGAGTGCCCCCAATATCAAGGAAATATCGACGAGGATGAACCGGATAAAGTTTCTCGACTTTTTATAATTTTTAATCATAGTTCAAAAATAGTAATTCAGAATTGGTTGAGTTTAACACGAAGACAAGGATAATCAATGTGATATTTATCACAATTGAATTATGTATTAAAACATAACTTAATCGCTTCTATAACTCTTTTTTGTTCATCGTTTTTTAAGTTAGAACCGGAAGGCAAACAGATACCCTGAAAAAATAATTTTTTAGATATTGGTTCTTGGTGATTAATGGTAAATAACTCATGCTTTGAGAAAAGTGGCTGTAAATGCATGGGCTTCCAAACAGGTTTTGCTTCAATATTATTATCAGAAAGAAAATTTATTGTTGAATTAATTTTTGGTTGTGTTGCGTTTGTCATTTCCATTATAGTTAACCATCTTGTTGAATAGCCATCTTCTATTTCCGGCATAAAATAAATGTTGTCTATTGAACCGAGTCCTCTTACATAATTGTTAAATATTTCTCGACGCTTATCTATATATATATCAAGGTATTTTAACTGTGCCCGTCCAATTGCAGCTATAATATTACTCATCCGATAATTATAACCCAATTCAGCATGCTCATAGTGAAGCGCGGGTTCTCTTGATTGTGTCGCCAATTTTCGTGCTCTTTCTATATAATCAAGATTATTGGATAGTAACATACCACCTCCCGAAGAGGTGATGATTTTATTTCCATTGAAAGATAGAATAGCCATTTCTCCGAATGAACCACAATTTTGATTTTTATATTTAGCACCAAGACTTTCAGCAGCATCTTCAACAATCGGAACATTATGTTTTTGACATACTTTTATAATGGCATCATAATTTGCACTTTGCCCGTATATGTCTGTAACTACCACTGCTTTGGGCGTATAAGACTCAAAAGCTAATGCTAAAGAATCAGGACACATATTCCACGAGGATTCTTCTGAATCAATAAAAATAGGAATTGCACCTAAATAACATATTGCATTTGCACTGGCAACAAAGGTCAAATCTGAACAAAAAACATAGTCTTTCTCTCCTACCCCAAGAATTTTTAATGCTAAATGTAATGCAGCTGTCCCGGTTGATAAAGCAGCAGCATGGTTTACCCCTACATAGTTAGCGATTTCACTTTCAAACTGATCCACATGGGGGCCTAATGGTGCTACCCAATTTGATCGGATTGCATCTTCCACATATTTTATTTCTTCTCCGCTCATATGAGGAGGAGATAGGTATATTTTTTTATTTTGGATTGTCAATTTTTTTCTTTTTAACTCTGAAATCTATCCTATTCTTGGAGAAAACCTATTTTATTGCCAAAAATTATTCATAAAACTAATTATTAAAGAAGGATGTATCAAACAAATCAACGATCATATCGTTACCATCCCCATCTATAACTGACAGGTTGGATTTTATCTCATTTATTTTTGAATCCAAACCCACTTTTGTTTCAGTAACTATATATATCCTTGCCAATACTTGTCTTTCATTGCCGATCATTTCTTCTAAAACAATATCCCCAATCGAAAACCGTTGCATTATAAAAACTACTGATGGATCATCTTGCAATTCATCAAGACCATTGATATCTTGAATTCGACCACTTTTTAATAGAACCCATAAAGTACAAGCTTGCTTACCGTGAAATAAAAAGTCATTTCTCTTATCTATGTCGTCTACACCCATAGACCCGGTTAATGCAAAATTTATCAGCATTAATCTATGGTCAAAACCATTAATTGCATTAATGTATATGTGCATGGCTTCTCCCTGCAAACGAAACCCTGGATCGTAGGCATAAAAGTCATCCCCTTTAACAAAAAACTGTACCGCCAAAATGCCATTTTCAATACCAATGCCTTTAAACATTTGGCTCATCACTGGATGAATTGAATTATAGTATTGAATTGTGTGTTTTGAAGGATACACAGAGGCAATACAAACCGGGCTGGTTTTTCCCTGTTTTTTTGTGGTTATTCGATCTGCAATGGCTGATAAATAAATTTCTCCGTCCTTAAATGTGTAATAAGCAACCATATCATCACAATTCATATATCGTTCAGTTAAAAATAATCTTTTTCTTGAATGATTAATGGCGGTTTTTGCGCCTTTAATTAAGTCTTCTTCATTAAAACAAACTGACATACCAACGCCGCCGCCATTATCAACGGGCTTAACCAATACAGGATACTTAATCTTCTCTAAATCGGTAGGGTTAAGGCTCTCATCCAAGTTAAATGATGGTATCCCTTTGATGCCATATGAGTTACAAACTTTTGTAAAACCATCTTTACTTGAAAGGGTATCAATAATATCATTTGTTGCATAACAGGGTAGCCCGAGCGCTTCGCAGAGTTGTAAATATGGGGGAACCAGAATATCCGCGACACCAACGAGCACGCCATCTACTTTTTCTTCTTTGGCTACCCGCGTTAAATTGGGTATATCGAATCCATCAATCTCATAGTGGCGTTTTGCATAACGCTTTGCAGGCGCATTCGGATTGGGGTCAATCACAATTGTATATATTCCGATATCATTTGCAATTTCAACCAGCACGCCGGTTTCAGGATTCCCACCCAGTATTAACAGCTTTTTACCCGCTAAATTCTCCATTATTCAGTTATTGTTTAAATGTCATTATTTTCAGACCCCATAAATTCAGACATAATATCTTCTCCATGTGGAGAAGTCCCTTGAAATTTTATCACTAAAAACATTGTTTTAATAAGAATTTTTAAATCTAAGAAAAAGGACCGTTGTTCTATGTATTGAATATCATAATCAAATTTATCCTCCCAAGAAATTGTATTACGGCCATTAATCTGAGCCAATCCTGTGATACCCGGCAATACATGGTGTCTTTTATCTTGTTTGGGGGAAAACCTTGGACCATATTTAAGCAGGAGTGGTCGTGGGCCAACCAAACTCATATCGCCCTTTATTACATTAAACAGCACGGGCAATTCGTCTACACTCGTTTTTCTTAATAATTTTCCGATTTTTGTTTGTCGGACCGCATCGTGTTCTGAATTTTTAGAAATGCCACTTTTCATTGTTCTGAATTTAATCATGTTAAAAGGAATTTTATTTTTGCCTAACCTTGGTTGAATAAAAAATACAGGCCAACCATTGAAGAGTAAGATGACGCAAGATAGAAAAAGAATTAAAGGTATCAGAATTGTACCTCCTATCAAACTGGCGATTAAGTCAAAAATTCTTTTCATGATGATTGGTTTACCGCAGAGATTAATACTTGTTCAAATTTTGGAAATTGCACTCGAATTGAAAAATGTTCTTCTGCCAACCTTTTTGCTGCATGACCCATCTTTCTCTGTAAATCGGGGTTAATCAGTAATTGGTTTAATTTTTCTGCTCCCTTAACCGAGTCATCATAAGGTACATAAAATCCGGCATTATGCTTTTCAAGTATATCTCTTTGCCAACCTGAATAATTGATCATAATTGGCTTTTCTGCTGCTAAACCATCAAAAAACTTATTGGCCGAATTATGCCAAAGTTCTTTTTGATTAATGAAAAGAGACGTGACGACTGACGCTCGCGCATATAAATGGGGTATCTGACGTTTATCAATTGGTTCTATTATAAAAACAGACTTATTCAGAACGTCCTTATCAGTAGCTAATCGTTTTATTGTTTCGGCATGTACCCCTTCTCCTGCAATGATAAAATTAACCGATCTGTTGATTGATTTCATTTCTCCAGCAATTTTAATTAAATATTGCACATCATTTACATGCCCAAATGAACCGGTATAAATAACCAATGGGTTGTGATTTTGCCAATCATAGCCTGTAATGTTCAGATCTTTTTTAACCATTTTTGACCCGAATTTTTCTGTATTAGACAAATTGGTGATAATCTTGGTTTTTGATTTCGGATATCCGGTTCGAACAATGCCCTGTTGCATTCCTTTCGATAGGGCAATGATGCTTTTGGCATTTTGGTAAGCTATTTTCTCTAACCACCGTGCCAAATTAATCCATAGTTTTGATTTAATCGCCCCGAGAGCAATTGGAATTTCCGGCCATAAATCCCTGACTTCAAATACCATTGGGATTTGTTTTATTTTTGTATAAACAATACCAGGAATAGCGATAGTTAGGGGTGTACTAGTGGCAAAGACAAGATCAACCCTTAATGAAAGGCTTACTATGATGGATTTGATGGAAAAAATAAGAAATGATGCTATCCGCCTAATAAATCCCATATTATTGGAATATGACACGGGTATCCAACATACATTAATTCCATTTTCTTTCGTCCAATTGGCTCGACGGCCTTGATGAAAATCCCTTTTTGAGGTCACCATATAAACCTGATGTCCTTTTTCTACTAAACGAACGGCCAGTTCATAGGACCGGGTTGATCCGGGCATATCGGGGGTGTTATAATATTGGTGGAGATAAAGGATTTTCACTGGATCAAGAACGATATTTTTTCTTTATATAGAGGTATGTTTCTTTGGAATGGTTATAATTCGTTTTCCAATTGGATTGACCTGTGCTTTGATGATCGCGATGTACCAAAGAAAGTTCGGGGATATAGTAAATGTTTGTATTCATTTTTTTTGCGATTTCTGCTGTAGAAACTTCTTCGCCATACATGGTAAACCCTGTGTCTAAATAGCCACCATTTGTAAAATAGTGATTTGAGAAAATCATGCATGAGCCGTGGGGAGCGTAAATTTGATGGTTTTTTGATTTTTGATTTTTGATTTTTGACCCTCCTACGCCTTTCCCTTCGTCAAGGCTACGGCGGATAAGTTTTTGATTAAAAAAACTTCCTACAGCATGGATGAATTTGGCTGTTAAAGCGTTGGCGTAATAAAGTGTATAGTAAATATCTTGGATTCTGGATATAGGGTTTAAAAGAAAAGGGTTAAGATTCTTTTGTGATTTTGTTGATTTTATTTGGGGAGCAATAATTTGATATTCGTCATGATTTAAGTTGGAAAGTTTTTGAAAAAATTTATCATCATTGAACTCAATATCATTGTTGCATACTATAATCCAATCAAACTTTTGAATATCTTTAAAGTATTTGTCTAAACCAAGTTTTGCGCCCGCCCAATAAAAACGGTTCTTATCTGACCTTATTATTTCAATTTGGAAAGAGGCCGTATCTTTAATTTTATTTAATGAAGCAAATGAGTCTGCCGTTGTGTCATTATCAACAATACACAACTTTATATTATCATTATTAAAACATTTTTGAATACTTCGAACCAATGAACTTGTTGGTTCAGTATTACGGTAATTGACTGTAATAATTAGTATTTTATTCATATAGATTGTGTTTTTGATAATAGTAAAACACCAAAAAACATAATGAATGCAATAATTATACTATTAAAAGTAAAGATACTGATTAAAGGAGAAAAAAGGGTGAATGAATAAAAAATGGATAATGGAACTGAAGCAAATATATTTCCGTTTGATATTGATTTAAATGCAATAGCACTACCCAATCCAAAGATGCCAAAGAATATAAATGATCCAACTATACCAAAATCAGTAACAATCCCCCTAAAAGCAGTATAAATATTTGTTACGGAAGGCCCGATGGGAATAAATTCAGTATAAAAACCACTGGCACGTTCTGTTAATCCCAATATTTCCATAGGGGCAGCAAATGTATTAATCCCCATAGAATAGTGATGAGTAAAATCATAACTACTGAACCAAATAGTGAAAGCTGAAAAACTCCCTAGAATACCTGCTTTGGCTCCCTGAATTAGTTCATCAATAATAAAATATCCTTCTGGGCCACCCCTAAGCCATTGTAATAAAATATAAATACTAAACAATAATAATCCTGAAGCTGTACCAGCGGTCATTACTTTTTGGAACCACTGTTTCAAATCATTCCTTAAATAGATTTTAGCACAAGTCATGCCGGAGAATGTCAAAATTATAGATAGTAGAATCCCAGACCGAACAGCAAAAAGGGTTCCATAAATAATAGTAATCAAAATGGGAACATAGGATAACCATTTTTTGAATCCATTTAAAAATGGGTAAACAAAACCACAGATTAATGCTGCCGGATAGGTTAAAAACATGACCATTTTAACATAAGTGGGAATGGCTAAAACTTCATTATACCGTTCCGAGGCAAACAAGTTTGGGAGAACATAAAGATTTAATAAACTTTGTTCTAATTGATACCATGAAAACCCCATTGAAACAACCAATCCAATACCCATGGTAGAAATAAAAGATAAAATGAGTCCTGAATAGAATATTAAGTCGATTTTTATTTTCGGGGGATCCCTCTCCTTGGTTGTAACGCCAGTAACTGAAATTATATTCGCTCCAACTGTTACAACAATTGAAAAAAGAGCAATCATAATTGCACCCAAAATTTGCGGGCGAAACTCAGGTGCAGATAAAAAACTAACGCTTATATACAAGGACCACAATAAGGGGAAAAATGCGCCGGGGAAAAACCAGGATCCATGAATTTTTTTAGAAATCCACGCCGTGCCTATCATAGTTAATACACAGAAAAGCAAAATGAGTATATAACCGGAACTCATTTATTCGCTCAATTTTCTTTTATTCAACACAAAAAGTATGATTATAATAATATAAACTGAAGCAGATGCAATTGAACTATAGGCTGTAGCAATCACGCCAATCCTTGGCAAAAAGATAATATTCCCAACAACTGCAACAACTAAAGCGGCAATTATTGCCCAGACCATTTTTAAGGGTTTTTCTGTTAATTCCAGCGGTTTATGGACTAATAAAGATATTTGCCAAAGGAATCCTGAAATAAATATGGGAATACCTAAAGACAGGAATTCTGAACTCAATTCAGGAATTAATATGAGAGAAAGATTAAAAAATTGTTTCTCAAACAGAATAAAAATGACGAAAGCTAATAAAAATATACCTGATTGGATCCCGATTCCTTTTTTGACCAACTGAATGGATTTTTTTCTTTCTCCTTCATTCCATAACTTGGTGACTCTTGGATGGATAGCTAGTGTAATTGGAAATAAAATTATTGAAAATACTTTTATTATTATTTCAGAATAGCCGGCATAAAGACCCGTAATTGATTCATTTAAAAAAAAGGTTATAAACCAACGATCCAAAAATGAGATGAATAACCCTAAGGAGATTCGAAATGACAGTGGTATACCAAAATTATAATATTTACTCAGAACATTATTGGAAGAAGTTATTGAATTCGTTGAGAATTTATTAAAAGAAAAAATACTCTTATACCCGATCAACAAATAAGCCAAAGAAATCCCTGCAATTATTGCCAGATAATGGTTTATCCTGATCAAAAATATCAATGGAATTATTAATCCCAAAATGGCTTGAACGGCGGTAATTTGAGCAACTTTTTTTGCTTTTAGTCCCGCCTGGAGTAGGACAGATCTGATCCTGAATAAAATGATAGAAATCAATGAAATATACGCAATTACAAATGCAATTATATCTAAATCGAGAAAGAATTGAAAGCCTACCAATAAAATGATAAATCCTAACAAAAATGAAATAAGGATTCCACGAAAAATAGCAGCCGGGAATTCTCCCTTATTTTCATCTTGGCTGAAATATCTTAAAATGGCTTGATTCAACCATCCTGAACTCAAGGCGCCAGCTGCCATTATAAATGAGAGTAAAAGTGTAAATTGGCCATATCCGTCGGGGCCCACCCATCGAATGAAGACGATAACGGAAAGCAATCCGGTTATTCCCGGAATAATTTTTGTTAGGAGATAAAAAAATGAATCCCCAATTAATTGCTTATATAGGGATTGTTTCCGTGGATTCATTATAATGGTTTGCTTAGAATTCTAAGTCTAATCCATTTCAAAAATATATTCCTTAGCATATACCAAAATAACGGCGCCAAAAAATCCAAAAAATGTGGCAATTACCAAGATAATTCCCCTTTTTGGAAAATCGTGTTCCCATGGAATAAATGGTTCATCGATTACTTGGATCATGGCCGACTTTTCCACTTCTTCTATTTTAGCTTTTTCAAATTGAGATTTTAAAGTCACCAACAAACTACGTTGAAGAACCAATTCCTGGTTCAAACGTTCTTCTTGCAGAATCAAACTTGGGGATTTATTATAATGGCGGTTTTGTTCTCTGAATATTCTGAGATTAGTTTCGGCAGTTTTAACTTCATTTTCAACAACACCTATTCGATCGTCCAAAAACTGACGTTTTTGATTTACCTGGTTGGTTTTGTATTGCCGTTGGAGTTTCCCCGAATGATCAATTATCCGATTTGCAAGGGCTGCTGTAAACTCCGGTTCAAACCCATAAACATCTAAATTAACTATTGAAGAAAAGCGTGTTTTATTCACATGAATCAGTTCATCCAAATGTTTTGAACTTTCTTCTTGTTGTTCATGGAATGGTTTATTCAATATATCCAATTCGTTTGCAATAATGAATTGGAGTTGTATCCCTGGGCCATACTTATGTGTACTAAATGTATCCTGGAGCACAATTCTTTTTAAGCGTTCACTACCGACTATTTCAGGATAAATTTCGTCCCAGGCTATTTCATTATCCATTGAGAAGGGCATGCTCATCCCCATTTGAGTTGCGGCCCCCAGTAAACCGGACATGTTTTGACCGGTTCCCTCAGTAGGCAAAATGACAGCTGATGTTTTATAAATAGGTTTTGCGATAAAAAACAAATAAACGATGGTAATAAGGGAAATTGTTAAGGGAAATCCCATTATAATTTTTTTATTTCTATACAGCAATCGGTATATTTTATTAAGTGATATTTTTTGGGGGCGTGATGAAACAAAACCATTTTTATTGGAGTCAGAAATATCAGGTGAGAATGCTTCGGGTTGACCAGGCTCCTCCTGATTAAAATCACTATAATATTTAAGAAAATGCTTGGGTGGAATTTTCTTTTGTTTCACCCATCCTGAAAGTGTTTGGGCAGAAACGTCAAAGTATTGCGCAACCTGGTAATAATAACGGAAACCATTGGCTTCCATAATATCATTAATAATTTTTTCAATATCTTGATTATTTTGTTCAAGTGGTGTCATTTAAATCAGTAAATATTAATCAGGGAAAAGAACCGACTGTCCGATTGAATCAGTTTTAACAAAGAAATAATCATTCAGACCATTTCCATATGAGTTTGAACGGCCCAAGAAAGCGAATCCCCCATCTTTGGCTTGAACGACGGATAAGCCAATATCTTGCCCTTTACCACCATACATTCCATTCCATTCAATGTTGCCGTAAGAATCAAACTTCATCAATAAAGCATCCATATCCAGACCATATTGGTCTGTAGGGCCGACGCAAATAATTCCACCATCATTGGTAGGTGCTATATCCACATAATAAAATTGATTTAAAGCAATATGACTCATAGTATATATTTGCTCCCAAACAAGATTTCCACTGAAATCCATTTGTGCCATCCAAAGGTCATACCAGTCATTACCCAATTTTTTTGTAACACCCGCTACCGTATAAAGGCCATCTCCGGATTGAACGATTTTATGGCCATATCCAGAATAATTTTCATCAACCAAGCGATCCCACTCCTGGGCACCGGAAGGGCCAACTTTAACGATCCAAATATTATGTTTTTTTAATATAGGATTCCATTTACTCCCCACCAATAAATAACCATCGTCCACTGTTTGCACTAATGAAAATCCTGTTTCATTATATACCCACCCGTAGGCTTTAGACCATTCTTCCTTTCCATTTTTATCTATTTTGATCAGCCACATATCGCGACCGCCGCCGCCGTAGGAATAAGTATAGCCAATGATAGCATATCCACCATCGGAAGTTTGGATCATCTGTCGCGCACCATCATTATCTGACCCGCCATAAGTCACCTGGTTTTGATGATATCCTTCAGAATTGGTTTGAATGAATAAAATATCACCCGCTTTGCCGGCGAGACCATGTTCCCCTAAAATAACATAACCACCATCGTCCATTTGCATCACCTGCAAGGCAACTTCCTTGCCATTGGTTCCGAATGACCTGTGCCATTCTCCTTTCCCTTTAGCATCTGTTTTCACTATCCAGGCATCCCACCAACCATTGCCGTAGGTTTCAGAAAACCCTGCCAGGATATAGCCTCCGTCATCAGTTAAATTGACAGAGAAACCGTAGTCTTCTTTACTACCGCCAAAGACCTTATAGAAAGTGGTATCTTCTAAAATGGGATCCCATTTTTCTCCAGGAGAATTACATCCAGCGGTTAGTAAAATAATTGACCCAAGGGCAGCATTTTTTAAAATGATGTTTATTTTCATTTATTTCTGGGAATTTATAATTAATGCCACCGTGGCCAATGAACCAATTATTGAACCAATTTGCATACTCATTTCCAAATAATCAGGTTGGGAAACCACAAGGTCATTACCACTCACAATTATTGTGGACCCTTCTAATACCTTTGGACTGGAATATCGTTTTTTGCGCCTTGCAATTCCACTGGGTAAAATTACGACCACATCTTTTCGATTGGCGTATACGGTAAACCCTCCTGCCATTTCTATGTAGTTTTTAAGAGATGTTCCTCTTTTAAAGGGGAAATACCCTTCACGGTTTACGGCACCCACAATTTTTACTGTATTGGTTCGGATTGGGACATGGAGACTATCACCATTTATCAGTGGAAAATCCAGATGACTCCACCCCATTGATAATGTGTCGCGAAACACTTTTATTCCTTCCTGGAACGCCCGGGGAGTAAAACCACCAGCCCGACTAATTATTTCTGCTGCTGAATCATTATGAATTGAATAATTTCCCGGCGTATGGACTTCTCCAGTAATGATTATAGATTGATCCAATATAAAATTTTGATTTTTCGGAATTAATATTTGGTCAAAGGCTTTCAAAGCTGGGTTATTCTCTTTATCACCTTCAAGCATCTTTTTCAGATCAATTTTAATTATTTCTCTAATTCCTGAATTAGTCCTCCTCGAAATGGAAGTATTATTAAAATCAACACTTTCCCACCAAATAGAATCATTGAATCCACCGGCCATTAATAGCAAATCAGATAACTGCATAGATTGGGTTAGTGTATAGTCACCCGGGTTTAAAACCTGTCCAGAAATAGTTACATTTTTTTCAAATTCTTGCAGCTTAGAAATATGAAGGCTATCTCCATCCTGCATTTTAAATGCATTCATTTGATCCAATGAAACCTGGTAATGGTTTATGGTACGATTACTGTTTTCTCCGTCAATTCTTTTAAGGATAACATTTGACATTGCACCTGATTTTAATCCTCCTGCAAATTCAATTAAAGACCCAAGAGATTCACCTGGTTTCAGTTCAAAAATCCCAGGACGATATATTTCACCTGAAATTGAAACATTAGAAATTCGGTTGGTTACAAAAATGATATCCTGGTTAAGAAGTCTAACATCATGTCCCAATTGACCTTTCGTCAGGGTATTGTATAAATCAAATTCAGTCAGTTTTATATCATTTCTGTAAATGATAATTTTTCTAAGACTACCTGTTGTATCTATACCTCCTGATTGAATCAAAGCAGTTAGAATAGTGGAGAATGGGTGCAGCGCATGAACACCAGGATTTTTTACAGCACCGAAGAAATGAACATTTAGTCCTTTTAATTCGCCCAAAGAAACATTTATAAAAGATTTTGAATTTTCTCCTTTTAATGTTGCGTAAGTCTTTTCAAATCGAGATCGAATTAATTTTTCTGCGTCCTTTATTTTTAACCCAATCAATGTTATGATTCCAACATCGTTTATAAAAATGGATCCATCACGGTTAATGGTGAGTCTATCAACCCTTTCAATTTCTCCCCAAAGTGATATAATTAATTCATCCCCGGCCCCTAATTGGTAGTCCAAAGGCAATGGAAGGTTTTGCCAAAATTGATTAGTATCTCTTTTTGTAAAAAAGTCATACCCGAAATATTTCAGTGATTGACTTGAATCCAGATAAGAACTTATTTCTTCAATATCCCGAATATTGGTTACCAATCGATTGAGTTGTTCCTTATAAAAGGATTCAATATCACCGGGTTTATAAATAATTTTTGTGGGCAAATCCGTTTCCGTTGGTTTTACTATTCCTTCTTCGCCCTCCATATTTTGTTTTTGAAGTTTTTCATACTCTGTTCTTAATCGAAGGATTTCTTCATAAGTTTGGGAATAAACCGGATTAAGGTATAACAAAAAGATAAAGAGGGCAGATCTGGAAAGAGAAAAAGATAAATATTTCATCCGACCAGCGAAGAAGAGATGTGTCTTTATTCCCCTATTTTTAAAAACCCTATCTTCACTTCGGGCATCTTCCCCACAAAGGGGAAGAGATTTTGAACAAAATAATTTCTTTAAGTTCAGGATAGTGTAGAGGGAGTTCGAATTATTCGAACTATCCGAACTATTTTTCGTATTTTTAGTATTTCTCATAATTTGTCGACGAATTTAATATTATAATATGGTTCGGAAAATACAATGTAAAAATATTATTTCATAAAATTTTATGAAATAATATTTTTTTGTTTTATTTGATAAAAACAATCATCAAAACCTGAAAATATTTATTTTTTATCATTTGCCTACACATATGTTTCTGTACCTAACGATCTTTCAGTTTGTCTATAGCAGCAAGAAAATTTATTTTCACTAAAATTAAAAACGTACACATCAACCTTCGGCCATCCCTCTATACAGAGGACACTTAATTCCCTCATATTACTGACCCACACACCCCAAAAGCAGGCAAGCCTCTTAATCACCCTTTAACAAGTGAAATTTTAATGGTTGGCAAGAGGTTACAAAGAATAGGGAAAATACACTGGCTTAAAGCTTAAAAATCCTTTCAATTCGGATAATTACAGTGTTTGTCCGGCGCTTCCCGGTTACTTCTAACCAATAATGATCCTTAGGAAATCCGAGGTGTGCTTCAAACTGGCTTTCAAAATAAGCACCAATATTTAATCCATTATTTAACTTAAAGTGGGTATTAATCCGAAGTTCTGTTTTTACTTCTGGTGGACGATAGGTGGTAATGCCATGGCGTTCATAATTGAAGGCCGGTACAAAAGACCATTTTTCACTCATCCATCCGAAAAATATGAGAAGATCGTCAGAATCTGATCCGCTGTGGGTTCCCCACCGGCGCCCTTCGTAGGACCAGTCGTCATAATGGGACCTTGCATACCAAGGTGGAAATCCCCTGAATACCTGCATGCGACTATTCACCAAGCTGGCGTATTCAAATCCAAACACTAAGTCTTTGGTATTAAAAATGCCATAATTTTGAAATCCCAATATAGTGGCAATAGAATGATCCGGGTGTATGACATAATCCCAAAAATTATTCCGATTATCATTGTATCCTACTTCCAGATACAATTTCATCTTGGACTTTGGCAACATCAAGGAAAAGAATCCGGTCAATGTTTGATCAAAGGGGTCGTGACCGCTGGGCCAGGTATATTTTTCGCCTCTCAAATTTTCAATAAAAAAGTCTTCAAAAACTATCTTAGACGCATCTTTTAATGTCCAGGGAACACCAACATTTACGCCACCAGTCATATAATTTCTTGTTAAGCCAATTGTGATAACAGGGTTGGAGTAGTACGTAATGGACCCTGCCAGAGAAGTAAAATACGAATCACCAACTTTTTCATTTTCTTTTATAGTTGCCAGAGTATATTTTCCATAAAAACCCCAATTTCGCCATCGAAGTTCCTTAATTGTCCCAAATGAATAGTGGGGAAACCCTACTGTATTATTAGTCATAGACAATGACCCCTGGATTCCCGGCCCCCACCACATATTTTCATTGGATAGCCCAATCCCCATACCTTTATAGTGGAGATAGAAATGGGCATTTCTTAATCCTTGACTATTAAACTGGCTTCCTTCGGATTGGACAACATCATTTAAAAATTGATAAGGGGCGGGTCGCTGATAAAAGTCTGCCTTTTTGTTTTGATTATGAAGCAAAAAGGGCTCAGCGCTTAATGAAACGAATTTACCCAACCAGGCAATGTGCACTGAAATAAAAGATCCCAAACCATTCCCAAAATAGCGGACATCCATATTTTCCTGATTGGGGGCATTGTTATTTAAATAAAATTCATTTTTAAATGACACAAACAGTTTACTCCCATTAAATTTTAAAAAAGGGCGCATTGCTGTGGAATGAAAATCCGTTCCAAGGTCAAACTGTTGTTTTTCATTTATGAGCAAATAATAGGGGTCGGCAGGAATGTATCCTTGCGCCTTTGCGCAAGAAAGATAAAAGATAAAAGATAGAAAGATAAAAGAAACGGCCCTAATACGGGAAGCTCGTTTTATTATTTTGGGTTTGGGGATATGTATCATTTCACAGTTGAATAATTAAATATCTATAATTAATCTGCGAGAATTTAATATTTCTTTATCCATTTTTCTGATGCGTTTATTTTAAGATTAAAGAGATCAGATATTAGAAAGAAGTAAGACGAGATGAGTGGTGAGTTAGAAGTTATCAGAAGATAGATAACAGATTTCAGATTATTGATTTATAATTAATAATCTGCCTAGGTCTTGCCTGCGGCGGGCAAGTTTTTGATTAGGAGATTTGATAGGATTGGTTGATAACATTAATAAAGATAAAAGAAGAAAAGTTAAAAGATAAATTCCTCCATGTTGTTATTTGGAAGTTTAATGGGTAACTGATGTGGATTTTGGATACCCCGCCATCCCAAAGACTACCTGTCTACATATACATTACGACAGACGAAGGAGGGGCAAGTACATCTACACGCTGTTGCGATGTGCAAGAAAAGAAGAAGGGAATTTATATCTCAGAAAAATGTGAGAAGTCGGTTAAATTCGATATAACCGTGGCAAAGAAAACCA
>LWDU01000233.1_pt1 | contig 14973 bp, 12 predicted proteins | sample 727161 | NCBI WGS metagenome assembly LWDU01 (sample SAMN04566230, study PRJNA314399) | hydrothermal vent metagenome | isolation source: deep sea hydrothermal plume seawater | place: Mexico: Gulf of California, Guaymas Basin | collected 2004-07-11 | reverse complement strand
TCTCGGGCGATTGAAAGAAGCCAAGGTCGAGTTGAGTCGAATGCGCCGCCAGCTGCTTGGTGATACGGAGGTCCATGTGCGCTGAAAGCATGCTGTCGCAATAGGCGCGAAGTGCCTGCATGATGCCGCTCAGGAGCATGACAACCGCGAATGCACCGAGGGCTGGAACGAGGGATGTCAGAACGTCGGATTTCGCGACGACCAACGTCTCCACCTGCGTTACGAGATAGCCAGCCAGTCCAGCCAACGCCGCTGGAAAGGTCGAGGCCGCGAGCGAAGTCCCGATTAGCGCGGACAGATACCATCGGGATGTTTCCCAGCACATGCCCAACGCTCTGCGACCGTTCGTCGCGAGATCGCGCCAGTTCAAGTCTTTGGGTTTCAATCTTTGTTTGCTCGGTGCCAAATGAAGCTCCCACGGAGAAATTGCAACGGCGTATCATACCCGATAATCGAGTTTCCCAGAGAGCCTTCCCGTGCGCACCCCCACGCGGGCCGCCGGTCGCTGAAGACGACGATGCCGCCCCACTAGCCTGCAGCGGGTGCGCCGCGCTACATCCAACTCACGGTAAAGAGACCGGAGCTGTCCGCGACCTTTCGCTGCACGAGCACTCGGTCGTCAGCATGCAGTGTCACGAGCAACGCGCCGGGGCTGGCGCGTCGCAAGAATGTGTCGTCGACCAAGGCCTCTTCTTCAGGCCAGGGATAAGCAAAGACGACGTGGCAGTCGGCTGGCAAAAGTCCGAGTTCGTCCCAGGCATCCGAGTTAAACGCAAGCTCCGAATGCCCGCTGGCGATCGCAAAATCATCGTCGCCGGGTTGCAGGTAGGTGCCTTCTGCAAAGGTCATCGCGAGGCCCAACTTCGACGCCAGCATGCGCGCGGCATTGACGAGTTCGGCCTGGAACTCGATGCCGAACGATGTGAAGCCGTGAAGCGCCGCCACGGCACACACTTGGCCGAGCCCACTTCCCCAGTCACAGAATACGGATCCCCCGGCGAGCTGTTCGCTCTGGATGCGCGCCAGGGCACGACTCACCGCCGGTAGGTCACTGCCCACGTAGCCCAGACGGTCGTTTCCGGGGATCAGCCGGAGCTGTTCATCGATCACGCCGACCGCACTCACCAGCGTCGCGAGTGCATCATCCGACACCTGGGTACTCTCGTGCGGCATTCGTTTACGCCTTGTCCCGGTATTCAGGTCCCAAAAAAAGAAAGCGGCGGCCCGTAAACCGGACCGCCGCTTCTAACTTGCGTTATTGCGGAATTACTTGGGCTGCACGCTCGTCGCTTCGGGGCCCTTCTGGCCCTGCCCGGCTTCGTACGAGACTGCCTGGCCGTCACTCAGCGACTTAAAGCCGTCGCCAAGAATATTCGAGTGATGTACGAACAGATCCTTGCCGCCGTCTTCCGGCGTGATGAATCCATAACCCTTGTCGTCGTTAAACCACTTCACTGTACCTGATGCCAATTTCTTCTCCTTCTAACCTCTCAAATCGAGAGTGAAGGCGTGAGCATAAGCGGTTCTCCGGGAAATTCCCATACCACGGGCAGACCTTCCGTGTCAATTGTCCCCGAGACTGCAGGCCCCCCCCCTCGATCCGGTGGAATCTGCGATTTCACACCAAGTCGATTTCGTCGACTCCCCGCGACTCAGGGTCACTCAGTCGACAAATGACGTCATCAAGTGGCCAGATTCCGCGACCTGGTACGCGGGGCTTCCTTCTCGCCTCCCGAGCATCAAATAACGGGTATCCGACGCTCGGGAGGAGAGAATGGGGCGTCCTGGGCGAGGGTTGCGAAGAGATGCCTAAGGAAATTGACTGAGGTTCGAAGCTCTGGCCCGGAACTTGGGGCGCCGTCGGACCCGCCAATCTCCAGCACGGCCCCCAAATGGTCGAGGGCTGTTAATGAGGGCGCGGATGCTTATGTAACCCTCGCGGACCCGCTCCACGACGAGCCGGACGTTGCGCAAGAAATCATTCAGGCCGCGCGGCGAAAGCAAGATCTCGTCGATGGTGACGGTTGCCCACATTGGGGCAAGCCGCTCGACGAGCGAGCGGCGCTGTCTCGCGCATCGATCGTGACCCAACACCCCCCGCTAGCAGCCGCGGAACTCTGGCTTGCGCTTCTCTCGAAATGCGCGGATCCCCTCGCGCACGTCGTCGGAGCGACCGACGATTTTCTGGTTGCGAGCCTCGAGATCGAGAAGGCTGTCGAAGCCTAGGTTCGCTCCCTCGTAGACCGCCTGCTTCGCGAAGCCGTAGGCCAGCGTCGGGCCATGGGCGAGTCGCTCCGCGAGTACCGAGGTGGCGTCGGCCAACTCATTCGGCGCCACGACCCGATTTACCAGCCCAAGCCGGAGCGCCTCGGTGGCAACGACGAGATCGCCAAGAAAGAGAAGCTCCAACGCCTTCGCGGTTCCGACCAACTCTCGCAGTAAGGTCGAAGCGCCTCCGTCCGGTCCCAAGCCGATGCGGGAGAAGACGACGCCGAAGCGCGCCGCCTCGGAGGCGATGCGCAGATCTGTGGCGAGGGCGAGGCTGCAGCCGATCCCCACCGCGTCCCCATTGATACTTCCCAGGACGGGCTTCTTAAGTTGCCGCAAGCGAAGGATGCAGCGATTTCCCCGATCGAGGATGTCGCCGCCGGAATCACCAGGAAAAGAAGAAGCCTCGGTGCGACGCCGCTCCTCCTTGGAAACGGGCATTAGATCGGCCCCCGCCGAGAAGCCGCGACCTGCTCCTGTCAGGACAAGCACTCGCACGGCGTCGTCCGCCTCGACCTCAAGGAGCATGCGCTCCATCTCGAGGAAGCAGGAGTTCGTCAGTGCATTGCGCGTATCGGGTCGATTTAGCGTGAGCGTCGCCACCCCGTTCTGTCGCCCGAAGAGAAGCGTGGGCTCGGTGTTGTTCTCGCGTTGCTCGGTCATGACATCCCTTTTTTCGCCCTTCTAACTATGATAATAAATAGGATACTCATTTTGGCGCCGACAGCGAGCACACTTCGCCTGTGAAAGAACTTGAAATCACCGCACGAGGCATGACGTTCCAAGCCTTGGCCGACGGCCCGGAAGACGGGCCTCTGCTCATGCTGCTGCACGGCCTGCCTCGCAACCGTTGGGAATGGCACCACCAAATCCCCGCAATGGCGGATATGGGGTTTCGCGCTGTCGCGCCTGATCTGCGCGGGTTCTGCCCGGGCGCTCGACCCGAGGGCGTCGAGAACTATCACCTCGACGAGTATGCGCAGGACATCCTCGCGATCGCCGAGGCGCTCGGCAACGAGGATCGACCCTTTCATCTCATGGGCACAAGCATCGGTGCGAACATGGCGTGGTGGCTTGCGGCTCGATACTCCCATCGCGTGGCGACGCTGGTCTGCATCAACATCCCGCATCCCGGGGCACTCGCAACAGGCAGGTCGAAGACCGCCAAGAGCACGGAGGGCCAGGACAAAAAATTTAACTACATCGCTCAGGCCGCCAAGGAGGGCAACGAGCGAAAGATGTTCGAAGGGATGCTGGCAGTTCAAGGTGTCTCGCCAGAAGAGAGCGAGCCCTACCGAACGGCACTCGACAGCGACGAAGCCCTGCGCGCGGTCTACAACTTTTACCGCGCGATCCCGTTATGGATGAAGGAACGTCTCGACCCAGTGCCGATGCCGACAACGTTCATTTGGCCCAAGGGCTCGACCAATGTCGCGAGCGCATCGATCGACGCCAACGCGAATTGGGTAAAGGGCCCCTACCGTTTGGAGATCGTTGAGAACGTGCATCAGCCTGCGTTGCAGGCAGCACCGGAGCGGATGACGAGTCTCCTACTCAAGCATCTCGCGGAGCATGCCCAGTGACGCTGGCCCCCTCAGTCTGATTTCTTATCCCGCTAGTGCTCGGAATCGATCCAGGTCACGGGCTTCTTCAGCTCGTCGGGCGCCGTTCGCTCCCAGTAGCGCGCGGCCGCAGCCAGCGACTTTTCCATGACCGTTCTTGCCCGCTCTACTTCGCCCGCCTCGATGGCTTGAATTACGGCTTCATAGTTCGCGAGCATTGCGCGCCTCTGTCGGTCATCCCATTCGGCGCCGGCCTCCTCGCTCATGCGATGCAGCGCATCCACCAAGATCGCGAGGACTCTATTTCCAGACGCCGTCGCAACCAGGCTCATGAAGCGTCGAGCCTCTTCGATAAAGAGGTCGAGATCGCGCACGCCGGAGTGCATCCGGGCGATGCACTCTTGAAGCGTCGCAACGTCATTGGCTGTCGCGTTCTCCGCAGCCTGATACGCCAACAACGGATAGATCGCCCGACGCGCATCGAGCACCGAACTGAACGAAGCGTCGGCAAACTGAAGGTGGAGCGAAAGTACACTCGCGAGATGGCTGGCCCCAGGAACACTGACTACCGGGCCACCCCCCGGGCCCGCTTTGATTCGCAGGGCCCCCTGGAGTTCGAGGAAGCGCAGCGCCTCTCGTATGGTGGCGCGCGCGACACCGAACTTCTCGATCATGATGTGCTCGGAAACTAACTTTGCGCCCGGTCGCAAACGTCGGCGCTGGATCTCGCGGACCAGTTTTCGCGCAACGCGAATGGCCGCGCGCTCGCGGGTTTTCTTTGCCGGCATACAGCGGGTTCCTAGCGTGGTCGCAGACGGACCGGCGCGTTGACGGGTAAACAACTAGTATCATAGTATTGCTGGCTCGTGTTCCACCCGCAACGACTCCGGCAGGAGGTATGAATGTCGATCGCACTGAGTGAAGAGCATCAGGAACTCGCCCGAGTGGCCCGCGCGTTCCTAGCTTCCCAAGACGCCCGAGGCGGATCGCGCGCGCTATTGGAAGCGCCGGCCGATCGCCTACCCCAGTTCTGGAAAGAAATGGCCGAACTCGGTTGGATGGGACTTCACGTCGATGAATCGCACGGCGGCCAAGGCTTCGGGCTTCCGGAACTCGCAATCGTGATCGAAGAGCTCGGTTACGCGATGGCACCCGGGCCGCTTCTACCGACGACGCTCGTTGCTGCGCTGTTGCTTGAATCTGGAGGTGATGCGGCGCGCAGCGCCTTCTTGCCCGCTCTCTGTGATGGCTCACTTGTTGGAGGCGTTGGGCTCGGTGGTCAATTGGAACTCAGCTCAGGCCGCACGCTCCAAGGGTCCGCCGGTCTGGTGCTCGGTGCAGAACTCGCAAAACTTCTATTGGTCTGTGTGGGGGAAGACGTTGCTCTGATCGAAGCACACCAAGGCGGCGTCACGGTTACGACGCAGAAGAATATCGATCCGAGTCGTCGCGTCTGTGAAGTTGCCTGCGACTCGGTCGAGGTTGCAGCGCAACATCTATTCCCTGGCGCGCGCAAGACTCTCTTCCGACTGGCGTGGACCCTAGCCGCCGCCGAAGCCGCGGGTGGGGCGCGGGCGTGCACCGAGATGGCCACCGAGTATGCAAAAGAACGCCAGCAATTTGGTCGTCCCATCGGGACGTTTGGCCCGGTCAAGCACCACTGCGCCAACATGCTCGTCGCCACTGAACAAGCAACTGCGGGCGCGTGGGGTGCAGCACGCGCCGACCTCGAACCTGAGCAAGCCGATCTCGCGGCGGCCACGGCGAGCTGTCTAGCCCTGCCCGCCTTCGCGTTATGCGCGAAGCTGAACATTCAGGTCCACGGCGGCATCGGGTACACGTGGGAACACGATGCCCACCTCTACCTTCGGCGGGCGACTGCCCTTGAAGCGTTGATCGGGCCGGTCGATCGCGCGCGCGAAGAAGTTGCCCGCCTGTTGGGCCAAGGCGTCCATACGAAGACGACGATCGCGTTGCCCGCGGAGGCCGAGCAATACCGCGAAGAAGTTCGGCAGTTCGTCGACCAATACCGCTCCCTTCCCGAAGAAGAAAAGCGAAAGGCCATTAGCGACAGCGGTTATCTCGTGCCCCACTGGCCCAGGCCATGGGGGCGCGACGCAGGTCCGATCGAACAGCTTGTCATCGAACAAGAGTTCAAGGGCGTGAAGCGCCCAGACCTTTCGATTAGCGGCTGGAACACCTTGACGATTGCGCAGAACGGAAACCCCGAACAGTTAGAGCGATTCGTACGCCCGAGCCTCGAAGGCGAAATCGAATTCTGCCAACTCTTCAGTGAGCCTGGCGCCGGTTCAGACGCCGCTGCGGTGCAGACGCGAGGCGTAAAAGTCGATGGTGGCTGGCGCGTCTCGGGCCAAAAAGTCTGGACCAGCGGCGCCCAGTTCTGCAATCGCGGTTTCGCGACAGTGCGCACGAACTCGGACGCTGCCAAGCACCAGGGCATCAGCATGATGGTGATCGACATGCATGGCGAAGGCGTCGAGGTGCGTCCATTGCGTCAGATCACGGGACACTCTCACTTCAACGAAGTGTTCTTCGATCAGGTGTTCGTGCCCGACGACGACGTCGTGGGGCCCATTGATCAGGGATGGACCGTCGCGCGAAACACCTTGGGCAACGAGCGGGTGTCGATCGGCGGAGGATCCGAGGGCGGCATGCCGGGAGGACCCAATCTTAATGCGTTGCTCGAAAAGTATGCGCCGGAGGACCCAGGCATCACGCGAGAGGTTGGCGACGCACTGGCTGCGACCGAGTCGATCGCGCTGCTAAACCTTCGCGGCGTCATTCGCGCAGTCGAAGGTTCGGAGCCAGGCGCGGAGGCCAATGTGACGAAGCTGCTGGGGTCAGACGTCGCTCAACGTAAAGGCGCGTTGGCGGCGCGAATCGTCGGGGCCAATGCCGCGGTGAGAGAAGGCGACGAAAGGCGAATCGCGACCTGGTTGCTCGCAACCATGGGCGCGTCGATCGGCGGCGGGACTTCGGAGATCGTCCGCAACCAAATTGCGGAGCGACTCCTCGGTCTTCCCCGCGATCCTTTGATCAAGTAGGCCCAGCCGCATGATTCAGTAGGTGCGGTTGCGTGTTCAAGTCGCTGCAACTGCGAGATGAAGTAGGTGCAACCGCGTGATCGAATCGGTGCACGCCGATTCGGAGGAGACAAGCGTTATGGCGAGCGACCCGAAAGAAAAGAAGAACGAGGCCCACCGCATGGTGAAGTGGTCTCCTCCCTACCGGCGTGAAAACGTCGAGCAACCTGAATTCGATCTGATCGACATTGAGATTGATGGACCCATCGGCCGCATCATTTTGAACACCCCCGAAAAGCGCAACCCGCTCGGGTATGAGCGGCTCCTACAGATCGAGATGGCGGCGAAGCTGCTGGAACTCGACCGAGAGGTGAGGGTCATCATCATCAAGGGTCAAGGTCCGTGTTTTTCTGCTGGCTACGACATGACGCCAGTCAAGAAGGGTGAGCGCCAGCGCAACTTTCCGCCGGGAGGGTACATCGACCCGGAGCGCGACCGGCTTTGGCAGTCGTACGACCTTGAGCATGCGCGCGTGTATATGACGCTCTTCGATCTACAGAAGCCCGTGATCGCTCAAATACACGGAGCCTGTCTAGCGGGAGCGACGGAACTCGCAGGCTTCTGCGACCTTCGCGTCGTGGCCGACGACGCAAAGATCGGCTGGCCGGTCGGGCGCAATTGGTCTCCAGGCAACCTTCAATACATTCCGTGGCTTGTAGGGATGACGCGCGCCAAGTACTACATGTTCACTTGCGAACCGATGAGCGGCACCGAAGCGTTCCAAGCGCAATGGGCCTCGGAGTCGGTTCCACCAGAAAAGCTCGAAGAACGCACCGAAGCGTTGGCGCAACAAATTGCCCTCACGCCAACCGATCTCATCATGATCACCAAGAGAAGCATCAACCGACAGTTCGAGATCATGGGATTCAAAACTGGAATCTCGACCAGCGTTGATCTGCTGGCGTTGTCCGGCTTCCGCGAACAAGGGCTCTACGCAAAGAAGTCCAAGGACGGAGACGGCGGCGAGGACGAGTTCATGAAACGATCGCATCGCGACGGGCTTAAGTCTGCACTGAAGTGGCGGGAAGAAACGTTCGGAAACCGCTACCGCGAGGCTGGCGGCAGCAATGAAGACAACACACCGGATGACGAAGAGAAAGGGATGTCATGAAACTCGGATTGATGCTCGGCTACTCAGGCGCCGAAATGACCCTGCCAGTAGAACTGGTGCAGCATGCGGAAAGCCTTGGGTTTGACTCCGTCTGGACGGCCGAGGCCTACGGCTCCGATGCCACTTCGCCGCTTGCCTATCTAGCCGCAGTCACGAAACGCATTCGGCTTGGAACCGCAATCATGCAGCTCGCCGGGCGTACGCCTGCCATGGCCGCCATGCAAGCAGGGACCATCGACGCGTTGGCGGGGGGCAATCGATTTATTGCCGGCCTCGGCGTGAGTGGGCCGCAGATCGTCGAAGGATGGTACGGCCAACCCTGGGGCAAGCCGTACTACCGCATTCGGGACTACGTCCAGATCATGAAGAAAATTTTTGCTCGCAAAGAAGGGCTGACCCACGACGGCAAAGAGATGTCTCTCCCCTACCAGGGAGAAGGCGCGATGGGGATTGGCAAGCCACTCAAGTCGATCCTTCACATGAACCCCAATATTCCCATCTGGCTCGGCACCGGTACCGAGAGCAATGTCAAGCTCACCGCCGAGCTTGCCGACGGTTGGTTCCCGTTGGCCTTCGTTCCCGGCATGATGGATTTCTATCGCCCTTGGCTTGAAGCGGGCTTCAAGAAAGCCGGCTCTGGCAAAACGGTTGCCGACTTGGAAATTCAACCCGGTGTCTCGGTTGTCGTTACGGATGGGGAAGGCGATGAGATCCAGTCCGCACTCAACCGCATGAAGCCAGGGATCGCCCTCTACGCGGGCGGCATGGGACATCGCGACAAGAACTTTCACAACGACATGATGGTTCGGAGAGGCTTTCCAGAAGCCGCCGCGAAAATTCAGGAGTTGTATCTCGCCGGGCGGAAGCGCGAAGCCATCGCTGCGGTGCCCGACGAGTTTTGCGACGCACAAGCGCTCATCGGCCCGCCCCAACGAATTCGCGAACGCTACAAAGCGTGGGAAGACTCGGGCGCGACCGGTTTAACGTTGTCGTGTCGAAGGACCGAGGGTCTTGAGTTGATGGCGGAGCTCACGGGAAGTCGAGACCGCGTCGCGTAAGGCCAAGCGTTCGGCGCACCCTACGAGCAAGCATCCCAGAAGGAAGAACGCCATGACTCACTCATCCGTAAAATCCGAACCCGTTCTCTTAGAGGAAACTCAGAATGGAGTTCGATTTCTTCGTATGAATCGACCGGAAAAAAAGAACGCGCTCTCGAACGAACTCACATCGGCACTGGTGCGGGGAATCGAAGCAGCGGCATCGGACGATGCGGTTCGCGTGGTTGCTTTAACCGGTGTAGGGGGTGCCTTCTGTTCGGGCGCAGATTTGAGTCCGCGAAAGCCCACGGATCCTCCGCCCGAATCCGTTGAGCAAACCGCGGACAGAGTGGTTCAGCTTGTGACCGGGTTCCGCGTGACGTGCGAAAAGCCCGTCATCGCGGGCATCGATGGCATCGCGATTGGCGCTGGGCTCGCGCTCGCGATGTGCACCGACATTCGAATGGCCAGCTCGAATGCCCGCTTTCACCCCGGCTACGCGCGCGCCGGAACTTCGCCGGACTGCGGCCTGTCCTGGACTTTGCCCGCCGCAATCGGACAAGAAGCCGCGATGCGTTTCTTTCTCGATCCAGAAATGCACGACGCCAATTCAGCGCTTGCGCTCGGACTCGTAGGCGAAGTCGTCGAGGCCGAACGTTTCGATCGAGCATTCACCGCGTACTGCGAGAAGATCGCGGAGGTCGCGCCACTTGCCGCAGCGCAGACGAAGCGGCTGGTTGCGCGGATCGCTGTTCCAGATGACCTCGAAGGACACCTGCGCGACGAACTCACCTATGCCGCGCGCGGACTCAGAAGCGAGGATGGCAGGGAAGCGGTGCGCGCGATCCGTGAGAAACGCAAGCCAGTCTTCACTGGCCGATAGCAGTCAGTTGATACGCGCCGCCAGTTAGGCCCGCTGCCGCTGATTCAGTCCCACCGTGTTGTCTCGCAGAATTTTCTGCTGGTCGGGCAACGAGATGTCATCGAGTTCATCGAAGATCTCGCGGGGGTACTGCATCCCTTCCATGTGGGGCCAGTCCGAGCCAAAGATCACTCTGTCTGCACCCATGTGGCCCACAACATCCGCAATCTTGTCTTCCCAGAACGGGTTGATGAACACGTGCTCGCGGAATAGCGCTGCCGGGTCTTCTTTGTAGTAGTGGGGCATGCGCGCTTTGGATTGCTCGATCTTGACGAACAAATCACCCAGAAAACCCGAGCCGTTCTCTATTGAAGCGATCCGAAGATTTGGAAACCGCTCGAAGTGCCTTTCATACGCGAATGTCAGCAGGAAATCGTAGATCGCCCGCTCGGGGATGAGCCCCGCCACCGAGGGCTTTCGCCCGCCGCCAAGTACGGACAGCGCAGAGTTGCCACCATAACCGTTAGCCGTATAGCCGTTGCTCCCGACGTGGGCCACCACGGTGACGCCCACTTCGTTGACGCGCGCCCAGAAGGGATCGAATTCTTCGTCACACGGGGATCGCCAACCGTCACGAGTTCGAACGGCAGACGGACGCATTACAATCACACGCGCGTCGTGTTCCAGTGCCCATTCGAGTTCGCGACACGCCCAGTCGACGTCAGCCAAACTGAAGTACGGCGCCGCGAAAAGTTTATTCTGATACGCAAAGCCCCAGTCTTCTTGGAGCCAGCGGTTGAAGCCCTCGAACGTTGCCGATAGGGCTTCGGTGTCATGGCCGAGTGCTTGCTCGTAGAGAATGCCCGCCGTGGGAAAGAGCCATATCCCTTCGAGGCCTTGTTCCTCAATTCGCTCGACGCGCACATCGCGGTCCATGTACTCGGGCGGCATCGGCTCAAGCGACGAGCGCGTCAACTCGATGAACGACTTCCCGTCGGGGTTCCCGCGATAATACTCGCGCAACGAACCGGGCTTGGAGATCGGGTTGAACGTTGGATTGCCGACCGCATGACTAATTTTGCCGGCGACAAGATGATAGCGCTTGCCCTCCATCTCGACCCATTGCACGCAGCGTTTCTGCATCCGCTTTGGGACGTAACGCGTGAAGGCATCTTCGGCTTCGTAGTAATGGTTGTCGCAGTCGAACAACAGACCGTCGAATTGTTCCATGAGGGTTCTCCTGTTGCACTTTCTCTTCGTTAACTAGTATCATAGATATTCCTCGCGAAAAAATCTAGCTTCAATGCCATCTTCAGCGAAAATCCACGAGGGCCATTATGTACCCCGGACACCACGCCCAGACCTCCCCCGATAAGGCTGCCGTCATTTCAGCGCAGACCGGCGAGGTGATCACCTACGCCGAACTCGATGCGCGGTCCAACCAACTCGCCCAGCTCCTTTGGTCCGAGGGACTTCGCCGGGGTGACCACATTGCGGTGTTTATGGAGAACCACCTCCGGTATTTCGAAGTTGCATGGGCCGCGTTTCGGTCCGGGCTCTACTTCACCACGGTCAACCGATATTTAACCGCGCCCGAAGCCAGCTACATCGTCGACGACTGTGGTGCAAAGGTGTTGGTTTCCTCGCCCGCCGTTCATGAAGCCGCAGCCGAAATCTCCGATCACGCGCCGAATTGCCAACGATTCTTAGTGGTCGACGGAGAGTCCATCGATGGTTCGGGTCGCTTCGAGGACTACGAGGCGGCGCTGAATGAACATCGCACCGAGCCTCTCGAAGACGAACCGCTTGGCGAGCTGATGCTCTATAGCTCGGGAACCACCGGGCGGCCCAAAGGGATCTCGCGACCGTTGTCCAACCGGTCCGTGTCCCGCGGCCTCGCGATGGCGGTCACATTGAAAGGACTCTTCGGCGCGAGCGCAGACTCCATCTATTTATCGACTGCGCCGATGTATCACTCCGCACCCATCGGCTTCTGCTCTGCCATCCAATCGCTCGGCGGCACCGTCGTCATGTTGGAGCATTTCGATCCACTGGGTGCGCTGCACGCGATGGAGAAATATGCGGTCACGCATTCTCAATGGGTGCCCACCATGTTCACCCGCATGCTCAAGCTCGAAGGCGACGAGCGCGAGGGATTCGATCTTTCCGCACATCGAGTTGCGATCCACGCCGCCGCGCCCTGCCCTCGCAAAGTAAAGGAAGAGATGTTTGCTTGGTGGGGCCCCATCCTGCACGAGTACTACGGCGGCACCGAGGCGAATGGCTTGACGTACGTTGGGCCAGAAGATTGGCTCGCGCACCCGGGGACCGTCGGCCAAGCGGTGCTGGGAACGATCCACATCTGTGACGAAGACGGAACCGAACTTCCAACGGGCGAGCCAGGTATCGTGTACTTCGAGCGCGACAAGTTGACCTTCGAATATCACAAGGACCCGGAGAAGACCCGCAGCGCGCAGCACCCGAGCCACCCGGCATGGACAGCCCTTGGCGACGTTGGGTACGTCGATGGTGACGGTTACCTCTACCTCACCGACCGGGCGTCGTTCATGATCATCTCGGGTGGCGTCAACATCTATCCCCAAGAGATCGAGAACGAGTTGATCATGCATCCCAAGGTGGAAGACGTTGCGGTGATCGGCGTTCCGCATCCAGAATTTGGCGAAGAAGTAAAGGCGATTGTGCAAACCGTCGCGGGCGTGAACGCCGACGCTGCACTTGCTGCGGAACTGATCGCCTACGCACGAGCGTCTTTGGCGTCGTTTAAGTGCCCGCGCTCAGTCGACTTCCAGGACGAACTCCCTCGACTCCCAACTGGCAAGCTCTACAAGCGGCTCTTGAAGGATCGCTACTGGGGCAACAAAAACAGCCGCATCGTTTAGGGCCGCAAGCAAACCCCGAATCGAAATCAAACCCACGCACCAATCTAGGAGACCATCTCATGTCCATCACGGACGGACTCGACCTTGTCAGCTCTCACGCCTACGCCGAGAAAGGCGTGCCCCACGACCTATGGACCCGACTGCGCGCAGAGTCTCCAGTTCACTACTGCACGCCCAAGGGGTTCGAGCCGTTCTGGGCGATCACCAAACATGCGGATATCTGCGAAATCTCGAAGCAGCCCGAAAAGTTTTCGTCGGAGCCGGGAATCGCCATGATCCGAGAAGCCGAAGAAGCTGCAGTCCGGGGTGGCGACCAGGGCTTCGGCGCGATGCGTGTGATTATCGAAATGGATCCTCCGGAACATCGCGGCTACCGCAACGTCACAAGCCCCGTTTTCACGCCCCGCGCTATGAAAGCACTCGACGACTTAATCAACACGAGCGCCCGGGAGCTTGTCGACAAACTCGCCGGCAAGACCGGCGAAGGCGAATGCGACTTCGCGAATGACGTTGCAGCCGCACACCCGCTCCGCATCCTCTCGACCATCCTCGGCGTGCCGCGAGAAAGCGAGCCCGACATCCTGCGGCTCACCAATCAGCTCTTCGGCTCCGATGACCCCGACATGCAGCGCGGCGGAGAGAATCGCGAGGAGGCCATCTTGGCACTCGGCCTCGAGCTCTATCAACTCTTCGACAAGATCATTCAAGACCGGCGCGCAAACCCCACCGGCGACCTCGCGAGCCTACTCGCCAACGGCAAGATCAACGGCGAGCCGATGGGCCCGATGGAGACCGTCGGCTATTACCTCATTACTTTCAGTGCCGGACACGACACCACCAAGAACGCGCTCGTCGGCGGCATGCGGGCCTTCCTCGACAACCCGGATCAGTTCAAAAAACTTAAGCAGAAACCGGAACTTGTGGAATCGGCCGTCGAAGAGATCGTTCGCTGGACGTCGCCGGTCAACCACATGAAGAGAACGCTGACCGAAGACTACGAGCTGCGCGGCCAGAAGATGAGGGCCGGTGACAAGCTCGTGATGTTCTACGCCTCCGCGAACCGCGACGAAGAAGTCTTCGAAGATCCCTTTTCATTCAAGATCGAGCGGAACCCAAACCGCCATCTGGGTTTTGGTATCGGCGAGCACTTCTGCCTCGGTGCCAACCTTGCGCGGCGATCCCAACAGGCCCTGTGGCGCGAACTCACGCGACGCATGGACTGGGCGGAGCTGGCCGGTGAACCGGAGCAGATCCACTCGGCGTTTGTTGTGGGCTTGAAGAAGCTGCCAATTCGCTATCGCATTCAGCCGGCGGCTTAGCGTGACGCTCAGCGCAGTCCGAGTCGACGTCGAAGTTGCGATCGGCTCGACTGGCCAAGAAAGCACCTTCCGAGTGCTTCAACCATTGAGTCTCACGAGTCTTCGCTTCGCTCCCGAAAGATCTCGTTTACAAAGACGATCTAGGCCGCCCAGTAAAAACTCGGGACGCAATTTCCGCGCGGAGAACATGGCTCAGAGCTGTCGGGGCTTGGGAGCGTCCTTGTCGACGCGAATCAACTATAGTTCCGGCTCGCGATTCCACTAGACTGCAACCGCAGACCGAATGGCGTGCACAACGATTCGATCTTCACTCGGGCGAGCAAACGTCACTTCGATCGACGCCCACGGAGTATCCGATCACGAGTCGTCGAAACGCAGACAGCACTCGTCACAACATCCAACACCAGGAACACCCCAACGCCATGAGACACGCCGACTCGACCTTCCTGTCACGTTCAATCTCCTTCTTGGTTTCACTGATCGCGACCTTTGCATTGTCGACCAGTTCGATCGCGCAAGAAACACCGAGCGACGCTCTCGCTCCGCTCGCGAGCGAGTTCACCAAGACGATCGACCGTGCACTCGCTCTTATCCGTGGCGCAGCCCCCCAAGAGACTGCAATGCACCAGCGCACCCGTGACGCCGCCGTTGAAATGCTGAAGGACCTCCGCGCAATGGCAGCGGCGTACGAATCCCGCGTGAAGCAATCTGATGCGATCATGGACACCGAATTTTTCTTCCAATCCCTCAAGTCCGGTGCTACTGCCACACGGGCCACAGCGCGTGACGCCGTGCCCGACCCGAGGGTCG
>LWDU01038136.1_pt1 | contig 14974 bp, 13 predicted proteins | sample 727161 | NCBI WGS metagenome assembly LWDU01 (sample SAMN04566230, study PRJNA314399) | hydrothermal vent metagenome | isolation source: deep sea hydrothermal plume seawater | place: Mexico: Gulf of California, Guaymas Basin | collected 2004-07-11 | reverse complement strand
TTTTGCCGCCGGAGACGAGCTTGACCAGGTGATCGTAGCGGCCGCCGCCGGCGATGGCGCGGAATTTGCCCCGCTTGTCGAACGCCTCGTAAACCGGACCGGTGTAGTAGGCCAAGCCGCGGATGATCCGGTAGTCAATTTTGATGAAGTCACCCAAGCCGCGCGCTTCGATGTTGCCGATGATGGCGGCGAGTTCGTCGGTAGGTTGGCCGCTCTCGATGAAATCGTTCACCTGCTCGAGGGAGAAACCAAGCTTGGCCAGCTTGTCGCCGGAGACGACCGGGTCTTCGCGGTCGAGCTTGTCGACGATTTGGTAAAAGGCGTAGGCATCTTTTTCCTGTCCGCCGCCGTTCTCGAAAAACCCCTGCCAAGCACTGCGGCTGCTCAGGCGCACGACGAAGTCGTCGCTCGTCAACTTGAGGTCACGCAGGGTGTCGATGAGCAGCGCGATCAACTCGGCGTCGGCGGCCCAGTTTTCCTCGCCGATGATGTCGGCGTTGAGCTGGAAGTGCTCGCGCAGCCGGCCTTTCTGTTGGCGTTCGTAGCGGAAGAGTTGCGGGATGGAGAACCACTTGAGCGGCTTTTTGTAGTTGCGCGTGTGGGAGGCTGCCATCCGCGCGAGGGTGGGGGTCATCTCGGGGCGCAGCGACACGTTGCGCTCGCCCTTGTCGGTGAAGTTGTATAGTTGCCCGACGATCTCGTCGCCGCTCTTTTTGGTGTAAAGCTCCAGATCCTCGATCGGCGGGCCGTCGTACTCGCGGAAGCCGTAACGCTCGGCGGTGCCGCGCCAGGTGTCGAAGATGTACCGGCGCAGGTCGAGGCTCCACGAGTCCGCAGTGGGAATCGGTTCAGGGTAAAAATCGCGAAAGCCGGGGAGTCCTTTCATTGGTCAGTGGGCCGCTTGGCCAAGCGCTGGTTAACGACTGGCCGCAGCGAGCATGTCGCGGACATCGACCGGCTCCATGCCGGCGGCGACAATCGACTTGATGCCCATGTCCGCGTCTTCATACGCCCGGCACTTTTCCGGTGCAACATTGATCCGCCTCGCGGCCTCGAGAAATGTATCCGGCGCCGGCTTGGGGTTCACGACGTCCTGGCTGGTGACGATGGCGTCGAAGTAATGCCGGATGCCGCAGTGTTGCAGGATGCCCTCGACGGTTTCGTGTGTGCCACCGGAGGCGATGGCCATCGGGAGTTTGCCATGGTTCTCGCGGACAATCTCCATGACCTCGGGGATTTCTGCTGCGTCGTCGATCAATTCCATGTACTTGGCCTCCTTTTGGAACGTCACCGCTTCGGCGTCGATCTTGATGCCTTGCTCCTCGGAGAGCATTCGCAGCACCTCGAACGGCGAGACGCCGCCAAGCGCGTAAAACCGATCCTCGGGGAACACGAGGCCATGCTTGGCCGTGGTGGAGCACCAAGCCGCGTAGTGGATTGGCATGGTATCGACGACTGTTCCGTCGCAGTCAAAAATAAGTCCTTCAGGTTGCATAAAGTTTTTTAGGTCACTCGAGGGCGGCCAAGCGTTCCTTGAGGTCGTTCGCGAGGAGTGCCGAGACGACATCCTCGATTTCGCCCTCGATGAACGTCGGTAGATTGTAGAGCGTGAGGTCGATGCGGTGATCGGTCACGCGATTCTGCGAAAAATTGTAAGTGCGAATACGCTCGTTGCGTTCGCCGGTGCCGATCTGCGATTTGCGCTCGGCGGCGTACTTCGCGTGTTCCTCGGCGATCTTTTGCTCGAGCAACCGCGACCGCAGCACCTTCATCGCTTGCTCCTTGTTTTTCTGTTGCGAGCGCCCGTCCATGCAGCGGACGATCATGCCGCTTGGCTTGTGCTGAATCTGCACCGCCGAGTCGGTGGTGTTCACCCCTTGCCCCCCCGGGCCGGAGGCACGGCAGACGTTGATTTCCAAATCCTCCGGCTTGAGCTCGATATCGACGGCCTCCGCCTCGGGCAGCACGGCAACGGTGACGGTGCTCGTGTGCACACGGCCTTGCGTCTCGGTGGCCGGCACGCGCTGCACGCGGTGGACGCCACTTTCGAACTTGAGCTTTCGGAACACGTCCTGCCCCTTGATCCCGAAAATGATCTCCTTGAATCCGCCGAGGTCGGACACACTGGCATCCATCGGCTCGACCTTCCAGCGCTGCGACTCGGCGTACCGGACATACATGCGGTGCAAGTTGGCGCAGAACAGGGCGGATTCCGCACCGCCGGCGCCAGCACGAATCTCGACGATCGTGTCGCGCGAGTCGGTCTGGTTTGGCGGGATGATGCCGTACTGCAATTCGAGCTCGAGCTTGGCTTGTTCCGCCTCGAGTTCGGGTAATTCCTCCTTGGCCAGTTCCGCCAGTTCCGAGTCGGACGGCTCGCTCTTGATCAGCTCCCTGCTGGCGTCGATGTCGGCGAGCAGCTTGAGGTGGCGTTCGCCCAGGGCGGCCAGTTTTTTCATCCGCGAGTATTCGCGGGTCAGCTCGAGGAATTTTTTACTGTCGCAGGCCACATCAGGACTGCTCAGGACGCTTTCAAGTTCGTCCCGGCGCTTGCAGAACTGCTCGATGTGGGGTTGAAGATTCACACTCCAAAAACAGCGAACGCCCGCGGGAGAAAACAGATTCCCTGCCGCGGGCGAACTGCTAAAAACTGGCTAAAGGCTCTTCTTTTTGCGCTTTTGGTTGGCGGCTTCCTTGGCGGCCTCGCGAGCGGCTTTGGTCTTGGCCAAGCGCTGCTGGAACTTGTCCACACGACCGGCGGTATCAACAAATTTCTGTTGGCCGGTGTAGAACGGATGGCAATCGTTGCAAATGCCGATGAGCATGGTGGGTTTGGTGGAACGCGTCTTGATTTCGTTGCCACAAGCGCAACGAATCGACGATTCCACATATTCCGGATGTAAGTCTGCCTTCATAAAAAAGGGCGGACAAGTTACCAAGAAAAAGTTGAATGACAAGAGGTATTTCTGGAATACAGCAAAAACCTGTGTTCCCGCTTGAGACTTTCTCTCTCAAGCAGCGCTTGACAGGTGTGGTTGTGTGGGGTTCTTTCCCGGCTGGTGAAGTTATTTCGGCATATCGTGATATGGACACTGGTGGCTGTCTGGCTGCCTGCGACATCCCATTGCCTGCTGGGGGCGGCTGGCTGGCTCCCGGAATTCTGCTGCGAAGAGGAGTCGTCGCACGATGATGGCGGAGAAACTCACGACGAGCACAACGAGTGCGATGTTTGCACGGCCATTGAGTCCGGCGACTACAACTTCAGCAAGCCGGTTGAGTTCGATTTCAACTTCGACGCGACTCTCGCTTGGGAGCATGTCTTCCGCATCGCCATCCCCGCGACGGCGGAGCGCCGCATCCCGTTGAGCAGTCGCGCCCCTCCGGGCTTGGCCAAGCGCTGGGCCTTCAAGATTCGCGCCGCCATTCCCGGCCGCGCCCCCTCCTTCCACGCCTAAGAGCCTTCCGGCTCCACTTCGTTCGACGATCGTTCACGGTCGTATTGTATCCTTTTTTAATTCCAAATTATTTTGCTCAATAAAACTTGCTATATTTTAAGTGCGCTTGGCCTCGGGCTGAGCGTGAGTTGCGCCACTCCGCCCGGCCCGGATATCCGCGCCGCCGCCGGCTTGGCCAACGCCGTGCAGTTCCACACCGAGTCGATCCCAGCCAGTGCGCCGCTGGCAGGTACGCTGGACCTTCCCACCGCCGTCGAGCGGGCGGTGCTCCAGTCGCCGACACTGCAGACTGCTCTCGCCGAAGTCCGCGCCGCGCAGGCCGATGCGCGGCAGTCGCGGCTCCTGCCCAATCCCGTGTTGAGCATCGTGTTCCGCTACCCGGACGGCGGTGCCAGCCCGGTGACGGAAACCGGTTTGACGGCGGACTTGCTCGCCGCGCTGCAGATGCCCCGCCGCATTCGAGCCGCCGACAACCAACTCCGCGCCGCTAGCGCACGGGCGATTGGTGCAGCGCTTGACGTCATCGCCGACACGGAAAAAAGTTATCACACCGCCAACGCGCTGCGGCAGGAAGTGGCATTGCTCGAACAGGGCACCGACCACATCGGCCGTCTGCTGCAGATCGCCCGGCACCGGCTCGATGCCGGCGAAGGCACCCGGCTGGACGTCGCCACACTCGAGGCGCGCCGCGCAGAAACTCACATCGATTTGCAGGAACACCGCCTGAAACTTACCCGGGAACAACTCGCGCTCGCCCGACTGCTCGGCCAGCCCTCCGGCGACACGGCATGGTTGCAAACCACACCGTTGCCGGTCGCTGCCCCCTCTTGGCCGGAAACGGACTGGCTGGCCGCCGCTCTTCATAACCGTCCGGAAATTCAGGCCGACCGCTGGCAACTGGCCGCGCTCGAGGACGGTCGCGCCCTTGCCCGCTTGGCTTTGCTCGAGGGCACCGCCGCCGGTCTGGACGCCGAGCGCGATGGCGACTGGTCGCTTGGCCCGTCGCTGGCCGTGCCGCTGCCGCTGTTCGACTGGGGGCAGGCGCGCCGTGCCAAGGCCCGCGCCTTGGCCATCGGCGCGCGGCATCGACTCACACAAACCATGCGGCAAACGGTGCAGGAAGTCCGGCAGGCGTACGCCGCGCAGGCTAAGCTTGCCGCCGCCGCCGCGCAGGCTCGCGAGCAGTTGACGCCGCTGCAGCGGCAGCGCGTGGACTTGGCCCGAGCCGTTTACGAGAGCGGCCAGTCGGAGATCACGCCCCTATTGCTGGCGCAGCTTGACCTGCAAAAATCGCAAGTGCGAAAAGTTCAACTAGAGCTGCGGGCCGCCATCGCAGCTGTCGAGCTCCGCCGCGTTTCGGGAGGAGCGGCTGCCAATTTCAAAACAAAAACAACAACACAAAAACAATGAAATCCATCTTCACATTTTTAACCATCGGCACACTGGCTTTTGGACTTACGGCTTGCAACGACGCGCACGACCACGACCACGACGACCACGCACACGGCGGGCATGACGATCACGACGAGCCGCATGAGGGTGAAATCTCGCTCACAGCAGCGGCGGTCGAGCATCATGGCATCGCGCTTGACCAAGCGGAGCAGCGCGAGTTGCGCGAGACGTTTTCCGCCCCGGCACGCTTGGCTTACAACGAGGACGCCTTGGCCCACGTCGGTACGCTGGTGAACGGTCGCGTGTCGCGCTTGGCCAAGGGCGTCGGCGACCCGGTTGCCGCGGGCGATTTGCTGTTCGTCATCGACAGCCCCGAGCTTGGCGCGGCTCAAAACGATCACCTCGCTAAGCTGGCGCAACTGGCCGCCGCCACGACGGCGTTCCAAATTGCGGAGCAGTATTTTAAATCCGGCAAGGAGCTTTCCGCCGCCGAGGCGGTTTCGCGGGTGGAAGTCCAAAAAAGAGAGGTCGCCTTTCGCGCCGCCGAGGCCCAGTTCAAGTCGGCGCAAGCCGCCTTGGCCAGCGGGCGCAACCGGCTGCAACTGTTCGGTATGACTCAGCCCGGCATCGCGCAGCTTGAGGAGACCGGGGCGATCCGCCCTCAAGCCGAAGTGCGCGCGCCCATCGCCGGCACGGTGGTTGAGCGCGCCGTCACGCTGGGCGAGACGGTCAGTCCGGAGCAGGCGCGCCTGTTTGTCGTAGCTGGCTTGAGTAAACTTTGGCTGCTTGTCGAGGCACCACCGGCGCGAAGTGCTTCACTGAAAGCGGGCCAGTCCGTCACGCTGAACGACCCGGCGACCGGTCGGAGCGCCACGGCCGTGCTCGATTACGTCAGTCCGGTTGCCTCGCCGGGGGCGCGCACGGTTCGGGCGCGAGCCGTGGTGGATAACCGCGACGGATTATGGCGGCCCGGGGTATTCGTCACGGCCAAGATGCCGGTCGGTGCCGCAGTCGTGCGATCGGTCGCCGTCCCAGCCAAGGCCGTGCAGGACATCGGCGGACAACCGGTGGTGTTCGTGCCGGTGCCGGGCGAGGCGAACACGTTTGAAGTGCGCGAAGTGGCGGTCGGCCCCGAGGTCGATGGTTGGCTGCCGGTGAAGCGCGGCTTGGTGGACGGCGAGGCGCTCGTCGTTGAAGGTGGTTTCCTGCTGAAGGCCGAGTTGGGCAAGGCGATGGCCGGCCACGATCACTCGCACTAAAGGATAGTCCGCATGATTGAACGAATTCTAAAATACTCCGTCGAGCGCCGACACTGGGTGGTGGCGTTGACGCTCGTGGCGGCGTTGTTCGGTGCGTGGTCGTTGTCGCAGTTGCCGATCGACGCCGTGCCGGACATCACCAACAAGCAGGTGCAAATCAACGTTGAGCACTCGGCGTTTTCGACGACCGACATCGAGCGGTTGGTGACGTTCCCGCTGGAGACGGCGCTCGCCGGCATCCCGGGGCTGGAACACACGCGATCGATTTCGCGCAACGGTTTCTGCCAAGTGACGGCGGTGTTCGACGACGCAGTGGACATATATTTTGCGCGGCAACAAATCAACGAGCGTCTCACCGCTGCTCGCGAGTCATTGCCGGTGGGGATCAAGCCGAAGATGGGGCCAATCACGACCGGTCTTGGCGAGGTGCTAATGTGGGCGGTCGAGTTTGAGCCACAAGCGCTAGGCCAAGCGGGCGGCTTCGTCACGCCCGGCGGCGAACGGCTCACCAACGAGGTTCAACGCCTGGCTTATCTGCGCACGGTGCAGGACTGGATCATTCGGCCGCAGATCAAGACCGTCCCGCTCGTGGCCGACGTTGATGCCATCGGCGGGTATGTGAAACAATATCACGTGATGCCTCGGCTCGGGCAGTTGAGCGCGCACGGGCTGACGCTCGGCGATCTCGCCGCAACGTTGGAGCGCAACAATCTCAGCCTCGGCGCGGGTTACATCGAGCGCGATGGCTCGGCGTCGATCGTGCGGGCGAGCAGTCGACTCGGCGGCTCGGCGGACATTGCGGGCGTTGTGCTCAAGCAGAGCAACGGCACGCCGATTCGCATCAGCGACGTGGCGGATGTCGCGATTGGCGGTGAAATGCGCCTCGGCAGCGCCAGCATCAACGGCCATGAGACGGTGATCGGCACGGCGATGATGCTCACTGGCGCGAACAGCCGCGCCGTGGCCAAGGCGACGGCGGAACAGCTGACCGAGGTGCGGCGCAGCTTGCCGCCGGGCGTCACTGTCCGTTCCGTGCTCGATCGCTCGGGGCTGGTGAATGCCACCATCGACACCGTGGCGCACAATTTGTTTTACGGCGCGGCGCTGGTGATCGCGGTGCTCTTCGCGCTGCTCGGCAATCTTCGCGCCGCGTTTCTCACGGCGTTGGCCATCCCTCTCTCGATGCTGCTTGCGGCGGCGGGGATGCACCGCGCCGGCATCAGCGGCAACCTGATGAGCCTCGGCGCGATCGACTTTGGGATCATTATCGACGGTTCGGTGATCATTGTGGAGAACTGCCTACGCCGCTTGGCCGGACGCCAGCGCGAGTTGGGTCGCCTGCTCACGCTCGGCGAACGGCTCGACGTCGTCCGCTCCGCCAGCCACGAGGTGCGCCGGCCATTCGTGTATGGCGTTGGCATCATCACGGTGGTTTATCTGCCGATACTCGCGCTGACCGGCATAGAGGGGAAACTGTTTCACCCGATGGCGCTGACGGTGATCTTCGCGCTTGCCGGGGCGTTTGTTTTGTCGCTGACATTCGTGCCGGCGATGGTGGCGCTGGCTATCCGCGGTCGCGTTGCGGAGAGCGACAACGCGCTCATGCGAACGGCTCGGCAAAGCTACGCGCCGGTGTTGGATTTCGCATTGTGCCACAAAGGCATCGTGCTCGGTTCGGCGGCGGCGTTGCTGCTCGGCGCGGGAGTGTTGTTTGCGAACCTTGGGCAGGAGTTCGTGCCAAAACTCGACGAGGGCGACATCGCCATGCACGCGATGCGCATCCCCGGCACCGGCATCGAGCAATCGACGCAAATGCAACTTGAGGTCGAACGCGCCGTGGCCAAGCTAGACGAGGTTGACTTGGTTTTTTCAAAAACTGGTACCGCCGATTTGGCGGCCGACACGATGCCGCCGAGCGTCTCGGACACGTTCATCATTTTCAAGCCGCGCGCCGAGTGGCCGGAGCCGCGCTTGGCCAAGCGGGCGATCGAGTCGAAAGTGCGCGCTGTCGTGGGCAAATTGGTTGGCAACAAATATGAATTCACCCAGCCAATCGAGATGCGGTTTCACGAGCTCATATCCGGCGTACGAGGCGATTTGGCGGTAAAAGTGTTTGGCGAAAACCCAGTTGAGTTGCGGCGTGTCGCGGAGGAAATTGCTGCCGTGATGCGCGGCGTCCCCGGTGCGGCCGATGTGAAAGTGGAGCAAACCACCGGCATGCCGGAACTGACGGTGAGGCCCAAGCTCGGGACGATGGCGCGTTACGGGCTGGATGCCGCCGAAGTGGTCGAGAGCGTCAACATCGCGATCGGCGGCCGCGCGGCGGGGCAGGTGTTCGACGGCGACCGTCGGTTCGATATTGTCGTGCGGCTGCCCGAGGCCAAGCGGCGGCAAGCGTCCACGCTTGTGGAGTTGCCGATCCTTTTGCCGGTCGATCCGAGTGGGGATGCCGCCGTCCCACCGGTTTTGCCATTGAGCGAATTGGCGGACGTCGTCCAAACCGAGGAGCCGTTTCAGGTCAGTCGCGAGAATAGCAAACGCCGCGTGGTGGCGCAGTGCAACGTGCGCGACCGCGACCTCGCCGGGTTCGTCGGCGAAGTGCGCGAGGGGGTCAACTCGGACGTGAAACTTCCCGCCGGGACTTGGCTCGACTGGGGCGGGCAGTTCGAGAACCTCACCGCCGCACGTCAGCGCTTGGCCATCGTTGTGCCGGCTTGTTTTGCGCTAATCTTTTTGTTGCTGCACGCGACTTTTGGCGCGGTGCGCCCGGCACTACTCGTCTTCACTGCGGTGCCGCTGGCGCTGACCGGCGGCGTGGCGGCACTGTGGTTGCGGGGACTGCCATTTTCCATCTCGGCGGCGGTTGGTTTCATCGCGTTGTCGGGTGTGGCGGTGCTGAACGGCTTGGTTCTGGTCACGTTCATCAACCAGCTTCGCGAACAGGGCAGACCGCTCGAGGAGGCCGTCCGCGAAGGTGCTCTCACGCGGTTGCGCCCCGTGCTGATGACAGCGTTGGTTGCGTCGCTTGGCTTCCTGCCGATGGCCTTGGCCACCGGCACCGGCGCGGAGGTTCAGCGCCCGCTGGCAACGGTGGTTATCGGGGGCATTCTCACCGCCACCGCGCTGACGCTGGTGGTGCTACCGGCGTTATGTCAGCGAGTGCTGCGAAAGGATTTGTAAAACTTAGTCGAGTTTTACAGATTGACCGGTTAGGACGGACTGCTCCTCGGCGGCGCAAATTTCCACGGTGCAAAGACCTTCTGCTGCGGAGACGCTGGGCGTTTTGCCGGAGCGGATGCTGTCGATGAAGTGCGCCAACTCGCCGGCGTAACCATCGGTGCCCGCGCACTCGATCACCTGCTTTTCCTTGCCCTCCTCGAAGAGGCGCAGCGGCTCGTCTGCGCGGCCAATGTCGTAGTCAGCGGTGGCACGCTCGAAGATGACGCGGTACGACATGTTAAACCCCCAGCCCGGCGTCATCGCCCAACTGCCTTCGGCGCTGACCTTGGCTCCGCACTCAACCTCGTACTGCGTCAGCACATGGTCGATCGCGCCGCTGACCTTGGTGAAGCCGGTTGAGTAAACCGATTTTGGCCGGCCGAAGACGTGCTGCACGAAGTCGGTGTCGTGCACGTGCAGATCGAACAACGCGCCGCCGGATGTTTTGCCGTCGAAGTAAATCGCTTGTCCCCAAGCGGGTGGTTCGGCAATTCGCTGGAAATGCGCGGCCTGCACTTTGCCATAGCGGCCACTGACGACTGCCTCCTTGAGCCATGCCCACTGCGGCCAAAAGCGCAGGCACATGCCCACCATGAATTGACCCTTGGCCTGTTCGGCGGCCTCGACGAGTTCTGTTGCGTCGGCGATGTTTCGCGCGAGTGGCTTTTCACAAATCACGTGTTTGCCCGAGGCAAGCGCCGGCTTGGCCATGAACAGGTGCGTGCGAGTGGGTGTGCAGATGTCGATGGCATCGATCGAGTCGTCGGCGAGGAGTTCCTTGAAATCTTGATACGCCTTGACGACTGACATGTCGAGTTTGACCGGTTCGTCGGCGTCGATATTGCCGGATATTTCGGTGAAGTCGCCTTTGAGTCGCTCGGGATCGAGGTCGCAGATCGCGGCGACGGTCACGCCGTCGATTTTGCGGTAAGCGCGGATGTGCATCGCGGCCATGAAGCCAAGCCCGACGATGCCGATGTTAATGTTGTCGTTTGCCATGGTGTTATTATTTTAGCGAATTAATGGTGTGCCAAATGTCATTATAATTTTCTGCGCTCTCCCTCTCCCCAACCCTCTCCCGCTGGGAGAGGGAGCTTGGCCAAGCGTGTGTCCCGCTTGATTCCTTCTCCCTGCGGGGAGAAGGTGGCCGAAGGCCGGATGAGGGTGAAAATAATCAGATGTTTATTTGCAAAGGCCACAAATCGATCGCCGGGTTAATTTAGTTGGGTGACGAATTTGCGGGCGGTTTTGATGTCGGCAACGCGTTGCTCGCCGGCCTCGCGCTCGATGCAGCAGTCGCCCTCGTAGCCGAGCTTGGCCAAGGTGGCGAAGAACGCCGGCCAATCGACCTCGCCGGTGCCGACGGTGACTTCCGCGCCCCATGTGCCTGCTTCTTTAGTCTGCGTGGCGTCTTTGATGTGGCACTGCTTGAGGAACGGCGCGAGCGTCTCGAGCGCGTCGATCGGATCGCCCTTGTCGTAGAGCAGCATGTTCGCCGGGTCGAAGTTGACGCCGACGCTTGGCCTGTCGAGTTTCTCGAGGAAGAGCCTCAGCGTGTCGGCGGTTTCCTGCCCAGTCTCGAAGCCAAGCTCGATGCAATTGGCGTCAAACACGTCGGCGATCTGCGTGATGCGGCCGAGCAGTTTGGCAAAGCCGGGATCGCTCTCCTCGTGCGGCAGGAAGCCGGCGTGGAAGGTGACAGTTTTCAGGCCAAGCCCGGCGGCGATGCTTGCGACGGCTTGGATGTTGGTCCAGTTGGCGTCCCAATGTTCGTCCGGCACGACGCCGCCGGATTCGCGGATGGCGTCGAGCGACGAGTAATCTTCTCCGATAGTGCCGAACATTCCGGAAACGATTTCTATGCCCTCGGCGTCGAGCAACACGGCGGTTTTGCCCCAGGCATCGGGGTTTTCGCGGAGCGGATCGAGCGCGAGTTGGACGCGCGGAATGCCGATTTCGCGGAGGTTGGCGACGAGCGCCTCGGGTGTCTCGGGTTGCAGCGACCAACTGCAAACCGCCAATCGTGATTCGATATCGTGTGCCATCTTCGGGTTAGCGCGGAAACCGCGCTTGGCCAAGTGAGCAGATTTGCGGCGGACATTCAAGAATGGAGTGCCAAGCGCATTGCGCTTTTCTGGGCCGCGCTGAGGGGTTAGGCTGCCGCCGGTGTCTTATCAGGTCATAGCCCGCAAATACCGTCCGCAGCGCTTCAGCGATGTCGTCGGCCAAGATCACGTCAGCCAGACGTTGGCCAACGCCATCAGCGGTGAGCGTATCGCGCACGCCTATTTGTTCTGCGGGCCGCGCGGCACCGGCAAGACGACATTGGCGCGGATTTTTGCCAAGTGCCTGAACTGCACTGACGGCCCGAAAATTGATTTTCCCGATGACGACATCAAGTGCATCGAGATCGCCGAGGGCCGTTCGATCGACGTTCTCGAGATTGACGGCGCCAGCAACAACGGCGTCGAGCAAGTGCGCGAGTTGCGGGAGACCTGCGTGTACGCGCCGGCCTCGTCGACGTTCAAAATCTACATCATCGACGAGGTGCACATGCTCACCACGGCGGCGTTCAACGCGCTGCTCAAGACGCTCGAGGAGCCGCCGGCCCACGTGAAGTTCATGTTCGCCACCACCGAGCCGGAGAAAGTGCTGCCGACGATCATGTCGCGCTGCCAACGCTTCGACCTCCGGCGCATCCCGGTCAACCTCATCGCCAAACATCTCAAGTACATTTGCGGCGAGGAAAAAGTGACGATCGACGAGGGGGCGCTGTACGCCATCGCGCGCGGCGCAGAAGGCTGCATGCGCGACGCCGAGTCGGCGCTCGACCAGCTCATCAGTTTTTGCGGCGAGAACATCACCGAGCCGGACGTGCTTTCGATGTTCGGCCTGACGGCGCAGGGGCAGTTGTTCGCGCTTGCCGAGGCTGTCCTCAACGGCGACTCGACGACGACGCTGACCGAACTCAACGCGCTCGCCAGCCAAGGCAAAGACCTCGGCCGCTTGGTCGGCGACCTGTTGGGGCACTTTCGAAACCGTCTCGTGTTTGTCGTGTCGAAGGGCGACCTCTCGCTGCTCGAGATCAGCGAAGCCGAGGCCGCCGCGCTCCAGGCCGGGGCCAAGCTAGGCAACGAGCAGGCGCTGGTTCGAGTGCTGGATGTGTTGACGGACTGCGAAGGGCGGTTGCGATTGGCCACGTCGAAAAAGATTTTGATCGAGGTGTCGCTGCTCAAGGCGGCGCAGGCCATGTCGGCGCTGGGCATCGACGAGGTGCTTGGCCAATTGCAGAAACTACGTGACAACGAGCCTCCATCCACCGGCCAAGCGGTGCCCACCGCCGCGCCGCAACCGGTCGCCAAGCCAAGCGCGCCGACCATGCCAACCCCAAAACCAACGCCCGCTCCAGCGCCTTCCAAGCCGACGGAAGCAGTTGATTTGCAGGCACTTTGGACGCAGCTTTCCGCTGCCGCCAGCAAAGCCAGCCCGTTCATGCAGACCTACTTTCAGCAGGCGCACGCCGTGTCGTTTTCAAAAGGCGTCTTTGTGATCGGTGTCACCGAGGAGCACCTCACGTTGGTGGACAACCGGCGGAACCACGAGATGCTCTCGGAGCAAATCGCCGCGCTTGGCCACGCGGATGTGCAGTTCAGTTTCACCAGCAAACCGCCGCCGGGAGGCCGGACAGCGGCTCCAGTGATCGATCCGATTGATGAGCCGCCAGCAGCTGTCCGCGCGAAGCCGGAGATACCGAAGGCTGCTCCCCAGCCGGTGAAGCTTGACCCGGAGGAATTCAAAAACGATCCGCTTATTCAAAAGGCGATGGAACTGTTCCGGGGCAGAATCGTCGAGGTGCGGAAGTGACCCGAAAAATTTAACATGGCAAGCATTGGTAAATTAATGAAACAGGCCGCCAAGATGCAGCGGCAAATGCAGGAGGCTCAAGCGCAGTTGGCCGATCAATTCGTCGAGGCCTCGAGCGGTGGCGGCGCGGTCAAGGTCACCGCAAGTTGCGACGGCGTGGTCAAGTCCATCCAGATCGACCCCGACGCAGTGGACGCGGAGGACATCTCGATGCTCGAGGACATGGTGCTCGGTGCGGTCAACCAAGCGCTCGATAAGGGGCGCGAGACACAGTCCGCCGAGATGGGCAAACTCACCGGCGGAATGGGCGGCGGAATGGGCCTGCCGGGACTCTGATATTGGCCCGTGACCTCGCTCCCCGAACCGCTTGCGGTGTTGGTGGCGGAACTCAACCGCCTACCGGGCATCGGTCCGCGCTCCGCCGAGAGGCTTGCCCTTCACCTGATACAGGCTGACACCGCCGTGGTCAGGCGCCTGGCCAGCGTACTCGTCACCTCACGCGACAAGATCATCGAGTGCGCGCAGTGCGGCGGCTTGGCTGAAAAGTCGCCGTGCAGTATTTGCGCCAACCCGGCGCGCGACGAGCGTACCGTCTGCGTCGTCGAGCGCGCGGTCGATATTTTGAACGTTGAAAAGTCCGGCGCGTTTCGCGGCCACTACCACGTGCTCGGCGGCAAAATCTCACCGATGAACGGCATTGGCCCGGAGGAATTACGGGTGGCTCAACTCGAGCAGCGCTTGGCCAACGGGACGATGGACGAAGTCATCATCGCGCTGGGTACCGATGTCGAGGGCGATGCCACCGGGTTCTACTTGGCCAAGCGGTTGGCCAAGCCCGGTGTGAAAGTAACGCGCATTGCGCACGGCTTGCCGGCGGGGAGCGGGCTGGAATTCGCCGACGAGTTGACGCTGAGCCAGGCGCTCGAGGGCCGCCGTGAGCTTGACGCTTAGTAAATTATGAGCGAAGCAAAGGTTGTTGTTTTTGACCTCGGAAAGGTGCTGGTCGATTTTGATTACAGCATTGCCATTCGCCGGTTTGCCAAGCGCAGCGAGGCCGGCTTGGAGCAAATCCAGCGCTTGGTCGACTCACCGATACAGATTGATTACGAGTCCGGCAAGATCACGACCGATGAGTTTTATGCAGCGATCCGGGATGGCGCCGGTTTTCGCGGCGACCGTTCGGAGTTCGTCAGCATCTTCGCCGATATTTTTTCGCCGATGGAAACGATGATCGAGTTTTTCGAGCGATTGAAACCGTACGGCATTCCGACCTGCGTTTTTTCCAACACCAACGAAATTGCGATCGGACACATCCGCGAAGGGTTTCCGTTTTACAGTGTGTTTGACAATTATGTTTTGTCGTTCGAGGAGGGAGGTATGAAGCCGGACACGCCAATTTACGAAGTCGTCGAGCAGCGAACCGGCGAGTCAGGTGCGTCGATATTGTACATCGATGACCGGCCGGAAAACATAGAAACCGGCAAGAGCCGCGGATGGCAAACTATCCTGCAGGAAAATGAGGCCGCATCGGTGGCCGCAGCCGAGTCCCTGCTAGATATTTAAACTCCCATCGCGTTGGCGGCGGCCCCGTACGCACCGGCGAGGTCGCCCAGTTGCGCAGGCAGCAGCTTCAGTTCGTAGTTGTCCGTCTTCCAGAGAATCGGGTCGAGGTACTCGCGCAGCGGTCCGAACAACCGGTCGCCGGCCTTGGCAATTCCGCCGCCGAGGATGACCGCTTCCGGGTCGAGGATGTTTGAGAACGAACAGATCGCCGTGGCCAGTCCC
>LWDU01037768.1_pt1 | contig 14980 bp, 14 predicted proteins | sample 727161 | NCBI WGS metagenome assembly LWDU01 (sample SAMN04566230, study PRJNA314399) | hydrothermal vent metagenome | isolation source: deep sea hydrothermal plume seawater | place: Mexico: Gulf of California, Guaymas Basin | collected 2004-07-11 | reverse complement strand
AGGACCAGATCGCGGACGCCGTGATCGAGATGATCGAGAACTGGGACGAGGAGGCGGAGAACGCGTAGCGCGGCCCCGTCCCGCTGGCGGTCGCGCTCGGCGGCGCTAGCCCTCGGCCTCTGCGCCGGGAAGGCGGGGCAGGTCCTCGCCTTCCACCGTGCAGCGCGTCTCCAGCTCCGCGCGCGCGTCCGAGAGCATCAGCCCCGTCGCGATCACGTCGAGCGGGAGTTCCTCGCCCGCCGTCCACTCGCTGTTGGTCGCGGCGGGCGGGAAGAAGCGGAAGATGGACTCGCCCTCGCGGACCGGCCCTTCCAGCACGTCGCCCACGCGGGGCACGTAGTTCGTGCCCGGCCCCAGGTCCGGGTCATCCCCCACGGGCCGGATCAGCGCGTACTCACCCCGGTGCACCTTCGCGACGGCCACCCCGCACCCCTCGGGCGCGAGGAAGACCACGTGCGGCGCGATGGTCGTCCCCGCCGCGCCGCCGATGGAGCACCCCGCCCCGCAGGCGACCGCCGCCAGCGCGGCGAGCACAGACGCGACGGGCGCGAGCCGGGGGCGGGAGCGCGCCATCAAACGTGACGCTCGGCGTGGTACGAGGACCGCACCAGCGGGCCGCTCTCCACGTGCGGGAGCCCCAGCCCCTCGCCGATCTCCTTGTACCGCGCGAACTCGTCCGGGTGCACGTAGCGCTCCACGGGCAGGTGCATCCGCGTCGGCTGGAGGTACTGCCCGATGGTCATCACGTCGATGCCGTGCGCGTGGAAGTCCGCCATCGTCTCGATGACCTCGTCCTCCGTCTCGCCCAGGCCGACCATGATGCCGCTCTTCGTGCGGAGGCCGTACTCCTCCTTCGCCATCTTCAGCACGTCCAGCGAGCGCTGGTAGTTGGCCTGCGGGCGCACGCGGCGGTACAGCCGCGGGACGGTCTCCACGTTGTGGTTGAGCACCTCGGGGCCCGCCTCGAAGACGGTCTCCAGCGCGGAGCGGACCCCGCGCATGTCCGGGATCAGCACCTCGATGGTCTGCCCCTGCTCGTGGATGAGCCGGATGGTCTCCGCGAAGATGGGCGCGCCGCCGTCCTCGCGGTCGTCGCGGTTGATGCTCGTCACCACGACGTGCTGCAGGCCCATGAGCCGGGCCGCCTCCGCCACGCGGCGGGGCTCGTCGTAGTCCAGTTCCTTGTTCTCGGGGCGGCCGGTGTGGACGGCGCAGAAGCTGCACGAGCGCGTGCAGACGTTGCCCAGAATCATGAACGTGGCCGTCCCGGCGGTCCAGCACTCGCCCATGTTGGGACATCGCGCGGACGAGCAGACCGTGTGGAGGTTGTACTCCTCCAGCGTGTTCTGAATGCTGCGGAAGCGCTCGCCGTAGGGCAGCTTCACGCGAAGCCAGTCCGGGCGGTTGCCACGGGCGCGAGCCGGCGGCGCGGCCTGCACAACGGGCAGTTCCAGCATACCGCCGTCGAATCCGTCGCCCGAGGGCTCGGGGGCGGCGGTCTTGAGCGCGACCTGTCCGGGGAGGCGGGGGGCCTTGGGGGGCGTAGCCATAGGGGTGGAGGCGTTTGCGCGAAGGTACCGCGCCGGGCGCGCCGGGTTCGCGGAGGGCCGATGGAGCCCACGCACGGGCTCGGACCGCCCCGCTGGCGGTCCCCGTGAGCAACGTCGGACGCCCACGCCCCGTGCCGCCGCCAGCCGGGAAAGCTCGGCGAAGCGGCGCCCCGCCCGCGAACCGCCCCTCCTCCTGGGCGTAGCTTCCCCACCCCGACCGATTCTCGCCCCCTCCAGGCGCCCGTCATGCCCGGCCAGTTCGTCAACAACGCCACCCCCGAGGAGCGCAAGCTCAACTTCTGGGAGCGGCTCTACCTCCCGGAGATCTTTAAGGGCCTCGGCTACTCCGCCAGCAAGATGAAGCTGGACAGCTACGCCTTCGAGTACCCCGAGGAGCAGTGGTACCCGCCGGACTCCTACCGCGGACGCCCCGTCCTGGTGGAGGAGCAGGGCCGCCCGCGATGCGTCGCCTGTGGGCTCTGCGCCCGCTCGTGCCCGCCGCTGGCTATCTCCATGCAGGCGCACGAGGTCACGGACGACATCAAGGAGCGCGAGCCGGAGTGGTTCGAGATCAACATGCTCCGCTGCATCTACTGCGGCTTCTGCGAGGAGGTCTGCCCCGAGGAGGCCATCGTCATGTCCAAGGAGTACGACATGACCTTCCAGCACCGCGACGAGGCCCACTTCGGCCTGGACAAGCTCCTTATCCCCAAGGAGCGGCTCACGGACCGCCTCAGCTTCCTGGAGCGCCGCCGCAACCGCCAGTTCGGCGAGGCCTGGGACTACCAGGAGGAGAACAACGTCCACACCCTCCGCAACCGGCTGGACTACCTCGCCGGCCTGGAGGAGGCCGTCGCCCGCGCAGACGAGCACGAGCCGCCCAACACGGAGATCGTGGACGAGGCGGCCGCGGCGGCGTAGTGGCAGACGTCGACCTCGACCGATACCGCGAGCCCTCGCGCGAGCCCTCCGTCCTGGAGGCCCGCCGCCGTGCACTCGTGGAACAGATGCGCTGGCTCATCGACGAGGCCGAGGCGCTCGGGCCGCTCCTCGAGAGCATCCCGCAGTGGGCCGTAGACCAGACGCCCACGGAGGACGAGCACTCCATCAAGGAGACGCTGCAGGCCCTCGCGGCCTTCGACCGAGAGGTCTACCCCGGCTGGCTGGACACCGTCGCGAGCGCAGACGAGGCGCCCACATTCGATCCCCCGGCGGTCGCCACCTACGCCGACGGCGCCAACGGCCGCCCGCTGGCGGACCTCTTGGACGACGTGAAGGCCAGCCGTGCGCCCCTCGCGGACCGCGTCGCCGCGCTCCCCGCCGACGCCTGGGAACGCCCCCTGACACTGGAAGGCGAGGCGACGGACCTCTACGGCCTCGTCCTCGCCATCGTCCGCCGAGATGCGGACGAACTCAAGACGCTGGCCTACCGCCTCCACGGCGCGGACATCACGCAGCGCCAGCGCTAGCACCGCGGACGCGATCCGCCCCGGCGCCAGACGACGCATGTAAGGGAGTCCCCCTCCCTGCCGTCATGGTTCGCTCCCTGGCCCTCGCCGCGCTCGTCCTCGTCCCCATCGCCCCTGTCCACGCGCAGTCCATCTGGGCCCGCGCGCGCGATGCCGCCCGCGAGGTGATCCGCGCCGGGACGGAAGCCGTGCAAAAGGACGTGCAGCGCCGGAGTAGCGCCGCCATCAACGGATTCCTGGGATCGGACTCCACGGCCACCGCCGCCGCCAGCGGGGCGGGCGCCTTCACGCCGGGCGCGACCCACGTCTTCGACCTCGATGAGATCCTGGGCGCCCCGGGGACCACGCCAGACGACCTCCACGTCTGGGGCGGAGACCTCGCGGTCAACGACGACGGTGTCCTCGCGATGAGCGCGCCCGGGGCCTTCGACATCGTGCTGGGCGAAGCCATGCCCGAGGCGTTCACGCTGGAGGTAGACCTCGCGATGGGCGGCACGCCCGCCTTCCTCCAGATCGCCGTCGCGACCGAGACCGGGGACCCGGCCGGCGCGAGCTACCTCATCATCGACGGCGAGAGCGGGCTCGCGCTCGGCTCCGAGAGCGGCGGCGAGTACATCGCGCCCGAGATCGTCGGCGCGGACGCGCTGGCGGTGCGGCTCGCCGTGAACGGCCCGGACGCCCAGCTCTACCTCGGCGACGCTCTCGTGGCCTCCCTCACGGACGCGGACTTCGGCTCCGACGTGCGCCTCCAGATCGTCGTGGACAACGTGGCCGACACGCCGGTCCAGTTCGAGCGAATCCGCCTCGCGACGGACTGACCGGCGAGCCCGTTCCACGCGGCGGCGCTAGCTTCCGGCGTGGCGAAAAAGAAGACGACCGGCCCCTCCTTCCAGGACCTCTCGACGGCGTTCCAGAACGGCAACGTCAAGCCGCTGTACTTCTTCTACGGCGAGGAGGGCTTCCTGATCGACGAACTCCAGAAGCTGGCAGTCGGGCTCGTGCCGGCGCACGAGCGGGACTTCAACCTCGACATCGTGTTCGGGCCGGAGGCGCAGGCGCAGGCCGTCCTCGCGCAGTGCGCGCAGCTTCCCATGATGGCGGAGCGCCGCGTCGTGATCGTCCGCGGCTTCGACTCGCTGGACGGGAACGCGCTGTTCAAGTCCTACGCCGAGCGCCCGAACCCGCACGCCGTCGTCGTGCTGTGCTGCAACGGCAAGCCGAACCTCAACCAGCACCCGTACCGCGCGCTGCGCCAGCACGCCGTGGCCGCCTCGTTCGACATCCTCAAGGGTGGCGCGCTGGCGGGGTGGATCGACGGCCGCTTCCGCCAGCTCGGCGCGAAGACGGAGAGCGGCGTGGCCGCGATGATCGCGGACCTCTCGGGCCCGGATCTGCGGACGGTCGCGGGGGAGGTGGACAAGCTCGTGACGTACGTCGGCAACCGGCAGCAGGTCACGCGTGAGGACGTAGTCCGCGCCGCCGGGCACTCGCGCGAGGAGAACGTCTTCGAGCTCCAAAAGGCGATCGCGGCGGGGGATCAGCAGCGCGCGCTCGGCATCGGGCTCTCGCTCATGGGGCAGGCGACGAACCGTCACGGCGAGGCCATCCGGATGATCGCGCTGCTCTCGGCGTACTTCCAGAAAGTCTGGAAGGTGACAGCTTGTCGGGAACGTGGGCTCGCAGAACGGGACATGGCGCGCCATGTCGGCGTTCCGCCCTACTATGTGGGGGAATACGCGGCCGCAGAACGCCGACTGGCCTCTCGCCTTCCGCACGCCTTCGGCGCTCTGCTTGCAGCCGATGCCGAGCTCAAAGGTGGCTCCCAGCGCGATCCGCGGGCGGTTTTCGCCCTTCTCGTCCGGCGCCTCACCACGTCCTGACGTCGTTCTCTCTTCTACCTGACGTTTCGGCGGTCTCCGGATGCAATCGTTTGCCTCCACCGCCCGTTCTGCCGACCCGCCCCTCCAAACGGGCCGTTTGTGTAGGGCAAACCCCGATCCTCTGCCCACCGGAGAAGCGGGCACGCCCTTTGGACTACGGGTCGGCACTGCCAGGGTTGCGACCCGCCGCCGACACGACCACCTCTTCCCCTCTTCGAATGCCCACCCTCAAGAAACAGACGTTCGCCAAGGCCGACGCGCGCCCCCAGACCCCGGGCCGGCGCAACCATGACGTGCTCGTGGAGATGTCCGACGAGGACCTGATGAGCCAGTTTCAGATGGGCACGGTCGAAGCGTTCGACATCCTCGTCCAGCGCTACCACGACCCGCTGACGAACTACATCTACCGGTTCCTCAGCGATTCCAAGGAGGGCGAGGACCTCTTGCAGGAGACGTTCCTCCGCGTCTACCGCAACCGCCACAGCTACCGCCGAATCGCCAAGTTCTCGACGTGGCTCTACACCATCGCGGGCAACCTGGCACGGAGTGAGTACCGCAAGCGGAAGCGGCGCCGCCTCTACAGCCTCCAGTCCACCAACCGGGACGACGAGGAGTACGAGGTCGAGATCCCGGACGAGACGTTCTCGCCGGACACCCACGCGGAGAGCACCATCCAGGACCGCCACATCCAGGGCGCGCTTCTCCAGATCCCGGAGGAGTTCCGTGAGGTGGTCGTCCTCCGCGACGTGCAGCAGCTGGCCTACGAGGAGATCGCCGAGATCACGGGTCTCCCGATGGGCACGGTGAAGAGCCGTATCAACCGCGGCCGTACCAAGCTCCAGGGCATCCTCAAGGACGTCTACTCCCCGGAGGAGGCGTAACCGGCAGCCCGCCCCTGTACCCGACGCCCCGGCGATTCCGCTGGGGCGTCGTTGCGTTCAGGCCCTCCGCCAGCGCGTGGCTGGCGGCGAGGCCCCACCCTCAGTCGTCCACGCGCTCCAGTTCCACCTCCAGACGGCCACGGACGCTCTGAAGCCCCGTGTAGGCCGCTGGGTCGAACGCCTCCAGGTCTACGTTGACGAGAAGGAGCGAGGCCATCAGCTCGTTCGGCGCCAACTCGTCGCGAGAGAACGAGACCTCCGGCGGGAGGAGGAGGAGCGCCATCCGTTCCTCGTCGGTGTCCGTGCGGGCGGAGATCGTGACCGTACGGGAGGAGGCCCGCGCGCTACCCGTCACGAGCTGGCGCTGCCCGCCCAGCGGCTCGAAGCTGATGGTCATCTGGCCGTCCGCGAAGATCTCCACCGTCGCGCGACGGTTGCGGAGCTTCCCGAGAACGTCGGCGTCCGTGACCTCTTCGGCTTCCACGTCGAACAGCAGCGTCGTCGCGGCGTAGGTGCCGGCGACCTCTTCGAGGCCAGAGCCGGGATTGTTGGTATCGCAGCCCGAGAAGGCCACCAGGGCAAGGAGGAGGGCGAGGAGCGCGCAGCGCGGGCAGGTAGGCATCGGGAGGGGTGCGGAGTCGAGAAGGGACAAAGCTAGACCCCGAACGACGGCGCCGCGGCGCCGGTAGGTTCGCGAGGCACGGCGCGGCCCGTGCACTCCGTTCCCGCTCTCCCCCCTATCCCTCGGCCCATGCGCCTGCCACTCCTCGCCGCGCTGGCGGTCGTACTCGCCGCGTGTCAGGGCGACGCCAGCTACGCTCCCGAACCCACGGCCGAGTCCCTCACTCTGGATGAAGCGCCCGAACGGAGCGTCTCAGCGGACGTGGCTCCTCGGCTTCAACCCGTCCAGGACACCTCGCGCCGGGCGCCCATCCTCCTCCGGACCGCCGACCTCACCTTCCGCGTCGGCGACCACCCGGAGGCTGCGGCGGCCGTCCCCCGCATTGTCGGCCAGTTCGACGCCTACCTGGCGGGCGAGGAGGAGAACCGGAGCAGCTATCGCGTCTCCAACACGTACACCATCCGGGTCGCCTCCGTGCAGTTCGACTCGCTCCTGACGGCCCTCACTGCGCTGGCGGACGACGTGGAGCACCGCTCGATCTCCGTCACCGATGTGACTGAGGAGTTCGTGGACGTGGAGGCGCGGCTTCGGGCACGCCGCGCAGTGGAAGCCCAGTACGTCGCTCTGCTCGAGCGCGCGGCGGACGTGGAAGACGTGGTGGCTGTGCAGGAGAAGCTGGCGCAGGTGCGCGAGGAGATCGAGCGCGCCGAGGGCCGGCTCCGGTACCTCCGCGACCGCGCTGCCATGAGCACCGTCCGGCTGACGCTGTTCGAAGAGTCCCCCACGGGGATCGCCTCGGGCCCTGGCTTCTTCGACCGGTTGGGAGATGCGTTCGCCGATGGCTGGGACGTGTTCCTCGGTCTCCTCGTGGGGATGGTGGCGCTGTGGCCGCTCTGGCTGATCGTGGGGCTGGCGATCTGGGGCTGGCGGGTGTGGCGCCGCCGGCACCCCGGCGCCCTCCGCCGCACCCCGCGCAACTCCCCGCCGGCCGGAGGCCCCGCCCCCCGACTGACCCCTCGCCCCGCTGGCGGTTTGCCCCGGCGAGAGCCGCCGCCAGCGGGAGCAGACCAGGGATGCACCGATAGGCGCGAGCATGTGTGCCCCCTACCTTCGCGAGACCGATCCCCGCCCGATCATGTCTCGCGTTCTCACTGCCGTCGCCGCCCTCGCTCTCATACTCCCGTCGGCCCATGCGCAGGCGGCGTTTACCGGGCTGGGGGACCTTCCGGGTGGAGACCGAGACTCGAAAGGCTACGCCGTCGCCGTCGGGGGGGCGGCCGTCGTGGGTGAGAGCGAGGTGGCCGGGGGCCGGGTGGCCTTTCGGTGGACGGAGTCCGGCGGGATGGTGAGCCTGGGCGATTTCCCCGGCGACCCGCTGGAATCCCGCGCCAACGCCATTTCCTCCGACGGCACGATTGTGGCCGGTCAGGGGCGCTCGGGCAATGGCATCGAGGCGTTCCGGTGGACTGAAGCGGAAGGCCTCAAAGCACTGGGCGATCTCACCGGCGGGTTCCACTTCGCGCGCGCCCTTTACATGACGCCCGATGGCTCCGTGATCGTGGGCGAGAGCAACTCCGCCAACGGCTTCGAAGCCTTCCGCTGGACCGAGGACACCGGGATGGTCGGCATCGGCGATCTGGACGGGGGCTTCTTTATGTCGCAGGCCTACGCCATCTCCGCCGATGGGCGAGTGATCGCGGGGCAGAGCAACTCCGCGAACGGCGCGGAGGCGTTCCGCTGGACCGAAGACGAGGGTATGGTCGGCCTCGGTGACCTCCCGGGTGGCACGTACTTCTCCGTGGTCTACGCTGCCTCCGAAGACGGGAGCGTGCTGGCGGGCTGGGGCCAGTCGCCCGACGGAATCGAGGCATTCCGCTGGACCGAGGACGAGGGCATGGTCGGCCTCGGTGACCTCCCGGGCAGCTTCTTCCACTCCGTCGCCCTCGCGGTCTCCGCGGACGGGACCGTCGTGGTGGGGCACAGCGAGGGCGACCCGGTGGGATTCCACGCCTTCGTCTGGACCGAGTCCGACGGGATGCGCGACCTGAAGACCCTCCTGGAAACCGACTACGGCCTCGACCTCGGCACCTGGCGACTCAACCTCGTCTACGACATCTCTGACGATGGGACCGCGCTTACGGGCCACGGCACCAACCCCAGCGGTCAAACAGAAGCGTGGCTCGTGACGGGCCTCAACCTCGGCGCCGTTTCCACGGAGGCACCGCCCGCCAACGGTACACTCGCCCTCACGGCCGCTCCGAACCCCGCGCACGCCTCCGCCCAGATCGGCTTCACGCTCGCGGCGCCCGGGTCAGTCGCGTTGGACGTGTTCGACGCGCTCGGCCGCCGGGTCGCACAGGTGCGCCGCGCGATGCCGGCAGGATGGGGCGCTCTCGAGGTCGGCACGGCCGGGTGGCCGGCCGGGACTTACCTCGCGCGAGTCCAGACCGACGTTGCGAGTGGCCGCCTCCCGTTCACGGTGAGTCGCTAGTCCCGTCCCGCTGGCGCTCCGTCTCGGCGGAAGCCACCGCCAGCGAACGAGGGGCACGGTCCCGAAGTCTCGGGAGGCCTCGGGGGACGCGGTAGTGGTACGCTTCAGCCTCCACCCACTGTCTCCATGCGCGCGCTCTTCGGATCTGCCGTCCTCCTTCTCGCCGGGTGCGCCAGCGCGCAGCCGACACCCTCTCCCTCCCCCGACCTCGCGACGCTCGTCGCCGATGCGCCCCGCCAGTTCGCCGCCGTCCGGGGCGTGGCAGACACGACGCAGAGCTACGGCTACGGAGACGACGTCTCCACCGAGACGCTCTACCGCGCCCCCCTCGCGGCCGACTCCGCACGCGACGCGCTCGTTACCGTCACGACGGGACCGGACGGCCGCGTCACCTCCACCTACCGAGCGTATTTCGGCCAGTCCACAGCGGACCTCAGCTTCGACCAGCGCGAGGAGCGGCGCGCGCGCGAATCCTACAATGCCGCCGTCCGCGACGCGCTGGCGGCCCTCGCGCAACGCACCTTCCCCGACTGGACCGCGGGTAACAGTTCGTCCAGCCCGAGCCTCCACGAGTGCGACGGCTTCTTCGGACGCCGGGTCGAGATCAGCACCTCGCGAGACGGCGCGCGGCTGATGGTCTTCAGCGGCGAACAGCCGTGCCTCTCCGACGCCGAGCAGACGCTTCTCCGCGCCGCCACCTCCGGCGACGCCGACGCCCTCGCGCGAGCACTGGACGCCGGCGCGTCCCTCTCGGCCTCCGGCACCGGCCCGTACGGCAGCACCGCGCTCCACATCGCCTCGGGAAGCGGGCACGTGGAGATCGTCCGCCAGCTCCTGGCGCGAGGCGCCGACCCGGACGCCGTCAGCCCCGAGGGGCTTACGCCGCTCCTGCACGCCACGCCCGAGGTGGCCCGCGTCCTGATTGAGGCGGGGGCCGACGTGAACCCGGAATCGGGCTATGATACCGGCACCCCGCTCGGATCTGCCGTCATCTCGGATGACCTGGACTACATCCGCCTCCTCCTGGCCGCCGGGGCCGACCCCGACACCGTCGTCCCGATCCTCAGCCACCAGGGGCCGCTGCACTTCGCCGTGACCAACGGCTCCGCCGAGGCCGTCCGCCTCTTGCTGGAGGCTGGCGCAAACCCGAACCTCGCGGACGAACTCGGCTTCACGCCGCTCCTCTACGCCGTCTCCGGCCGGGAGATCAGCAACCCGGCGGTCGCCATCGAGATCGCGAGGCTCCTGCTGGCGGCGGGCGCGGACGTGAACCACGCCTCTCGCGCCGACAACTCCTACGCGTGGACGCCGCTGATGCAGGCCGCCCGCAACGGCGAGCCCGAACTCGTCCGGTTCCTCCTCGGCGTGGACGGGATCGACCTCGCGGCCCGCAACACCGAGGGGCTCACCGCGCTCGGCGCCGCCCGCGAGGAAGGCTTCCCCGACGTGGCCGCCATCCTCCAGTCCGCCGGCGCCCCCGAGTAGCCATCGGCCCGCTGGCGGTGCTCGTCAACGGCGGCCGCCAGCGGGGCGGGCTCAGGCGAGGAAGGCGCGGAGGCGCTCGCAGGCGTCCTCCAGCACGTCCACCTCCTTCGCGAAGCAGAAGCGGAGCCAGTAGCGGCCGTCCTCGGGATCGCCGAAGAAGGAGTTACCCGGGACGGCGGCCACGCCCGCGTTCTCGATCAGCGTCTGCGCCGCCTGGGTGTCGTCCGCGAAGCCCTCGCGCGAGGCCGCCAGTTCGCGGGTGTTCGCGAGGATGTAGTAGGCGCCCTCGGGCCGCGTGAGACCGAAGCCGCAGGTCTCCAGCGTGTCGCACAGGAGCGTGCGCTTGACGGCGTAGCTCTCCGCCATGTCGCGGAAGTAGTCCTCGGGCATGGGGAGCGCGGAGGCCAGGCCGTGCTGCAGCGGCGCGGGCGCGCAGATGTACACGAGGTCGTTGACGAGGCCCATCTTCTCCGCCACGGCCTCGGGCGCGATGGCGTAGCCCAGCCGCCAGCCGGTCATGTTGAACGTCTTGGAGAAGCCCGAGATGGTGACGGTGCGGGCGGCGGCGCCCGGCAGGCTCGCGAGGGAGACGTGCTCGCGCCCGTCGTAGAGCATGTGCTCGTAGATCTCGTCGGTCACGCACCAGAGGTCGTGCCGCTCGGCGATGCCGAGGACGGTGGCGAGGTCCTCGCGGCTCCACACCTTGCCGCACGGGTTGGCGGGCGTGCAGACGAGGACGGCCTTCGTCTTCTCCGTGATGGCGGCCTCCAGCGCCGCCGGGTCGAACCGCCAGTCGGGCGCGGCGAGCGGGACGGCCACCGGCGTCACGCCGAACAGCCGGAGGAGCCCCTGGTGGTAGCCGTAGAACGGCTCGAAGAGGACCACCTCGTCGCCGGGCTCGAACAGCGCGAGGCACGTGCTCACGAACGCGCCCGTGCTCCCCGCCGACACCACCACCTATGCGCTCGCGGAGATCGCGGATGCCGTTGAACGCCGTGTAGATGGAGTGCCCTTCTTCGATGGCCTCCGTCGCGCCCTCTCGGATCGGCTCGGGCGTGGGGAGGTCGCAGATGCCCTGCCCGAGGTTGACGCCGCCGTGCTGGTTGATGGCAAACGTGATGGCCCGGATGTCGGACTGGCGGAGGGCGTCGGTGCGGGAGGCGAGGGGCTTCATACGGGGAGAGCGGTGGAAGGGCTTCCGAACCTACCGCACGCTCCCGTGGTCCCTCACGCCCGTTCCCGCCGCCAGCCGCTGGCGGACGCCGCGGGCGTGACGTTCCGGTGACTCGAAGCGGCCTCCATACCAGACCGTACCCTCCGTTCGTATCGCCGCCGCACCGTCCCCCTTCCCGATGCGCTCTCTTCTCCTCCTGCTGGCGGCTCTCGTCGCCATGCCCGTGTCCGCCCAATCCCCGCTCGTCTCCACGCCCGAACAGCGCGAGGCCGTCTCGCTGACTGTTTACAACGGCGGCTTCGGCATCGTCCGCGAGGTCCGCTCGCTCGACCTCCAGCGCGGCGACAACGCCGTCCGTTTCGAGGGCGTCCCCGCACGGATCAACGCCGCCTCGCTCTCGCTCGCCTCGCTCACCGCACCCGGCGCGCTCAGCGTGCTGGAGCAGAACTACCAGTACAACCTGATCGGCACGAACAGCGTGCTGGACGCGGCCGTCGGGCAGCGGATCCGGATCCTCCGCGAGGTCGGCGGGCAGACCGTGGCCGATGAGGGCGTGCTCATCTCGCAGCCCAACCAGGGCCGCATCGTGCAGCTGGACGACGGGCGCGTGCTCGTCAACCCGGAGGGCACCATCGAGTTGCTCACGCTTCCCGAGGGCTTGCTCTCCCGCCCCTCGCTCCTGTGGAAGCTGTACTCCGAGCAGGCCGGCCGCCAGCGCGTCGAGGCGCGCTACCTCACCGAGGGCATCCGCTGGCAGGCGGACTACGTCGCCGTGGTCTCCGATGACGAGGCCGATGTGGACCTCACGGGCTGGGTCACGCTCACCAACCAGTCCGGCGCCACCTACGCAGACGCCGACCTGCAGCTGATCGCGGGCGACGTGCGCCGCGTGCAGGACATCCGCCCGCAGGCCATGTACGACGCGGCGGAGGGGGCCGTGATGGCGCGCGCGGCCCAGGCCCCGCAGCAAGAGGCGTTCTTCGAGTACCACCTCTACACCTTCCCCACGCCGACCACCATCGCGGAGCGCGAGACGAAGCAGCTGGAGCTGCTCTCGGCGCAGGAGGTGGGCGTGGATCGCCGCCTCGTGCTGGACGCCGCCGGCAGCTACTTCCCGTTCTACCGCGCCCGGCGTCCAGGCGCGGGCGGCGCGACGAACGAGATGGCCGCCGCCGTCGTCCTCGAGATGGAGAACGCCGAGGCCAACAACATGGGGATGCCATTGCCGGAGGGCACCGTCCGCGTCTACAAGGCCGACTCGCGCGGTAACCTCCAGTTCCTCGGCGAGGACCGGATCTCGCACACCGCGCGCAACGAGACCGTCCGCCTCTACATCGGCGACGCGTTCGACGTGGTCGGCACGCGGCGCGAGGTCGAGAACCGGCGGATCTCTGACAACGTCCGCGAGATCACCGTGGAGGTGGAAGTCCGCAACCGGAAGGAGACCGCCGCCACGGTGGACGTGGTGGAGCGCGTCTTCTGGGGCGACTGGGAGATCACGCAGTCCAGCCATCAGCACACCCGGCTGGACTCCCGCACGGCGCAGTTCACGGTCACGCTCGGCCCGGACGAGACCGAGACCGTCCGCTACACCGCGCGCCTCCGCAACTAGGCCCCGCTCCGCTGGCGGTCGCTCCCGGCGAGGGGCACCGCCAGCGCGCGGCGGTAGGTTGCGCCATGCCCCGACTCCCGCTCCTCGCCGCCGTCCTCCTCGCGCTCCCAGCCGCCACCCTCGCGCAGCCGCAGACGGAGCCCCTCGTCATCGGCGAGACGTTCACGCTCCCCTCCGATGTGCTCGGCGAAGAGCGCCGCATCAACGTGTACACGCCCGCGGCGTGGGGGCTGGAGGCGGATACGCCGTTGCCCACGCTCTACATGCCGGACGGCGGCATCGGCGAGGACTTCCTCCACGTCGCGGGGCTCGTCCAGATCAGCGTGCTCAACGGCACGATGCGGCCGTTCCGGCTCGTCGGCATCGAGAACACGGAGCGGCAGCGCGATCTCACCGGCCCGACCGAGGTGGAGGAGGACCGCGAGATCGCGCCGCAGGTGGGCGGCTCGGCGGCGTTCCGCGCGTTCCTTCGCGATGAGCTGATGCCTGCCATCAGGGCGGCATACCCCACGGCGCCCGAGACCGCCATCGTCGGCGAGTCGCTAGCGGGCCTGTTCGTCGTGGAGACGGCCCTGCTGGAGCCCGACCTGTTCGACACCGCCATCGCCATCGACCCCAGCCTGTGGTGGAACGGCGAGCGGCTCGTGGACGAGGCGCGAGACCTCCGCGCCGCATCGGGCGGGCAGCCGGCCACGCTCTACCTCGCGACGAGCGCTCAGCCGGAGATCGCCGCCGCCACGGCGCGGCTGGCCGTGGCCCTCACGGAGCCCGCCCTTCCCCGGCTGGCGGTGGCTCTCGTCCCACACCCGGAAGAGACCCACGGCACCATTTACCCCCCCGCCGCTCTCCTCGCGTTCCGCCAGCTGTTCGCGCCGCCGACGGAGTAGCCCCGGCCGTCTCAGCGCCTGACCGCTCGCCCGGCTGGCGGAGGGTCTCGGCGCACCCTGCGCCCGCCCGTGACGACCGCCAGCGCACAGCTGCCAGCGCGAAGGTCTCGCGCGGCTGCACCTTCTCCCCAGCCCAGCGGTACGGCCCTCATGCCGTCCCCGCTCCACCCCGCCGATCTCCGAGCCCTCGCCGCGCTGGCGGTGGACGCGACCGAGGGCGCAACAGGCGTCGTGGAGGGCGTCCACGCCGAGGTCTGGCGCTCGCTCGGTGTCCGCGCGAAGGTGCCGGGACGAACGCGCGGGATCACGGGCGGCGTCTACCGCGCCATCCGCCGGGTCACCCGGCTCGTGGGCCGCGGGCTGGACGCCGTGCTCGGGCGCATCCGCGTAGCCGAGCGGCCCAGCACGCTGGAGCGGGACGCCCTCATCGCAGCCCTGAACGGCGCCATCGGAGACCGCCTGGAAGTAACGGCGAACCCGCTCGCGCTACGCACCACACTCTCGGTTCGCGGCACCCCGACGGGCCGGATCCTGCTCCTCGTCCATGGCCTCTGCATGAACGACCTCCAGTGGGACACGACGCACGAAGGGCGCCTCGTCAACCACGGTCGGACGCTGGAGGCTCACGGGTGGACGCCCGTCTATGCGCGCTACAACTCAGGCCTTCACATCTCCCAGAACGGCCGGCGGCTCGCCGCAGAGATTCGCCGCCTCGTGGCGGAGTGGCCGGTACCCGTCGAAGAGATCGCGGTCGTGGCGCACAGCATGGGCGGGATGGTGACGCGAAGCGCCCTCCACCTCGCGACAGACGACCGGTGGGCTGGCCTCGTCTCGCGTGTGGTCTTCCTCGGGACGCCCCACCTCGGCGCGCCATTGGAGCGGCTGGGCCACCTGGTGGACACCAGCCTCGCGCGGTTCCGGCTCTCGAG
>LWDU01032603.1_pt2 | contig 14980 bp, 15 predicted proteins | sample 727161 | NCBI WGS metagenome assembly LWDU01 (sample SAMN04566230, study PRJNA314399) | hydrothermal vent metagenome | isolation source: deep sea hydrothermal plume seawater | place: Mexico: Gulf of California, Guaymas Basin | collected 2004-07-11 | reverse complement strand
TTACAATCTCAGTTGCGATACGATCACCGCCAACGAACATACCTACAGACTGTACTCGATTTGCATTTGGCATTCCTGCAACGTACATTTGATCTCCTTTCTTAATCGATCCTGAAAACAATCTTCCAACTGCAATTTCACCTGCATGAGGATCCAAAACAACTTTAGTTACCATAAATGCAGAATCACCATCTGCTTCAGCATTTACCATTGATTGACCAATTTCTTCTTCAGATTCTCCTCTCCAAATATGTGGAATTCTATATTTTTGTGCCACATCTGCAGAAGGTAATTTTTCCACAATCATATCTAATAAAACTTCATGTAAAGGAGCAGCTCTAGCCAATTCTTTTTTTTCTTCCTTTTCCATATATTCATATATTTGTTTAAAATTAACCTTCTTTTTAGCCATGAATGGGAGTGATGTTGCCCAGTTATGATAAGCTGAACCGAATGCTACCGTTCCAGCTTGAGCATCGACCATCCATTCTTTCTTAAATTCATCAGGAACAATTCTTACTATTAATTTATTAATTTCAGTGATGATTTTCCCAAATCGTTGCATCATATCTTCAGGAGTAACTTGTAATTCAGCAATTAAGCGATCTACTTTATTTATGAATAAGACCGGTTTAACTTTTTCTTTGAGGGCTTGTCTAATAACTGTTTCAGTCTGGGGCATTATACCTTCTACAGCACAAACAACAACGATTACTCCATCCAAAGCTCGCATAGCTCTGGTAACGTCTCCACCAAAATCTACATGCCCTGGCGTATCAATTAAATTAATTAAATAATCATTTCCTTTATGCTCGTGAACCATAGATGCATTAGCTGCATTAATTGTAATTCCTCTTGCTGATTCTTGTTCATCAAAATCTAACATCAATTGTTTACCTGCTAAATCTTCAGACATCATTCCAGCACCAAATATCAGATTATCTGAAAGAGTGGTCTTTCCATGGTCAATATGTGCGGCAGTACCTATGTTTCTTATGTACTCTAGTTTTGTAAATAAAGAGGTTGCACGCTTTATATTGTCTTCTTTACGGCCCATTTTTAATCACTTTAGTTGTGTGCAGCTTCTGCTTGACGTTCCAATTCTTCTTTTTTACCTATGGCATAGGAATCGGGATTGCCTTCAGATGCTAGCATTAATTCTCGAGATAATGATTTCTCGATTGAACGCTGTTTTTTAGATGATTGAAGAGCACCAATACAGAGATTTCTGATTGCAGTATCAACTCTTCTTGTTGGAGAAACGTCAACTCCACTGTAGACTCTAATTCCTCCGTATCTAAGTGATACGACTGCAGCCCTTGGAGCTGAGTTTTCAAGAGCTTGAACCATGACTTGAGCCGGATTTGTCTTTTTCTTAGAATTTATAATATCAAAAGCATTCTTCATAACATTGTAAGCTTGTGCTTTCTTTCCAGTATATTTTTCTGTTCTCATCAAATTATTTATGAATCTTTCGATAATAGTAAGGTCTCTTCTTCCAAATCTCTTTTTAGAATGTCTGCCGCCAGTGTGGGGGATTTGAAACGCATCCAAATTAATATATTTTTCCAGAGTTGTATCCTCAATATTGACTTCAGTTAAATCCCACTTACCAAATAATGGAACGACTGGCATATCTGGTTTGGAAACCGGAGTTTCTTCTTCAACAGTATTTTCTTCAACTTCTGACATAATTACCTAATTGGTTTTTCTTTCCTTCCACGAACCATTTCTCTCAAAGATACATTATTTACCTTTGCAACTCTATATCGGACACCAGATAAATCACCGTATGATCGTCCCATACGGCCACCAACACCTTCGATTATGACTTCATCGTGTTCATCTATAAAACTAATTGCTAAATTTCCTGGAGCTAATGCAGTAACTTGTCTTCCATTTTTAATTAATTGAACTCTTACACATTTACGTATTCCTGAATTAGGCTGTTTTGCTTCAACACCTACTTTTTCAACAACAATGCCTTTAGCTTGAGGTGCACCTTGCAGAGGGTCAGCTTTTTCTTTAAGCTTCATAACTCTCTTACGATAGTATCGGTCATTCCATCTTTGCTGTTGGCGATTATTACGCTGTTTTGTTGCGGTGTAAAGTCCTTTTGCCACTTCTGATTCTCCTTCCTGTAAAACAGGGATGCTCGCACAAGCGGCCTGTATATATACGGTTCGTCATTTGAATCAATGTTTTTACAACTATTAATCGAAGAGAGGGTAAAACTTTTTCTTTAGCAACCTTGAAAGGGGTGCAGGCCACCGTAGCTTAGCCCGGTTGAGCGGCTGACTTGTAATCAGCAGGCCGAGGGTTCAAATCCCTCCGGTGGCTCCAACATTTATTCTTATTTAGGGATAGTCATAAGGCATTGGTTCGGAGTGAAATGATAGAAGAATGTTACGCAGTACATCAATAAAAAAAGAGTCATGGAAGCCTGTAAAACTTCTGGCACGTCAACCAATAGACGGAATGGTGATAGGCCTATCAAGTAACCGTGAAGGAGATACCGTTTCAGTGTTGTCACATACTGGTATTAGTATCTTTAACAATCGCGAACTAGTCGAACAAATATCATTGGATGGCGGTAAAGAAATACATTTAGTAGATTTTACTAATAATATTTTTGTTAGAACAATCGATAGCTTAATTTGTTATGATTTTTGGGGTAAATTAAATTGGAAATATGAAAATCTAAGTAGTAATAGTAAAATATGTATCAGTAAAAAGGGTCATTCTATTATTTTAGCAAATCAAAATAAATTATATTATCTTAATCAGTTTGGAGAAGTTGAGCGCAATATTTCTTTATTATCTCCAATATCTGAGATGTCTCTATCTGAAAAAAAACAATTGATCATTTGTAATGATAAAGGTTTATTTATCGTAGAAGAGAATGATAATCTTCTAAATATAACTCATCAAACAGATTATTCTGAAATAGTTTGTTCACCAGAGTATTTTTTGGCAGTATCTTCCAATGATACAACTGCATTTTCTTATTCGGGAGCTGTGCTGTGGATTCAAGAGCAGGTAGTTGCTAATAATATTTCATTCTCAAATAATGGATTAAAATACCTCTTTATTGAGAAATCTAATAATATTGTGTACCAAGATCGAAATGGTAGCCAAATATGGGAATACCATTCTAGAGAGGACTTGGATGGTTCAACAGTAATTGAATCTGGTGAAATGGTTGGTATTTATTCAAATAAAGTATTTCATATCTTGGATAATAATGGTGAACAATCGTGGTCTTATCAAGCTCGTGAAAAAATCATAGATTTTGTATTTTCAGAGGATGGTGGAGAGGTCATTCTCGCTTCTGAAAATAAGGTTCATTGGTTCCAAAATGAGGGTTTTTTACGTATTCAAATTGATTCAGTTCTTAAGGATACGGAGATATTGTTTGATAAGGTATCTATCTATGAAAAAAACTTAGTCAAAACCACACAAGATATCGAGAATGCTAAATCATTAAAATCAGGTAATTTTAATTTATTAAAAGAATCATTTCAGTTGGTGGATGGAGCAAAGCGTCATTTATCTTCCTTACATCAGCGGCATGTTAGTTATTTAGATAATTTACCTTTGTTTATGGATAAATTAGGTTTGAGAGGTGCTCATACGGACGATATGATCCCCCTTCTTTATCCTTATTATTCTTTTCATCGAGATTTACATGATACAACTTTTTTGGATAAATCTCTGAAAAGAGCTAATAATCTTCTAAATAAATTAAAGAGATTTGAAGTTAAGTCAGAGGTAGGTTCAGATTCTGATAATTTCCTTATTTCATTAAAAGAATCAAAAAAAGGTATTTTGGAAGAGATTGTTAATTTAACTAAACTTTCAGAAAGTTATGACAAGGATATTGTTTCTTTAGAATCCAAGGTTAAAAAATTGATTATGAATTGGTTAATATCAGGAGAATTGGATTCAGAACCACAGGAGTTTTTATCTATGTATCATAAAAGTTCGGATATACGACTTTCAAAGATTGATTTGATTAATGATAAAATAGACAACCACATTGCATTTGTAGATTATACTTCTAAACAAAATCATTTAGTATTAATGAGTTCAAACTTTTCTTCTAAAGATAAAGTAAATCTTAATTTAACCTTAAAAAATAGTTCTAATGAAAAAATTGAGAATATATATTTACGTATTAAATTAAATGGTCCTGGAATTAGTCTTGCTGAACCTCCGTCTGGTGTTATTCGTTTAAATCATTTAGAATCTGGTGAAACCGTTTCCCCGAGCTTTCAGTTTAATCCAGTAAATCGAGTTTTCACTCGTGTTCGGATGGTTTTACAATATTTAGATGCAGTTGGAAGACAACATACGATTAGTTTGGGTGATATTGCAACAAACTTTTTGGGATGTTATGTAGAACCGTTTGAAATTAAACCTGCCGATCATGATTCTTTACGATTGAAGTACAAAGATTACACTTCCCATTCTTCTATAAAAATCGAAGGTTTATCAATTAAGAAAATCACAGAGATATCAAGGGACTTACCGGGATTATTATTATGCGATTCTAAAATAGACGATATGCGTTCGATCCTATATCATTCAGGCAAAGATAATCTAGATGATTCACAATATCTATCAATGATATTTGTGAGAACCACCACAGGAGGAGAAGATTCAATGCGTAATGTTTTAGAATTAATATGCCATTCTCAAGATAGTAATAAATCCGCAGAACTCAAAGATGAAATATTGTCTTTTATCAAAGACAAAATATTAGAATCAAATGGGCGTTTAGTCTAGTATTCTCGCCAACGATTTTTACAATCAGTACATTGATAGAAACGAGTAGTTGGTTCATCTGCAGCTCTTGTCTGTCTAAGATAGTAAGTCGCTTCATTGTGTTTGCATTTTGGACAGATAATCTTTGTTTTAGGCAACGTCCCTTCCACACTTTCCGTTACCACCATTACTTTTTCTTCTCTTTCTCTACTAGTAATTTGTGGTTTTCCTTTGCCTTGGCTATGCCCACATCTTTTGCATTTTAGTTTATCCCCATCCGGATACATTATCGTTTTACATTTAGGACAAAATAACATTTATATTTTTACATTTCCTATCATTTCAGTTGCCTGTTCTATAGTATTAAGATTAGTACCAAAGGCAATACATATTATTGTTTGGGATTGTAATTGTTCAATATCAGGTCCATTATTATAGCTCATTGGTGATTTTTCTATAGTCCAAAAGTATACCTTTACTAATATTTCACTACCAATTCCATTATCTAAAAAGAAATCAGCATTTTCAGTTACATTTGCATCCCATTGATATGCGGTATTGTCTACAGTCAATCCGTTTACGTTCAATTCTTCATCAACGATTTTCCCATTTTTTAATTCCAAACCTTCTTTTTTGGCTTGAGATTCAACTTTATCTACAACTACAGATTGCATATTTAGATTTTCTAAGTCAATTAAGGATGATATGGAGATTACAGTTAATTTCCCAGACTTACTATCTGAAGCTTCATAACTTATACTTGATATTTTTAGATGGCCGTTAAATTCTTTGGAATATTCAGTATCAAAAGGGCCATTCCAGGTGGTTGGAAAATAGAGCGAATCCGAAGAAACATATGCTGGGCGATATTCTACGACATTAGGGCCTAGAATTAATGTTCCAAGACTAACTACTAAAATTAGACTAAGTAAACGTTTGAACAATCTTCTACCGCCTTGTTTTTCCCACCCTCCAACACGTAATTCAGGTTCTTCCATGGTAATGTGATTTAGTCGTCAGTAATAAGAACTGCTTCGACTGGACAAACAGATTCACATGCCCTACAAATAATACATTCATCCTCACGTATCATTATGGCTTTCTTATCTGAAGCTGAAGAATTAGGTGTATCTATCCATTCGAAAACTTCTACTGGGCACGCATCAATACAAGCTCCATCAGCTACACAAAGATCAAAGTCTACGCCAACAATAGTCCCCCATATGCCTAATTTATCGGTCCCGATTCCAGAATAGGAATCTTGATTCTTCGCCCATATTTGAATAGGTTGAGTTTCCCCTTCATAAGTATCTACTTTTTCGAAGGTCGAGTGATAATCTTCATCTATTGCCATATTATATCAGGTAATACCTGTCAGCGGTGTTATTAATATTTTTTGTAGTCCTGCCCAAATTAAATAAACACCCCTTGAAAACTTACTATTCATGGGTGAAGTTGCCTTAAAATATCGAATAATGCCAGAATCTCCGAATTCTGATACAGATGCTATACTAGCAAAAATTGCTGAAGTCCTTCCAAAGGATGGCAAATTGGCTGCACATGAGGTCAAACCTTTTGCATTTGGTCTTAATGCAGTTATGATTGCCATAATTGGCATGGACAGAGAAGGTTTTGCTACTGAAGTCGAAGATGGTCTCAATAGCGTACCTCATGTTCAAACAGTAATTCTCGAAGAGCAGTCTTTAATTTAATTTATTGAACTAAAGATATATTATCGCTTCTCGTTAGGTAAAAATGGGAAGTAAGGCTCCACTAGCTTATCGGACAACTAAACTTACTTTAGGTACTTTCCTTAGAATAATGTTTAGGCCAAGATATCTTGATAGAGACAAGATTCCAGTAGATGGGCCCTTGATTATAGCTGCCAATCATCTTTCACATATAGATCCTGCTTTCATAATGACGGCAACCAAGAGACCGGTTTCTTATATGTCTAAAAAAGAACATTTTGATGGAGCAATTCGTCGTTTAGTATTCAAGCAAGTTGGTGTAATTCCTGTAGATCGAGAATCTGGTGCTTTGGAGGGGATGGAAAATGCCGTAGAAGTTCTAAATCAGGGCGGAGCCATCGGAATATTTCCAGAAGGGACGCGTTCACGTGATGGAGTAATAGGGGATGGCAAAACAGGTGTTGCTCGTCTTGCAGCTGTAACAGGCGCTGCAGTTGTTCCAGTGGCGATTCGGCAAACTGATGATGTTTGGCCAATTACCAAGAAGATTCCTAGGCCATGGCGGAAATTTTACTATAAATTTGGTGATCCTATGTATTTTGATAAATCCGAGACTAATCATGAAAATTTACGTGAATTCACAGACCAGATTATGGAGCAAATATCGCAGTTATCAGAAGAATGTGAAGAATATTGGAAATCTAAAAAGTTAACAGTTAGATTGAAAAATTTCACTGAAAAAACAAAAACCGGTTTTAGAAATAGACTAGAGTCGTGGAGAGAAAATCGAAAAGTACGTTTGATGTCTCGAGTAAAAAAATGATCATTCTAGGTTCATTATTTTTTTGTGTAAATCCTGTATGCGTTTTTCATTAACATATAAATCATGGATTCCTAATCTAGATTGACTTTGAAGCCAAACATTAGTTAATCCCTCGGATTCAAATATTCGAATAATAATATCATCATAAAATCTAAAAAAAGGAGTGATATCTACACTATGAATAAATCCTTCTTTTTCATTTGCAATAGTCATGTGGGTTTTGTTTTCTATAATATCTCTAATATTTCTTTGTATCTCCAATTTGTTGCCTCTTAATTGAATAGGTTTTAATCCGTAACCACGTGTGTTAGTATCTGCAACTCGTGTACAGTTTGTTGAAACAGAACATTTTTTTGGAAAAGCTTTCATTTTTTTAGTAGGTGCTAAAAAATATATAAAATTAATCATAGTAAAATATAAAAGTATAGAAATAGCAATTAATCCCGTAATCAAGTAAATATTCATTTATGCTCTGTTCAAAGCTTCCAGCTTAACGTTTCCATTATTTAGTTTAAGTCTAATCTTATCTCCATTATTGACTGTTTGACATGGATTGTCATTAAATGAATGTGCATATGGTATTCCAAGAAGACTACATGCAGGAATAGTTTGTTGATCTAAATCAGTATTAATTATAGCTATAGGACCATTACCGTTGTAAAAAAGTCCAAGAAGTACATATGGTGCAACAGTAGATCCACTTCCTTTTGGAAAAATTAAAATTTTATTAGCCATAGTTTTGCCGTTTATGGGATGCCCTTCTTCCTCGATTACTCCCGTGTTTCTATTGACAAATCCTAGAAAGGTTATGGGTACATCTGTAACCAGTGCTTCACCTTCGACAACCCATTCACTTTGAGATTTCAATCCTTTCCCATTAATTATCAAATCACCTTTTTGTACTGATTTTTCAGAGATTAAGTGTTTAACTATTTTTTTATCTTTTGATTTTTTTAGTTTTTGACTAATTAATTTTGGATTGATTGCGTGTTCAATACAATCGGCTAATTTCATAACTGAGGTATTAATTGAGTTAAGTCCCGACTTCAAGTAATGTTCAGCTTTCATAGAATTTGTTAAAATATGTTTGACTTTAGAATGATTATAGTGGACAACTTCAGGACATGTTTCCCGTAAAACAAGACCTCCTGCGTCTTCTACCATTTTAATGAATCCTTTTTCGTTTGCCTTATCAAAATTATCGGATGAAGTAAATAACCATAAACGACCTTTAGGCATTTGTTTTCCATTAACTAATTCAGCAGTTCGGTGTACTTCTTCATATGAAGCTTGAGGACATCCAATTGTAATTAAATCTACAGTTTCTTTAGGTGCTAATTCGGAATATCGTTTTTCTAAATCTGAAGTTGTGAATACCAGCTCAGCATTTAGATCCATACTATTGGGTTTTTCTGTAAAACCATCAACAAATAGCATTGGACATCCATAGTTTGCAGCGGCAGCAGTCAAAGCTTTTCGACATTCGGAATTTAATGATTTAATTCCAAATATCAGAGGAATAGGTCCATATTCAATTTTCCACTTCGGTTGTATTTGTTTACCTATCCAATCTCCTAAAATAGAATAATCTACAGGTTCACTTAATTCGCAATTAACTGTTACTTTTAGATTGGGAATACGATTTTCATCAAAGAGGAGCCCATATTCAGGCGTAAAACCACAAATTGCAGTTGCAATTGCAGATAAACCAGATTCTCTGTTTGTCTTTAATTTAGTATATGAGTTGGCAAAACAAACAGCATTAGATTCAGCCCATGATGCATTTCCTTCAATATTCAGATTGTCATAAGGAGTACAAGATAAAGTCAAATTGATTCCTAAGCTTTCATATGCATCTAAGATAGTTTGTTGTTTTTCTACATAATCCTTTACAGTTATACCCATTTCCTCAAATTTTGTTCTATCACAACCTGCTGCATTCAAAGTTGTTTCAACGGCCGTTTCTGACTTCCCTTCAGCCGTCAAATCTTTTAAAAATTGAATTAATCCATCTCCCCCTGTCAATGGTGATACTCCTGAAACATGTGCTGAGACAACCGGCACTAATCTTTCAGCTCTTGCAGCTTCTCCTAAATCAATTAAAAGCCTAATAGCTTTTTGCTTTGTAGTTCCTTCCTTTCCTTCAAGAATTCTTTCTTGTTCAGGTGTTAATTTCATTAATCTAAATAGTCTTCCAATTTAACTTTCATTCCAGGTTCAGGTTTAATAAAATCAGATTTTTTTCTGTTTAGAGGAATTGTACAATCAAACCCAACTTTTACAGTTTCTCTAGTTTCCGGGTTCGAACTCGGATCCAATGATGATCCTTTGACTCCTGTTTTTACTACTAAACCTTTGTTTCCTTGAAAACGTGTAGCCATAGCCCACTCTACAGATTGTGGATTAGTAATGTCAATATCTGAATCAACAATCCAAACATGTTTCATAGATGCGTGTCCGGCAAAAGCAGCTTCAATTGCTTTCATTCCATCATCCGCATTTTTCTTATTTATTGCCACTATTCCGTGTAACCAAGAACCTCCGCCATGCGTCATAAAAACATCATGACAATCTACGACTTTGCTAACTGCGTTATAGATAGTTGGTTCTCGCGGCATCCCCATTAGAACTTTATGTTCTGGACCGCTTGGTAATAATATATGAAATATAGAGTCATCTCTTATAAATATTTTTTTAATTTCAATAACCGGTCCTTTACGAATAATATCGGGAGTTTCGGTTAAATCTAGGAATGATCCTTCATCATGTAATTCACCAGTGAATTCACAAATCATAACTACTTCAGATTCAGGAACCATATGACCTCCAACTTCAATTATTGGTGAATCAGCTAAAGCATTAGCTACAGCCATTTCATCATTTTCAATTTCGAATGATGTTGCAGATCCCAATAGAACGGGGACTGAAACTCCATTACAATAAGCAAATTCTTTGAGACCTCTATCCATGTATTCTTTTAGATGTCTGTCAAGAATTCTCATAACCATATGATTACTATCAATTTTCATTGCTCTATGAAATGAAATATTTCTACCAAATTCAGGATCATGAGCAACAGCCATTGCTGAAGCAATATATGGTCCTCCATCAGTTATTTGATGAGTTAGAATTGGTAAATTATCTAATGAGGCTTCAATTTCTTTGTACTGTTTAACTTCTTTTGTTGAAGGCTCTTTAAGGTTATTAATTGCGTTAGATATTTTTGATATAATATCATCAGGTGTACATTCTAGTGCCAGTGCCACTAACTCTCTACTCGAACAAATATTAGTGATACAAGGAAGGATACTACCTTTTACATTTTCTAAATATAGTGGTGTATCACCAGCTTCATCCATAAGTGCTGCCACTTCATAGACTGGATCAACTTCTTTTGTGACTCTTCGTAGTTTACCTTTTTGCTCTAATAAGTCTACAAATTCTTTGAGGTTCATCTTTGCTCTCCAAATGAAGTCAGATAGGCCCTATATCCGGCTTCCGTTATTTTATCGAGTATGTAGTGTTGGTCCTCTTCATTCTTAGCCAAGGCAACCATATTGCCGCCCCCTCCACCACCGGTTAACTTAGCCCCTAATGCTCCAGCCTTGTTTACGATATCTACAAGTTGTTCTAATTTCTTGTGACCTACTCCAATTGAGTTTAGTAATTCATGATTCTTATTCATGATTTCTCCAACTAATTCAGTTTTACCTTGTTCAATTGCTAATTTTCCTCTTTCAGTTACCTTTTCAATTTCACTAAAATATCCTTCCATTAATCTAGGTTCTTTTTCCCAAGCTTTTCTGACATTTCTTACAGTTTCTTTTGTTGAAGCTTCTATGCCTGTGTCTCCGATAACTAGGTAAAATCTTCTTCCGGGTACAAATGTTTTTGGTTTTTTTCCCTTAACAAAATAGACTGGCATTTCATAGGCCACGACTGTATTGTCAATTCCACTAGGTGTTCCATGGACTATTTTCTCTGCATTAAAAACGAGTTCTGAAACTTGATTTGCATCTAGATCTACTCCTAAGTGATTAGAGAGAGCTCTACAAACTGCAGTAGCAGTTGCTGCACTACTTCCCATTCCTGAACCTTGGGGTAGCTTTGAAGATAGATTAATAGTTAGATTAGGTTCTTTTTGTTTATTTTGAGATAATATGGTTTTGGCCAATATACTGAATTGGTTACTAGTATTTTTCAAGTCAAATTTTTCATTGAGGTCCAATGCATTTATGGTTAATCCCTTTTCGTTAGGTTCACTCCACGCACTGGCTCTCATTCCAGAGACTGGAATTGCTATTGCCGGCTTTCCATAAACTACTGCATGTTCTCCAAAAAGAATTATTTTTCCTGGTGCAGTAAAACGGTTATCCATGATGTATTGGAAAAGTATGCACTTATACGCTTATCTGTGGAAATCATTTTTTTGGAAAATTTTTATATGGGGCATTCCTTGAAACATTATGGGTTTTTTCGATACAATACGCCGTGGTTGGACGCTTAGCAAGCTTAGTTTTTCAGTAGTTAAGGCTGATCCTGAACTTTTGCTTTATACGTTTTTATCAGCTTTAATGGTCTTTGCTACTATAGGTGCAGCATCATATCCGGCATATGAAGCAGATCAAACAAGCGAAAGTCACTGGGCTTTTACTGATGAAAAGATAGATACTCAAACTGGTGAATCAATTGGTGGCGAAATAACCGAGGCGTACATGGCTTGGATTTTCGTGACATATATGATTGGCAGTATCGTTGTTGTTTTTTGGAATACTGCAATAATTGCTAGTGCACATGAAAGATTAACTGGTGGAGATCCGACAATTATGACTGGTATTCGAGCTGCTTTTAGTAGAATTCATATAATAATTTTATGGGGTATTATTGCCGGAACAGTAGGTCTTCTTCTAAGAATTGCTAGAGATGCGGTACAAAAGAATTCTAAAGGACATCCTGCTATGAAAATGATGGCTATGATTATGTTATGGATTGTTGAAGTGGCATGGTGGATGTACACATTCTTTATTATTCCAATGATTGTCCTTGAAAAGAAAGGCGTGAGAGAAGGTTTGAGGGATGGTCGAGCTTTATTTGGAAAGACTTGGGGTGAAAATGTAACAAGTGGTTTAGGAATTGGTCTCATTACGGTGATTGGCATTGTAATTTCACTCGGTATAAGTTTCTTAATTTTTATGATATCTCCAGAAGCTGGAATAATTGTTGGTGTATTATTAATTGGAGGCTTGATTTTATGGGCCAATACTGCCGAAGTAGTCGTTGTAGCTGCTCTCTATGAATTTGCAAAGACTGGTAAAATGCCAGATTTGAATGGTCAAGGTTCCAAATTTGAAGAAGCACTACCGTGGCAATCAAAATCAGGTTGGGCTAATGAAACTGCTGAAAACAAAGCCTGGCGTGATGGAACTGCATAGAAAACAAAAGTTATAAGACTCCGAAGTTTGTATTAGTGTATGGATCGTGTAGTAGTAGGTATTACTGGAGCATCAGGGATTCCTTACGGAGTTCGTCTTTTAGAGATACTCAGAGAGTTTGATGTTGAAGTACACTTAACTTGTAGCCCTTCAGCAGAATTAGTTAACAAGCATGAAGGCGACGGTAGAACGTGGAAAGAGGTTTTAGCTTTAGCAGATGTAGTTCATGACAATGGCAATCTTGCCGCAAGTATTGCTTCAGGATCGTTTAAGGTGAAAGCAATGGCGATAGTTCCTTGTTCGGGAACAACTTTGGGAAAACTGGCAGCAGGTATTTCAGATAATTTAGTAACTCGTGCTGCATTAGTTATGCTTAAGGAAAGGCGTCAACTGATTTTAGTTCCTAGAGAGACTCCATTAAGTTCGATTTACATAGATAATATGGCTAAATTATCTAATGCCGGGGCAATTATTGCACCTGCCTCTCCAGCATTTTATAACAAACCTAAAACCTTAGATGATAATATTAATTTTATTGTTGGTCGTGTTCTAGATTTATTGGGTTATGATTCAGATATTTTCTCACGTTGGGAAGGTAGTGAGTGATTGCAGGTAATTGCAAACATTGTGGTAATCTAGCAACAAATAATTGTAAATCGTGTTCAAAAATTCTTTGTCAAAGATGTTTTGAACATCATAAATGTAAACCTCTTAGTTTTTAGTGCCCTATTCTTTCACAAATGTCGATGAATCCCCAATCCATAGAAATAGGAAGTACGCAAGTTCGTATTTTATCAACAGTCAAAGGTTTAGTTTCTGAGGCTGAAATTGTTGAAAAAGAGATAGATTCATTTGATCCGAGTTTAATAGTATTGGGTCTTTCAGAAGGTGAAATTGATGGTATAAGAAACTGGGACGGTAAACCTTTTGAATTATCAGGATGGGATGAAATTTATGGACTTAGCTTGCGTAAATTATTAGGTGATAATTCAATTCGACTTCCTCCTCCTTCATTTACAAGTGCGATTAAAATTGCAGATTCGAAAAACATAACTATACTGGGTTTGGATATGGATGAAGAGACTTATACCGATGAATACACTAAAAATATATCGACATGGCAGCTATTCAAGCGAGGCCGTTTAGAAAAGTCAATGGTTAAATCGGGTATAGATGGTACAACTCCAGAAGAGATTGCTATGAATATGGAGGATGCTATTCGGCAGTTATCGGGATTTGATAAACTTGAGACTTTACGCGTTAAGCATATGATTTCAAATTTCAGGAAGAATTTGGGTACTAAAAAAATTTTAGCAATTATTGAAATATCAAATACTGATTCAATAGTGGATTTATTGAAAGAAAGCTAAAATCCCCCTCTCTTTGCAGAAGCGTGGGCTCGTGAGGTAGCTTGGAAACCTGCTGGGCTTCGAACCCAGATCCGGGGGTTCAAATCCCCCCGAGCCCGCCATTTTTATATCGGCCTATAATCGAGTTGTAGATGGTTGATGAGAATATTGAGGATATGTCCGAGGATCGACGTCGCGCCCTCAGGGATTATTGGCTTCAATTTCATCGTCAGAAGAAATTCATTTTACCTGAGGAATTAGAACAAGCTAGTGGGAAATCACTGGCGGCGATGGGCCTTACCAAGAGTGATTTCAAGATCAAGGATAGTAGTAGAGGTGCCCAAACTAGTGATTTTAAGGTAGAACAATCAAATCTCCGAAGCCAATTTTCAGGTTTGACTAACGGTAATGGTTTGACTAACGGCAATGGTTTGACTAACGGCAATGGTTTGACTAACGGCAATGGTTTGACTAACGGTAACGGTCTAACCAATGGTAACGGATTAACTAACGGTAATGGTTTGACTAATGGAGAAGGCCTCGGTGGCTATTCTCAAATTGAATTGGAAAATAAAGATAATTCTTCTCGTATAAATTCTATAATTGCAATTATTTTGGCCTTATTACTTGGCGGTGGCGCGGTCTATTATTTAATTGATGAAGTAGAAACAGGACTAGTTTTAGATGGAAATATGGCTGATTGGGACGGGATACCAAAAATTGAGTTAGAAACAGGCAAGATTTCGAATTCAAACATAGATTTAGAAATGATAGGTGCGCAAACGGATTCGGTTTATCTTTCGTTATTAACAATGACTAGTGAACCTCTTTTTTATTCTGAAACTGGAGATTTATTGAGAATTTTTATAGATAGTGATAATATTACTGAAACAGGTTATTTTGTGCCTGGTATGGGGG
>LWDU01037819.1_pt1 | contig 14987 bp, 13 predicted proteins | sample 727161 | NCBI WGS metagenome assembly LWDU01 (sample SAMN04566230, study PRJNA314399) | hydrothermal vent metagenome | isolation source: deep sea hydrothermal plume seawater | place: Mexico: Gulf of California, Guaymas Basin | collected 2004-07-11 | reverse complement strand
CGAGCACGGTCCAGTTGGTCTGTTCCGTGGGCCGCCAGCTCAGCGCGGGGGCAACGAAGAGCCGGTCGTTGTCGAGGAACTCGACCTGCGTCCCGCTCGACCGGGCGAGGCCCGTGAGGCGGTAGGAGAACTGCCCCTCCGGGTCGATCGGACCGGAGACATCGGCCTGCGCCTGGACCCGGCCAAAGCTGCCCCCTTCGATGGTCGCCTCGCGCTGGGCCACCTGCGTCGGCCGCTTCGACTGGAACGCGACGACGCCTCCGGGGCTGCCCGCGCCGTACAGCACCGAGGCCGGCCCGCGCAGCACCTCGATCCGCTCCATCCCGTACGGCTCCACGTTGTAGTCCACGGCGTAGTTGACGTTGCGGAGCTGGAGGCCGTCACGGTAGAGCCCGGTCTGGGTCGCGTCGAAGCCGCGGACGGTGAGCCAGGTGAACCGGGGCTCGAACCCCCACGCCTCGCTCTGGATGCCGGGCGTGTAGCGGAGGGCCTCGGCGAGGGTCGTCGCGTCCTGGACCTCGAGCTGGTCCTGCGTGATGACCGAGACCGATTGCGGCGTTTCGAGCGGACGCGCGCCGATCTTGCTCGCCGACGTCAGCGTCGCCGGGACGAACCCGCCCCGCCTGCTGACCACGCTGATGGCGCCGAGCTCCGTCGCTCGCTCGGAGAGGGCCACGTCGAGCACGACGCGCTCGGCCTCCAGCACCTCGATGTCTTCCATGACCGTCTCATACCCGACGAGGCTGACCCGTACCGTATAGGCATCGACGGGAACGGCCGGGAGGGTGAACCGGCCCGTCAGGTCTGTGGCGGCGCCGAGCGACGTGCCCGTAAGCAGCACGGTAGCGCCGGGAAGGGGCTCCTGGGTACTGGAATCGAGGACGCGGCCGGTGAGCGTGCCCGTTTGCGCGAGAAGGGCCGGTGCGCTGGCGACGAGCGCCAGCAGGAGGCCGATGAAACGACGGGAGTGCATGCGAAGGGGGCCGGCCGATCGGGGCCAGCGGATGGGTGGGAACCGGGGCGTGATGGGAGTGACATGCCGCCGCCCCGTTATCGAGACACAGTCTAAATAGCACCCTTGCCCGGGCTCCCGCGAAGAAGGGGAGAACCTGCCCACAATGGTCACACACCGACTTCATATGTGCAGGTTGGCCCAGCCCCGTAGCTTTCAAACCTCAACAAACCTCACTACGCCGGTGGACACCCACCTCACCGTCAGCGAAGCGGCTGACCTCCTCAGCGTTCACGTGGGTACGATCCGCCGGTGGACGGACGATGGGACGCTCCCAGAAGTCCGGACGCCCGGTGGCCACCGCCGCATCCCGGCGTCCGCTGTGGAGAGGCTGCGCCGCGAGCGCGCGGATGGCGGGGACGCCGACGCCGTCGAGAGCGTCGTCCCGACAACCGAGGACGTGGCCTTGGCGGACCAGGCCTGGGCGGAGCACGTGGCGGTCCACGCGCGATACGGCGTGCGCACCCAGACCGAGGCCCCTTGGAGCGCGGCCTTCGAGGGGGGCGAGCGCATCCACCGCCGCGAGACCGGGCGCCAGCTCGTCGGGCTCTTGCTCCGGCACGTGGGCGACCACGGCAGCGCGGACGCTCGCGGCGCCGAGCTGCGCCGGCTCGCATGGGGCTACGCGCTGGACCTGAAGGACCGCGGGCTCCCGTTGTCGCAAGCGCTCCAGGCGACCCTGTTCTTCCGCGACATCCTGACGGAGTCCACGGCCTACTACCCGCACTTCGGCGCAGACGAGCCTCGGGACCCCGTCTTCCTCGTCCGCAAAGTGAACGAGTTCATGAACGAGGTCCAGATGACCATCGCCCGCGCGTACGAGTCCGACGCGGACGGCGTGGACGCGGACGGTGCGGACACATGAAGGACGCCCCCACCATCGTCGGCCTCTGGCTCGACGGGGACGCCGTCTCCGTGGACGTGCGCGAGGGGTGGGCACTGACGCGAGATGAGGCCGACGCCCTCTACGGCGCCGCACGGGCCGCCGGGCTCGGCGCCTGCCTCGTCTCCACCTGCTTCCGCCTCGAGCTCTTCGTGTCCGGGCGGCGCCCGGCGGGGGACCTGCTGGCGTGGGGCCGCCGCCAGCTGGCGGCGCTCCGCACGAGCGAGGACGCCTCCGTCTTCCGCGGGGCGGTCGACGCCGTCGCAGTGGAGCACCTCTTCCGAGTCGCTGCGGGGCTCGAGTCCGCCGTTCTGGGCGAGGCGCAGATCCTCGGGCAGGTCCGCCGCTCCGGGCGGGTGCCCTCTCCCCTGCCCTGCGTCTCGCGTTCGACGCCGCGGTGAGAGCGGGGCAGCGCGTCCGGAGCACGACGGCGCTGGCTCGCGGCTCCGCATCGACGGCCTCGGCAGCCGTGCGATGGGCCTCGGATGCCCTCGGAGGACTGGCGGGGCGACATGTGACCGTGGCCGGTGGCGGACAGATGGGGCGCCTTCTCGTGGAGCATCTCGCGAGCGTCCGCGCCGCGTCCCTCACCCTTATCTCGGCCTACGCCCCGGCGCACGCCGGCTTTCACGTGATCCGCCCCGAGGCCATCGCCGACCACCTCCCACAGACCGAGGTGCTGTTCGCGGCGACGGACCGGACGGTTCTCGACCGGTCCACCGCCCTCGCGTGCTGGGCCGACGGTGCCCCCCGAGCCGTTGTCGATCTGGGGATGCCCCGGAACGTCGATGCCGAGGTACAGCGCGTGCCGGGCGTCGCGCTCGCGGACATCGACGCGCTGGGCGACGTCGTAGACGCGGGGCTGGCGGTGCGCCGCTCGGCCATCCCCGCAGCGGAGGCGCTCCTCTCCGACGCGCTCGCCGAGCTGGCGGAGGCGCTGGAGACGCTGAGCCGGGAGCAGCTCGTCGCCGAGTTCCGACGCCGCTCAGAAGCCATCCGGCGGGAGACCCTCGCGTACGCGTGCGGCCGCTGCAATGACCGGACGTGCGCCCTCCCCGAGACCGACTCCCGCTCGCTGCCCGGCCCCGGCCCCTGCAGCGACCCCGACGGCCTCACGCGCACCCTCACGACCCGCCTCCTGCACGACGTCACCGCCGCCCTTCGCGAAACGCACGACGTGGACGACGACCTCCTCCGCCGCCTCCTCTCCCTCTCCGATGCCGACGCCTGACACCCTCCGCCTCGGCACCCGCACCTCACGCCTCGCGATGTGGCAGGCGGAGCACGTCGCGGACGCGCTCCGACGGGCGTGGCCCGGCCTCACCGTCGAGCTCGTCCCGTTCGTGACGAAGGGAGACAAGACGCTGGACAAGACGCTGCGTGGGAAGGGGCTATTCACGGCCGAGCTGGAGGCGTCGCTGCTGGACGGCCGCATCGACCTCGCCGTCCACTCCCTCAAAGACCTCCCCACGGCTGACCCCGCCGGCCTCACCGTTGGCGCGACGCCCGAGCGCGCGGACCCGCGCGACGCCTGGATCTGCCCCGGCGGCCACGCGCTGGCGGACCTCCCGGCCGGCGCGACGGTCGGCACGAGCAGCCTCCGCCGCGGCGCTCAGCTCCTCCGCCAGCGGCCCGACCTCGTCATCCGGTCCATCCGCGGCAACGTCGAGACCCGCATCCGGAAGGTCCACGAGGAGGCCTACGACGCGGGCGTGCTCGCGCTCGCGGGCCTGACGCGGCTGGAGATCACCGACCGCGCGCATTCCATACTCGACCTCGGCACGATGCGCTGCCCTCGGCATCCAGGTCCGCGCCGGAGGCGACGAGGCCGCGCGTCTCGTCGCGGCGCTCGACCACCCCCAGACGCGCGCCGCCGTGACCGCCGAGCGGGCCTTCCTCGCCGCCCTCGGAGGCGGGTGCAGCGCCCCCATCGCCGCGCTCGGCACCGTCCACGGCGACCGCCTCCACCTCCGCGCCCGCGTCGTCTCCACAGACGGCGCCCGGACCGTGGAGGTCGAGGACGACGGCGGGTTCACTCCCGATAGCGCCCTCGCCTCCGGGTCGACGCTGGGCCAGCGCGCCGCCGCCGCCGCCCTCGCGCAGGGCGCCCGCGAGTTCCTGCCATGAGCCGTCGCATCGTCGTCACCCGCGCGGAGGAGCAGGCCCATCCGCTCGCCGACGCCATCCGCCAGCGCGGCTGGACGCCACTCCTCGTCCCCAGCATCCGGTTCGTCCCGATGGACGCCCCCGCACCGCTGGCGGAGGCCGCGTGCGAGATCGACGGCGCCGCGTGGGTGGTGTTCACCAGCCGGACCGGCGTCCGCTTCGGGATGCGCGCGATCCGCGAAACGCGGGCCGATGGATGGCCCGCCGGCGTGCGAATCGCCGCGGTCGGTCCCGGGACCGCGGAGGCGCTGCGCGAGGAGGGCGTGACGGCTGACTTCGTCCCGCGCGATGCCATCGGCGACGTGCTCGTGGAGGAGCTGCCGCTCACGAGCGGGGACCGCGTCGTCCTGCTGCGCTCCCACATCGGCCGCGAGGCCATCGTCACGGGCCTCGCCGCTCGCGGCGCCGTCGTGGACGACGTGCCCGCCTATCGCACGCTCACCGAGGCCGACCCGCACGCCGCCGCGCAGGCACTCGGCGCCCGCCCCGACGCCGTCACGTTCACCTCCCCCTCGACGGTCCGCGGCTTCCTCTCGTCCCTCCCCGACCTCGGGCCGCTGGCGGACGTCGCGCTCGTCGCCATCGGCCCCGTCACTGCCGACGCCCTCGCGCCGTTCGGCCTTCACGCCAACGCCGTCGCGGACCCGCACACCGTCCCGGGCCTGCTCGCCACGCTCGACCGTCTGTTTCTCGCATGACCGACTCCGCCCCGGCCCTCGGCCCCGATCGCCCTCAACGCCTCCGCCAGTCGGAAGCGGTCCGCCGCCTCGCGCGGGAGACGCGGCTGCACCCCGCGAGCTTCATCCTTCCGCTGTTCGTCAAGGCCGGCGAGGGCGTGCGCGACGAGATCGCCTCCATGCCCGGCGTCTTCCAGCTCTCCGTGGACGAGGCCGTCCGCGAGGCGCGCGAGGCCGCCGGCCTGGGCGTGGGGGGCGTGCTCCTCTTCGGCATCCCCGAGCACAAGGACGCCGAGGGCTCCGCCGCGGACGACGACGCCGAGGCCGTCCAGCGCGCTACGCGAGCGATCAAGGACGCCGTGCCGGACCTCGCGGTCATCACCGACGTGTGCCTCTGCGAGTACACCGACCACGGCCACTGCGGCTTCATCACGACCGACGGCGCCCTCGACCTCGAAGGCTCGCTCCCGCGCCACGTCGCCGCGGCCGTCAGCCACGCCCGCGCCGGCGCCGATCTCGTGGCCCCGTCGTCCATGATCGACGGCGTGGTGGGCGCGATCCGCAGCGGGCTGGACGCGGCGGGCTTCCCGCACGTCGGCATCTTCAGCTACGCCGTCAAGTACGCGAGCGCTTTCTACGGCCCCTTCCGGGACGCCGCCAACAGCGCGCCCGCCTTCGGCGACCGCCGGACGCACCAGATGGACCCGGCCAACGCGCGCGAGGCGCTCCGCGAGGCCGCCCTCGACGTGGAGCAGGGCGCGGACCTGTTGATGGTCAAGCCCGCCCTCGCCTACCTCGACGTCATCCGCCAGACGAAGGCAGCGTTCCCGGACCGCCCCCTCGGCGCCTACCACGTCTCGGGCGAGTACGCCATGCTCAAAGCCGCCGCCGAGCGCGGCTGGGCCGACGAGCGCCGCGCCGCCCTCGAGGTGCTCACCAGCATCCGCCGCGCCGGCGCAGACCTCGTCATCACCTACTACGCCGCCCAGGCGGCCCGCTGGCTCCGAGACGGCGCGTAGCCCCGGCTCCACCACTGACACGCCACGACCCGCGCGCCTCCGGTGCCGCTGCGGCTCTCCCCCCAGACCTACCCATGCCTCTCGACATCCAGCCCCAGACGGTGCCCCAGGCCGACCGCCAGCCCAGCGGTGACGGCGGAGGGCTCGACCTCTCCGAGCGCGGGAAGACGCCGGACGGCGCCCCCCAATCGCTCGACCGCCGCCTGCTCGTCCAGCTCCAGGCCTACACCGGCTGCGCCGACCCCGCCCCGCTGGCGGCCGAGGCCGAGCGCCGCGGGATTGGCGGCGTGATCTACCAGAGCGCGCAGGATCCCCAGGGCGTCGCCGTGGTCACGTTCAGCGAGAGCGACAACTACTTCGTGGGCGAGGCCCGCGACCTCTTCAACTCCGAGCCGTTCGCCGCGCTCACGCGCCGCCCCGAGATGACAATGTTCGGGCGGACGTACTCCATCGGCTACGAGCGGGACCTCCTGGGCGCGCTCGTCGCCCGCCCGGTCAAGACGATGACGAACCCGGACTGGCCGTGGGCCGTCTGGTACCCGCTCCGCCGCAGCGGGATGTTCGAGCGCGAGCCGCGCGAGGAGCAGCGCCGGATGCTGATGGAGCACGGCGGCATCGGCCGCGCCTTCGGCAAGGGCGACTACGCCCACGACGTCCGCCTGGCGTGCCACGGCATGGACGAGAACGACAGCGACTTCATCGCCGGGCTCGTCGGCAAGGAGCTCTCGCCGCTCTCCAAGGTGGTCCAGCGGATGCGCGGCACGCGCCACACCGCCGAGTTCCTCGACCGCCTCGGCCCCTTCTTCGTCGGTCGCGCCGTCTGGCAGAGCGCCGGCCCCTTCGCCTGGGCGCTGGACCACGAAGGCAGCGGTCACTGATGCGTTCGGGGTTCAGGGCTCGGGGTTCGCACGCGGACGGCCGAGCGCTGGACCCCGACCCTCCCGTCGCTCCACGCTGGCGGAAGCTGTCCGCCAGCGCGCGGCTCTTCAGACGCCCCCTCTGAACCCCGAACCCCGAACCTGATTTGTCCCGATTCCTGAAGGCCCTCCGCGGCGAGCCCGTCGATGCCACGCCCGTGTGGTTCATGCGCCGGCCGCTACCTCCCCGAGTACCGCGCCGTCCGTAAGAAGCTCGACTTCCTCACGATGGTGAAGACGCCCGAGATCGCCGCCGAGATCACGCTCCAGCCCATTCGCCGGTTCGACCTCGACGCCGCCGTCATCTACTCCGACCTCCTGCCCCCGCTCCAGACGATGGGGCTGGACCTCCACTTCGAGAAGGGCGTCGGGCCGGTGATCGACAACCCGATCCGCTCCACCAAGCAGGTGGACCTGCTCGCGACGCCGCCGGCCGGCGAGACGATGCCGTTCACGCCCGAGGCCATCCGGCTGGTCAAGCAGGAGCTCGGCGACCGCGTGCCGGTGATCGGCTTCGCGGGGTGCCCGTTCACGCTCTCGGCCTACGCCATCGAGGGCGGCGGCTCGAAGAAGTACGAGCTCACGCGCCGGTTCATGTACCAGGAGCCCGCCGCGTGGCGCCGCCTCATGGACAAGATGGTGACCGTCGCCGGCAGCTTCCTGGGTGAGCAGGCCAAGGCCGGCGCCGACGCTCTCCAGGTGTTCGACTCGTGGGCCGGCGTCCTCTCGCGCTACGACTACGAGCGCTATGTGGCGCCCTACAGCGCCAAGCTCATCGCCATCGCGCAGAAGACCGGCCTCCCGGTCATCCATTTCTCCACGGGCACCGCCGGCCACCTCGACGNNGCGAGCGGATCGGCGACAGCCGGCCGCTGCAGGGCAACCTCGACCCGTACCTCCTCCAGGCGCCCTGGCGCGAGCTCAAGGCCCAGGCCGACCGCGTCCTCGACGAGGCACCCGAGACGGGCCACGTGTTCAACACCGGCCACGGCCTGGTGCCCGCCACCCCGCCCGACGCCGTCGCGCGCCTCACCGACTACGTCCGCGAGCGGACGAGCCGCTCCGCCTAGCCCCGCCCCGCTGGCGGCCGCCGCCAGCCGAACGTTCCAGACCCATGCCCGACCAGACGAAGCCCATCGGCGTCCTCTTCATGGCGTACGGCGGCCCCGAGTCGCTGGACGAGATCGCCGGTTACCTCTCCGACATCCGCCACGGCCGCCCGACGACGACCGCCGTGCTGGACGAGATCACCAACAACTACCGCCAGATCGGCGGCAAGTCCCCCATCATGGGGCTGACCCAGGCCCAGATCGACGGCGCGATGGCGGCGCTCAACCCGCCCGGCGAGCCCGCGCGGTTCAAGGCCTACCTCGGCATGCGCCACTGGGCGCCGTGGATCGAGGAGACCGTCGGCCAGATGATCGACGACGGCATCGAGCGGGCGGTCGCGATCGTGCTCGCGCCGCACTTCTCGTCGATGTCCATCGCGAAGTACCAGCAGAAGGTGAAGGCCGGGCTGGACCTCTACCGCGGCGACATCGAGTTCTCGTACGTGGACGCGTACTTCGACGCCGACCTGCTCATCGAAGCGTTCGCAGACCGCGTCCGCGAGGCCATCGCCGAGTTCCCCGAGGACGAACGCGACGACGTCCACGTGGTCCTCAGCGCACACAGCCTCCCGGTCCGCGTGGTGACGATGGGCGACCCGTACCAGGACCAGCTCTGGACCACGGCCCGCCTCATCGCCGAGCGCGCCGGGCTCCGCGAGGACCAGTGGAGCTGGAGCTACCAGTCCGAGGGCCGCAGCCCGGAGCCGTGGCTCGGCCCTCAGCTCGAAGATCACATCCCGGCGCTCCACCGGGAGCGCGGCGTAGACAAGGTGGTGAGCCTCGCCATCGGCTTCGTGAGCGACCACGTGGAGATCCTCTACGACATCGACATCGAGGCGCAGGCCGCGGCGAAGGAGATGGGCGTGACGCTCGTCCGCCCGCCCTCGCTCAACGACGACGCCCGGTTCACGCGCCTGCTCGCGGAGCTCGTGGAGGGCCAGGCCGCGGAGGCCGGCTGGACCGAGTCCGACGTGCGCCCCGCCTCCGCCGGCGAGCCCACGATGCCGATGCCCGCGGGCACCCTCGACGCCAGCGCGACCGCGTAGCCCCTTCCGCCAGCGCACCGTGACCGACCGCACCGACGTACTCGTCCTCGGCGGCGGCGTCGCCGGGCTGGCGGCGGCGCGGCGGCTGGGTGCGGCCGGCGCGAGCGTGCGCCTGCTCGAAGCGTCCGGCCGGCTCGGTGGCGTCGTCAGGACGCTCCGCCACGGCGGCTTCGAGGCCGACGTGGGACCCGACGTGTTCCTCGTGCGCAAGCCCGCGGCGGCGCGGCTGGCGGAGGCGCTCGGCGTAGAGACCACGACGCCTCGGACGGGCGCCATGATCCAGCGGAACGAGCGGCTCCACCCGCTCCCAGCCGGCCTGACCGGGCTCGTGCCGGGCCGCCTGTGGCCGCTCGTGACCACCCCTGCGATGGGGCTCCGCGCCAAGCTCCGCGCCGCGCTCGAACCCCTCGTGCCCGCCCGTGCCTCTGGCGACGACGAGAGCCTGGAGGCGTTCGCCGTCCGCCGCTTCGGCCGCGGCGCCTGGGACGACCTCGTCGAGCCGCTCCTCGGCGGCCTGTACGGCGCCGACGACGGCCCGATCTCGCTCCGGTCCACCCTCCCGCACCTGCACGCACGCGAGCGCGAAGGCGGCCTCCTCCGCCTGAGGGGCACGCCCAGGCCGCCGGGCCTCACGACAGGACGAGCCCCCTTCGCCCGCCCCGTCGGCGGGATGCAGGTGCTGACCGATGCGCTGGCGGAGGCCGTCCGCCAGTCGGGCGCGACCGTGGAGATCGAGGCGGCGGTCGAGCGCGTCGGGCACGACGGCGCCGGGTTCCGCACCGTCCTCGCCGATGGCTCGGTGCGGACCGCCGAGGCCCTCCTCGTTGCCCTCCCCGCGGCCGCCGCGGCCCGCGTGCTCGCGCCGCTGGACGCCGCGCTGGCGGAGCCGCTGGCCGAGATCCCGATGGGCAGCGCGACCGCCGTCATCGTCGGCCTCGCGAGCGATGGGCTGGACGTGCCTGACGCCTCGGGCTGGCTCGTCCCCAGGCGCGAGGGCGGGCCGGCGCAGGCGGTGACCGTCCTCTCGCGCAAGCACCCGGGGACCGCGCCCCCCGGGCACGACCTCTTCCGCGTCTTTCTCCGCCCCTCGTTCGCCGCGGCCTCCACCGATCCAGAGGCCCGCTCCGCCGCGCTCGACCACCTCCGCCAGCGGCTCGGGCCGATCCCCGATCCCGCCTGGACGGCCGTGCAGCGCTGGACGCGCGTCCAGCCGCGCTACACGCTCGGCCACCCCGGCCGACTGGCGGCGCTCGACGCCGCGCTCGCGCGCCACCCCGGCCTCGCGCTCGCCGGCGCCTCCCTCCGCGGCGTCGGCCTCCCCGACGTGATCGCACAGGCGCACGAGGCCGCCGACCAGCTTCTATCTCTGATTCCGACCACATGACCGAGCTCTCCACCACCCGCTCCGAAGCGCTCTTCTCCGAGGCGCAGCACCTCATGCCCGGCGGCGTCTCCTCGCCCGTCCGCGCGTTCAAGTCCGTCGGCGGCGTGCCGCGGTTCATCGAGCGTGGCGAAGGGCCGTACCTCGTCGACGTGGACGGCAACCGCTACATCGACTACGTGCTCTCGTTCGGCCCGCTCCTCCTCGGGCACGCGCCCGAGGCCGTCACGCGAGCGGTCGCGGAGCAGGCCGCGAAGGGCAGCAGCTACGGCGCGCCGAGCCCGCTGGAGGTGGACCTCGCCGAGACCATCCAGGGGATCTACCCCAGCATGGAGCGGCTCCGGTTCGTCAACTCCGGGACCGAGGGCGCGATGAGCGCCGTCCGCGCCGCGCGTGCCTACACCGGCCGCGACAAGGTGGTCAAGTTCGACGGCCACTACCACGGCCACGCGGACCTGCTGCTCGCGAAGGCCGGCAGTGGCGTCGCCACGTTGGGCCTGCCCGACTCGCCGGGTGTCCCCGCCGCCGTCACCGCCGACACGCTGGTCGTCCCGTTCAATGACGAGGCCACCGTGCGCGAGCTGTTCGAGCGCGAGGGCGAGCACATCGCGGCGGTCCTCGTGGAGCCCATCGCGGGCAACATGGGCCTCGTCCGGCCGCGCGAGGGCTTCCTCGCCTTCCTCCGCGAGATCACCGAGGCGCACGGCGCCCTGCTCGTGTTCGACGAGGTGATGGTCGGCTTCCGCGTGCACCCCGGCGGCGCGCAGGCGCTCTACGGCGTGACGCCGGACGTGACCATCCTCGGCAAGGTCATCGGCGGGGGGCTCCCCGTGGGCGCCTACGGCGGCCGCGCCGAGGTCATGAGGCTGATGGCGCCCGACGGCCCCGTCTACCAGGCCGGCACGCTCTCCGGCAACCCCCTCGCGATGGCCGCTGGGCTCGCGCTTCTGCGCGAGGCTCAGTCGTCGGATGCGTGGCAACTCGCCGCCGATGCGGCCCGCCAGACGGCCGAGGCCATCCAGTCCGCCGCCGACGCCGCGGGCGTCCCCGTCCAGACCGACGCCGTGGGGGCCATGTTCGGGTTCTTCCTCAACGAGCAACCGGTCACGGACTACGCCAGCGCTGCGACGAGCGACACGGCCACGTTCGCCCGCCTCCACAAGCTGCTGCTCGACCGCGGCGTGTACCTCCCCCCGTCTCCGTTCGAGGCGTGCTTCACGTCGAGCGCCCACACGCCAGAGGTCGTCGCCGAGGCGGCCGAGGCCTTCCGCTCCGCCTTCGCCGCGCTCTAGGGCCGCGCTCCTCACCCCCACCTGCTTGGCCGCGCCGACCAGCGCTCTCATGTCGTCCCCCCAGACCACGCGCCCGCCAGAGGCCACGGCCGCTCCGCCGCGTCTCCTCGGCGTTCTCTTCCTCGGCACCCTCCTCGCGGCGCTCGACATCGCCGTCGTCGGCCCCGCGCTGCCGGCCTTGCGTGAAGCGTTCGCGCTGAGCGAGCGGTCCGTGGCGTGGACGTTCACGGCGTTCGTGCTCGCCAACCTCGCGGGCCTGCCCATCACCTCCGCGCTGGCGGACCGCGTGGGGCGGCGCCGGGTGTACCTCGCGTGCGTAGCCGTCTTCGCGGCCGGCACGCTGCTGGTCGCCCTCGCGCCGTCGTTCGGCGTACTGCTCGCGGGGCGCGTGGTGCAGGGCCTCGGTGCCAGCGGCATCTTCCCCGTCGCCACGGCGGTGATCGGCGACGCCTTCCCCCCCGAGCGGCGGGGTCGCGCGGTGGGCCTGCTCGGCTCCGTCTTCGGCGTCGCGTTCCTGATCGGTCCGGCGCTGGCGGGGATCGTGCTGGCGTTCGCGAGCTGGCGGTGGGTGTTCGCGCTGAGCCTTCCACTGGCGGCGGTCGTCTACACGCTCGCGGCGCGGCGCCTCCCGGAGTCACGCGCGGAGACGGCGCGGCCGTTCGACGCCGCCGGGACTATCGCGCTGGTCGCGCTGCTCGTCTCGCTCGTGGTGGGCCTGAGCGGCCTGGACGCGTCGGGCCTTTCCGCCAGCGTGGCGAGGCCGGCCGTGTGGGGGCCGCTCGGACTGGCGGTGGTTCTCGTCCTCGCGCTCGGCGTGATCGAGCGCCGCGCCGCCGCTCCGCTGCTGCGGCCGGGGCTGGTGGCGCGGCGCCCGGTACAGATCGCGTGCGTGCTGGCGGTGGGCGCGGGCGTGGTGGAGGCCACGTTCGTGCTCCTCTCGGCGTACTCGGTCGTGGCGTTCGGCGTGGAGAAGTCCGCGGCATCGTACCTCCTGTTGCCGCTCGTGGGCGGGGTCGCGCTCGGGGCCCCGCTGGCGGGCCGCACGCTGGACCGTGTGGGCGTCCGCCCCGTCGTTCTCACGGCGACGGCGCTGATCGTCCTCGGGATGGCGGCGATCGCCGCAGCCCCCACGCTCGGCCTCCACATCGCCGCGACGGTCGTGCTGGGCCTCGGGCTGTCGGGCGTGCTCGGGTCGTCGCTGAGCTACATCTTCCTCGCCGAGGCAGGGCGCGACGAGCGAGCGGTCGCGCAGGGTCTCTCCACCATCTTTCTGAGCGTGGGGCAGCTCACCGGAGCCGCGCTTCTGGCCGCGCTGGCGGCGTCCGCTACCGACTCAGAAGCGGGCTACCGACTGGGCTTCGGCGTCGTAGCCGTGGGCGCCGCGGCCCTCGTGGTGGCCGCGCTCTTCCTGCCGCGCACGAGCACCGGCGAGGCCGGCTGCGTCCTCCTCTTCCCTCGGCTCCGCGGTCGAGAGGGAGCACGAACGCTGCTCGGTGGAGGGCGACGCCCAGAGCGACCGGCTCGCTGACCGGGTCCGCCAGCGCGCGGGGCGTTCGTCGAACGAACGGGGGCGTTCGTCGAAACGGAAAGGAGGCTCGGCAGCCGGAGCCGCATCCTCCGGGCATCAGCCGCCGCCGCCATGCCCCCCCTCGTCTCCATCGTCACGCTGAACTGGAATCAGGCCGCCGTCACCTGCGAGTTGCTCGATTCCCTCGCGCGCGTGACCTACCCCCGCGTGGAAGTCCTCGTCGTGGACAACGGCTCCGCCCCGAGCGACCTCGCCACGCTCCGTGCCCACTTCCCCCGTCCCCGCCTCGTCTGCAGCCCCACGAACCTCGGCTTCACGGGTGGCAACAACCTCGGGATGCGCCTCGCGCGAGGCGAGTACGTCCTCCTCCTCAACAACGACACCGAGGTGGAGCCGGACTTCCTGGAGCCGCTCGTCGCCGCGATGGAGGCGGACCCCGGCATCGGCGCGGCCTCCCCGAAGATCCGCTACTACCACGAGCCCGAGCGCATCCAGTACGCCGGTGGGACGGCCGTGGACCCACTCCACGGCCAGGCCCGATGGGTCGGCTCGGGCGAGGGGGACCGCGGCCAGCACGACCGCTCCGGCGAGACGGAGATGGGCCACGGTGCCGCGCTGCTCATCCGCCGCCGCGTGCTCGAAGAGGTCGGCCTGCTGGGTGGGGACTACTTCATCTACTACGAAGAGCTGGACTTCGGGACGCGTCTCCGGCGCGCGGGCTGGCGGGCGCACTACGCCGCCGAGTCCGTGGTCTGGCACAAGGAGTCCGTCACCGTGGGCAAAGCGAGCCCGCTCAAAACCGAGTTCCAGACGCGGAACCGCCTGCTCTACCTCCGCCGCAACGCCGCCGGGCGCGCCTTCGCGCTCGCGTGGGTGGGCGGGCTGGTGACGCCGAGCCACGCCCTTCGGCACGCGATCCGAGGCCAGTGGGCGCACGTCCGGGCCGTTGGCCGTGGGCTGGCATGGCACGCCTCCCACCCCCGTGCCCAGGACCTCGCGCCCGACGAGCGCCTCCGTCCCACCCATCGCGCCGTCCCCCACCGGCACGCCGCCCGCACGCGCCCCGCCCCCCTCCGCCCCCTCGCTCCCGTGTCCCGATGAGCGCGCTCCTCCTCCTGCTCTGGGTGCCCCTCGCGCTGTCCGTCGGGTACCTCCTCCTCTTCTCCGTCGCGGGGCGGCTCCGGCCTGCCCCCGCCCATCCCACCGGTGCCCGGACGCGCACCGCCGTCCTGATCCCAGCCTACCGGGAGGACGCCGTCATCGCCGAGACGGTCCGCCAGTCGCTGCGCCAGGACTACCCGGCCGACCGGTTCGACGTCGTCGTGATCGCGGACGGGCTGCGCGGGGCCACGGTCACGGAGCTCCTCCGGCTGGGCGCGCGCGTGATCCCGGTCGCCTTCGAGCAGTCCACGAAGGCGAAGGCCCTCCGCGCCGCGATGGAGACGCTACCCGCCGGGCGCTATGAGACCGTCGTGGTGCTGGACGCCGACAACGTGATGGCGCCGGACGCCCTCGCGCGGCTGGACGACGCCCGCGCCCACGCCGACGTGGTCCAGGGCCGGCGCGTCGCGAAAAACCTGGACACGCCTCTCGCGCGGCTGGACGCGCTCTCCGAGGCCGTCAACAACCACGTCTTCCGCCGCGGGCACGCCGCCCTCGGGCTCAGCGCCGCCCTCATCGGCTCCGGCATGGCCTTCCGCGCCGAGTTGTTCGCGGAACTCATGTCCCAGGCCGAGGCCGTGGGCGGCTTCGACAAAGAGCTGGAGCTGGAGCTGACGCGCCGCGGGACGCGCATCGCGTACGCCCCCGAGGCCGTCATCTTCGACGAGAAGGTGGCCGCCGCGGAGGTGTTCGTCCGCCAGCGCCGCCGCTGGCTGGCGGCCCAGGCCCACTACGCCCGCGCCCACGCCGTCCCCGCGCTCCGCCAGCTCGCGACCGGTCGTGTGGACTACGCCGA
>LWDU01036738.1_pt1 | contig 14990 bp, 9 predicted proteins | sample 727161 | NCBI WGS metagenome assembly LWDU01 (sample SAMN04566230, study PRJNA314399) | hydrothermal vent metagenome | isolation source: deep sea hydrothermal plume seawater | place: Mexico: Gulf of California, Guaymas Basin | collected 2004-07-11 | reverse complement strand
GTTCGGTATTAAATGGACGACTGCAGGCAAAAACCACTTTGAATCCGAAGGATTCCGGTTTCTGAACTGTTTTGGTGAAAAATCGTCCGATGTCAGCCTGACTGAAGTAAACATCCCTCAGGAAAGGTTCGGATTTCCATTCTGCCAAATGTTCGGCAGAACGAGGGCACCAACCCAGTCTCACCACCAGCACATCGAAACCATGTCGATTTGAAAAAACTTGCCCAACCGACTCAGCAAAGATCTTGGTTGCGGCATAAAGATAATAGGGCTGTAACGGTTCATCAACACGAACCGGCCAGGGTCCCTCTCCGCGCACTCGAACGGCGTTTACCTGACCGGAACTGGCCAGAATCAGACGACGGACTCCATTCTGACGACAAGCTTCCAGCACATTGTAGGCACCGATGATGTTGTTAGGGAGCAGCTCTGTCATGAAATCCGCATCATCAGGGGTCGCCCCAAGATGAATGACGATATCCTTTCCTCGGACAGCATTATTGATTGCCGAAGCATCTCTCAAGTCTCCCCTAACAAAGAAAGGAGACGGTTCTTTTTCCATCCGATCAAAGCTATAGACCTGGTCCGTCCATTTGGACAATGCCGCAACGACGGCTGAGCCAATGCGGCCGGCAGCTCCCGTTACCAGAATGGAAGGCTTTTTTGTCATGTAGAACGGAAATATTAATCCTTATTGAAACGGATTGTAATAACCGAATCGCTATTCTCAAATATACCGGCCGTTCCATCCTGAATGGGCCAATATCTTCCTGAACACTATCCGGACCAGCTGATAATCCCAAGTATTCTTCTTCACATGGACGCGTCTCTTGAATAGGTAGGGCTCGCTGTCTCAGCGCGCCTCTTTATCAGGAAATATCGAATGGTGCGCGGTGCGCTGAGGACAGCGCTCCCTGTTTCTCATCTCGTTGACCCATCTTGATTCATGCGATAGGATGGCACCTGATTTAACTGATGAGATTCTGGACTTCCATCTTGGTTTGTATTTTTTACGGGCTATTGGCCACGGTGGCTTCCGTTCAGGCTTCTTCCAAAGATAGTGAAACACATTGGGCGTTCCAACCCGTTCAACGCCCCCCTCTTCCTGAAGTCTCAAATCCCGATTGGGTCCGCACTCCACTGGATGCATTCATTCTGAAGCAACTGGATTCGAAAAATCTACCCCCCTCGGATCAGGCAGATTCCCAGAATTTGATTCGACGACTATATTTCGATCTTTTGGGAATTCCGCCTTCCTTCCAGGATGTTCAGAATATCGTGCATGACAAGCGGCCAGATGCTTATCCCCGACTGGTGGATCGACTCCTGAGCTCTCCCCGTTATGGTGAACGTTGGGGCCGGCATTGGCTGGATGTCGCGCGCTACTCGGACACCAAGGATTTGGTACTGCTTTACGGCAAAGATCGGATCCGGCCCTATGCCTATACTTACCGCGATTATGTAATCCGTGCTTTTAATGAAGATCTATCCTACCCGGAATTCGTCATCGATCAACTGGCGGCGGATCAGCAGAACCTCGGCCGCCAGAAATGGCGTCTCGCCGCCATGGGCTTCCTCACTCTGGGTCGCCTGTTCGACAATAATCTCCCGGATATCTACGATGATCAGATCGACACCGTCACTCGCGGATTTCTGGGGCTGACGGTCTCCTGTGCCCGATGCCACGACCATAAATACGACGCCATCCCGACAGAAGATTACTACTCTCTTTACGGGATCTTTTCTGCAAGTCAAAAACCGATCGACCTACCCTTGCTTCAGGATCCTAAATCCGTGCCGGGTGGTGAAGATTTTGAAAAACAACTTTCGGAGAAAAAAAAGGAGTTACAGGAGCACATCGATTCTCAGTATTCAGAAATCTACAAAACAGCGAGGGAACGGGTGGGTGATTACCTGATGAAGATCGCCGCTGAAAAAAAGGATCCGCTGGAATCGGCTGTGTTTTTTCTTTCCCTGTCCCCGGACGATCTCCGGCCTCAATTCCTTTCCCGTTGGCGGCAACGTCTGAAATCCGGAGGAGGGGTGGAGGATGCGGTCTTTGGAATCTGGAATCGACTGAAGAGTTTCCCTACTGAGGGTTTTGAAGAGGCAACGACGCTTGCTTATCAAAAGCTGGTTTCACTTCCGGAGGGAACCCTTCAGGGACAGATCAATCCGTTGGTAAAAAAAGCCTTCATGGAAAAACGGCCAACGACCCTGATGAAGGCTGCCGAAATTTATGGAAATCTAATCAAATCCGTCTACCAAAAATCAAAACTTGGTTCTGAAAAAAACAATGCCGATTCAGGTAATTCCCCTGTGCGGGAACAATTGACCTCATTGATGAGCGGCCTCGACAGCCCTTTTTATTTCCCCAAGACCCAAACCTATCTCTATATGTCACGGGTACCCCGAGGTCACTACAGCGGGCTGTTACAAGGCATGGACAAACTGGCGGTGCATTCCAACCATGCCCCTGCCCGTGCCATGATCCTCGAAGATCGAACAGATTACCCCAGCCCAAGGGTGTTTGTCCGAGGCAACCCGAACCATCCCGGACAAATCGTGCCGAGAAGATTCCTGAAAGTTCTATCCAAAAAACAACGCAAACCATTCAGCCAGGGAAGTGGACGCCTTGAACTGGCAAAAGAAATCGCATCCATGGACAATCCGTTGACGTCAAGGGTGCTGGTCAATCGTGTCTGGATGCATCATTTTGGAACACCACTTGTTGATACTCCAAATGATTTCGGGTTCCAAAGTAATCCACCCACTCACCCGGATCTTCTGGACTGGCTCACCAGTTATTTTAATGAAAAGAACGGATCCATCAAACAACTTCATCGGATCATTCTGCTCTCAAACACCTATCGTCAATCCAGTCGACACCGTCCGGAAGCAGCAAAGTCGGATCCGGAAAACGGCCTTTACTGGAAAATGAACCGAAGACGCCTTGATCTGGAAACCATGCGCGACCGTCTGCTATACGCGACAGGCACAGTGGATCTATCCATGGGGGGGCGATCCACCGATGTCGCCGGAGACCCGGAAAACCATAGAAGGACTGTTTACGGACTGGTGGATCGTCAGGATGTTCCTGGCTTGTTCCGAACGTTCGATTTTGCCGACCCAAGCCAATCTGCGGCGAAGCGACCCACAACCACTGTTCCCCAGCAAGCGCTATTTGCCATGAACTCAAGTTTCATGAATAAACTGGCCCGACAAGCTGTTTTGGCAATCAGCCAAATTGGCAATCCTGAAACCAAGGTATTGAAGCTCTACGAAAACCTCCTTCTCCGAAAACCGAGTTCAGATGAAATTCATACAGCTATGCAGTTCATGGAACAGTCAGAGTTGAATCGTCATGAAGATGATAAATTAAATCCGACCGAGCAACTGGCTCAGGCCTTGTTGCAAAGCAATGAATTCATGTTTGTGGATTAAGACAAATCGCAGAATTTATAAAAATTCTGATTTTCTGGTTTATGAAGAGAATGGATAAATGGTAGGGCGCAACTGCATGGCACTTAGGTTAAGGATTTACCGCAGTTGTTTTAATACCGTCATCCCTGAAGCTGGCCGCGCCGAGGCCGGAATATGGAAGAAATGAATGCCCATTTCAATGATCCGGAGTCGACGCCCCCAGCTTCAGGTGTGCCTGATTCTTTAACCTAATGGCAGTAGGGATCGCTGTCTCAGCGCGCCAACGATGGTGAATATGATTTGCGGTTCGGTCCGCTGGTGACAGCGGACCCTACCTGCAGTGAAATCGAATAATTATGCCTGATCAAACTATCGATCGACGACAGATGCTACGCCAGACCGGAACCGGCCTTGGTCTACTGGGACTGGCCGGGGTGCTAGGTGACCATGGTTGCCTAACAAAAGCTTCAGCGTCCCTATTGACATCTTCCAACCCACTGGATTCAAAGCCCAGTCTGTTCCAACCGAAGGCGAAAAGCATCATTCACATCTATCTCAACGGAGGGCCTTCACAGGTCGACACATTTGACCCAAAACCCTTACTGAAAAAATATGCAGGCAAAGTGATCCCCAATGGAAACCTGACAACCGAACGACCGACCGGTGCCGCCCTGCCCTCTCCTTTCGAATTCAAAGCCAGGGGACAGAGCGGTATTGAGATAAGTGAACTGTTTGAGAAGACCGCGGCGCATGTGGACGATCTGTGTTTCATTCGCTCCATGCATGCCAATACTCCGAATCATGAACAGTCCATGCGTTTGATGAATTGCGGAGTGGTTGATGTATGGCATGGGTTCCGAGAATCGCAATCTGCCTGGATTCATCTCAATGTGTCCAGGTCTACCGGTTTCCGATGTTTCCAACTGGAGATCTGCATTCCTTCCAGGAATCTACCAGGGAACTTATATCAATACAAAAAAGGAAAGGATCGATGAACTCATTGAAAATATTCAGAACAAAAATCTGAGCCCAGGCTCACAAAGACGTCAGATCGATTTTCTGAATCAACTGAATGAAAGACATCAGATAAACCGTGAGGAAGACACCTTGTTGAACGCGAGGATCCAATCCTTCGAACTGGCATTCAGAATGCAGAGTGCGGCCACAGAAGCATTTGATCTTTCCAGAGAACCGGAATCCATTCGCAAAATGTACGGCGAAGGAATCCAGGCAAGGCAACTTTTGATGGCCCGTCGATTAATAGAAGGTGATGTACAACCCTGGGACAGCCATGACAAAATTAAGGAGAACCACGGAAAACTGGCGGCTCAATGCGATCAGGGTATCGCCGCTTTGCTGACCGATCTGAAACAACGCGGACTTTTTGATGAAACCGTGGTTTTATGTGGTGGAGAATTCGGCAGAACGCCTTCGGTGGAACTTCCCCAACCCGGAACCGGAACCAAGGGTATGGGACGGGATCACAACCACTGGGGCTTTACGGTCTGGTTGGCAGGTGGAGGAATCAAGGGGGGCACCGTCTACGGTGCCACCGACGATTTTGGATACAGGGCCGAAGAGAATCCAGTCCATGTGCACGACCTACACGCAACTCTACTTCACTTGATGGGATTTGATCATGAAAAATTGACCTACCGATATGCCGGCAGAGATTTTCGTTTGACCGATGTCTCGGGAAATGTGATTCATGATATATTGGATAGTTAGCCCCCCCCGCTTCGCACTTCCCCTAACTCAATATACCTTTTACAATGGTACCATGAATATCGGTTAAACGAAAGTGGCGGCCCTGAAATTTATAAGTCAACTGCTCGTGATCAAATCCCAGCAAATGCAGGATGGTGGCATGAAGGTCATGCACCTCTACCGGGTCTTTGGTCACAGTGCATGAGAAATCGTCGGTTTCCCCGTAAGTGACGCCTCCCTTGATCCCACCGCCGGCCAGCCAGTAGGTAAAGTTATAAGGATGATGGTCGCGCCCGTATCTCTTTGGCTGCAGGCCGCCCTGGCTGAATACCGTGCGACCAAACTCCCCCCCCCATACCACTAGAGTGCTATCGAGCAAACCGCGCTGTTTTAAATCCGTCACCAGAGCGGCCGCAGATTGGTCGGTTTCCTTACACAGCACCGGGTGGTATTTTGCGACATCATCATGATGATCCCAACCGGTATGAAACAATTGCACAAACCGCACATCTCTTTCGATCATTCGGCGGGCCAGCAGACAGTTTGATGCAAAGGTTCCCGGCTTGCGGGCATCTTCACCGTAGAGTTCGAAAACGCTGTCCGACTCATCTGAATAATCTGTCAGGTTAGGCACCGACATCTGCATGCGGGCCGCCATTTCATATTGGGTGATGCGTGTCTGAATTTCAGGATCCCCCACCACCTGGTAACGATGCTCATTCAACTGTCTGACCACATCCAGCATCATTTTTTCCTCGTCCATCGTGCGTCCTCCGGGGTCTTTCAAATATAAAATTGGATTCTTACCGGAACGCAGTTTAATACCCTGAAATTTCGATGGCAGAAACCCGCTGCCCCACAAGCGGGAGAGCAAAGGTTGGGCCGCCTTATAATTGCCGACCGAAGTCAACACCATATAAGCAGGCAGGTTTTCATTGGCATGGCCCATGCCGTAACTGACCCACGATCCAATGGATGGACGCCCCGGAAATTGATACCCGGCCTGTAGAAACGTCACCGCCGGATCATGGTTAACATGGGTCGAAGTCATGGATTTCACAAAACAGAGATCATCCACAATCTTAGCGGTGTGAGGCAAAAGTGAGCTGACCCAGGCCCCACTACTTCCGTGCTGCTTAAAATCAAACATACTGGGAGCGATGTCAAAAGTAGCTTTGCCGGATGTCATTCCCGACAGCCGGGGAATAACCATATGCTTTTTCAAATCCTGGCCGTAAAGATCTCTGAGTTTAGGCTTATAATCAAAAAGATCGTGTTGGGAAGGTCCGCCCGACATAAACAAGAAGATGACTCGTTTGGCTTTGGGAGCAAAATGAGAAAGTTGACTCCCCAAGTTTTCAGCAGCGGCCCGAGCCGGTAATAACCGGTTCAATGCAACCGCTCCCAGCCCGACACCCGTATTCATCAAAAACTGACGCCGACTATGGTTTATAATATGATCATTCATTATGATACAGGACGCTTTAACTTCGTAAGAATTGTCCTTTCCCCAATTTCATCCTTTCCTCCCAACCATCCATTATTTCAGACCTGACAAGCGCCATTCAATTCCTCGTTATCGTTTCACTTAAGTTAAATAGGGTCAGACAAATGGTCGTCATGGCTGCCAACTCCTTGCGATCGATCGTTTCACTACTTTTTGATTCGCCTATCGCAAGCTTGGATTCAATCAATTCCGGTTTGCTCTCCAGCAGAAGAAGTTCTGATTGATACAATTTCAACAGCAGAAACAACTCATCATCACCGGGTGAACGTACCACAACCCGCCTGAAGGCATACCTAATCTTCTCCGTCAGCGACTTTGCTGCGCAAATCAAAATGATATCCTCTGCCAACGCACGGGAAGCCTCAGTATAAATCGGGGCATGAAGCAAATTCAAGGCTTGTAAAGGCGTATTGGTGCGTGAGCGCTTGACCACACAGACATCACGGGAAGGCGCGTCAAAAGTTTCCATGCCCGGATTGGGTTGAGCGCGGCGCACGAAAGTGTACATACTTTTCCGGTAAAGCGCCCCGCCATGACTGGGAGTGTAATCCAGCCTCAGCGGCAATGCCCGATTCGTCAGCTCGCCCCATAGATTACCAGGCAAATAGGGATAGACACTCGGACCTCCTACGGCGGGCGCCAGCAAGCCTGAAACCGCCAAAGCCTGGTCACGTATTATTTCAGCCTCCAATCGAAACCGCGAACCGCGGGCCAGAAGTTTATTTTCAGGATCCTCCGGATCTTGTCTTATTTTCGAAATCTGTCGATAAGTGGATGACAGAACGATTTTTTTCAATAGGTGGTGCACATCCCATTTGTTCTCAATGAAATCCACAGCCAACCAGTCCAACAACTGTGGATGGGTCGGTAATTCTCCCTGAGCTCCGAAATCTTCCGTCGTCTTGACTAATCCCCGCCCAAACAACATTTGCCAGAAACGATTCACCGTAACGCGTGACATTAAGGGATGATTTTCATGTGTCAGCCATTGAGCCAATCCGAGACGGTTACGGGGCAAATCCTTGTCAAGATCTGGAAGTGAGGCCGGCGTATCTTCAAACACTTCCCGTCCGTATTTGTCATAGGCACCGCGTTCTAAAATATAAGCCTTCCTGCGAGCAGCCTCTTTCATCACCATGACATAGACTTGGCTCGAATCCTGAAGCGTTTTCAAATCTTTCTCCGCCGTCAGCAGTTCCTTCCCCAAACCGCCCTGATGCCAAATGTTCTTTTTGAAATACTTCTGTTTTTCATCTTCCGGCATCCTGTCGATCAAGGCGCTTGTATAGGTATCATCAATCAGTCCCGTTCCGAAAGATAACCGCACACGGCCGAACATGTGCTTGGCGTAAGGTGACTGAAATCGCAATTTAACTTCAATTCGATAGTCGTGATCAAAACCGAAATCCGTCGTGGCTTCCAGCACGGCTAACCTGCTATCATGCCGGGGAGACATACCCCACCCTTTCTTATCCGGATTGATTACATTTTGTATGGGCAATTTTTTTTGAGAAAAATCTGCCTTGGCTTTTGCCCAGGTAACTTTCTGCACCTTAGTTTCATCCACCAATGATGTTGCTGTCAGCTCAACCCCCGTCAAAACGGCATTGCCATTTTCTCTGCGCCCAGGACCCAACTTCGGCAAAAACGGATCGCTTAAGGCTTCTATTATAAAGGTGCGGAATTTTGATTTTCCAATTCTGTCATAGTCATAGGTATAAACATCGTAATCAGGCAATGTCCCCGAAAAAAGCCAGGATTTATCTTCCAGCTCCTTCACGGTGCTTCCTTCCTGAGTGCTGACCCGGCTTGCGTCCGGAGTAAGGTAATTTTTTACGGAAAATGCTTTCCAATTTAAAAAACTCTCAAGTTCTTCGCCACTCAACTTTTTGTTGGATTCCTTTTTCAATGCTTCAACCCCTGATTGAAGCATCTTCAGTTTCCCTCTTACCTCCGGCGCATAATGCCGGATGTTGCTGTCGGGCGCGCCTAATCCATATTTGCCTCTTTCAGGTATGTTGTTAAAAAATGAATAGAGCTGATAATAGTCTTTCTGAGTCAGCGGGTCGTATTTATGATCATGGCAACTGGTGCAGTCCAGCGTCAGCCCCAGGAATACCGTCCCGAAGGTCGTCACCCGATCCTTAACATATTGCACTCGGTATTCTTCGTCGATCACACCCCCTTCGATTGTATAACCATGATTGCGATTAAACCCGGTGGCTATTATCTGATCATAACTGGGCTCAGGCAAAAGGTCTCCGGCCAACTGCTCGGTGGTGAATTGATCATAAGGCATATTTTGCCTAAAGGACTTGATAACCCAGTCACGCCAAGGCCACATCGTGCGGGCTAAATCATATTGAAATCCGTTTGAATCAGCGTAACGGGCATTGTCCAGCCAGATGGATGCCATGCGCTCCGCGTAGGCATCGGTATTTAAGATGCTATCGACTTGTCTGCTCCGGGCACCGACCGAAGTGTCTGCCAGAAAAGCATCCACCGCTTCCGGCGTCGGCGACATCCCGATTAAATCGAGATAGACTCTTCTCAACCACGTCGTTCTGTCAGCCTCCGGAGATGGCGCCATCAATTGTTTTTCTAATCGCGCGAGAACAAAATAATCGATCTCGTTTTGGGGCCAGTCGGATTGCTTGACAAAAGGCAGTTTTGATTTAAACGGAACTTCAAACGACCAATGTTTCTTCCATTTGGCACCTTCCGCAACCCATTGCCTGAGAACATTCTTCTCCTCAGAGGATAGGGAGAGTTTGGAATCCGGCGGTGGCATCATAAAATTTTCATCGCTTGAGAAAATCCGTTTCACCAGTCGAGACGCCTCCGGCCTGTAGGGCACAAAAGCAAAGCGGGCTTCTTTTTTTTCCGTCAGCGCTTCTTTTCCCTGGGCTTTTCGTTTGGCGTTTTTAACCCGCCTCACAACAGCAGAGAGATCAGCCCTGGCGCCCTCTTCGGTATCCAGCCTCAATCCGCCTTTCCATTTCTCTCCGAATGCGCCGCCATCAGGCCCATGACATTTAGCGCACCGGTCGGACAGTAACGGTCGTATGTCCCGGTTGAAGTCGACTTTTTCAACGGCACTCACAGCTGAAGGCAATACCAACCATAAAGCGACCGCCATGAAATATCTAAAATCAATCTTTTTACTCATCGTCTCCTGAATACAGCACAGAAATGGATATATTATGCTTTTACTGGCCACCCAATCTGCGTTGTTTAAACCCTTATTGTAAATCATGAATCTCCTCCGGAGTCAGAAAACCGGCGGATGAGTCTGATTCAGACGGACCGCTCGATTAGGCGGTACACAAGGCAACCCCTCCCTCTTCGACGCATTCCGGCCCGACACTTTAAAAAACAACCTGCCCTATTCTTGAATTATTTCAAGAACCGTAAGGCTTATGCTCAAAGCGCCGAAACGGCAGCATCCATTGCAATCCATGATGATATCACTGCCCGGGAAGTGCCTTACAAGAAATTGAGAGAGCAACTTGATGCAAACCATCAAATCACTCAATGGCCAATACCTGAAAATTGAAACATTTTTTGCAGCGACACAATTTTTTGAATCCATTTGCATTAAGTCATGTGGTTTTCCAAGCGACGGGTCCGTCGGAGGATTGGGGCTGGAGGAGGCAGATCTCTTTCCTAAATCCGGCCGCAGAGGCCGGATCATGGATAGAATGCAGGCAGATTTCAACGATTCCGGCTCAGCGCGCCGGACTTCAGGGATGATTGCATTACTTGCCTCTTCCTTAACCGAACAGCAGTGAGGCGAGGAGGTCTACGGTCAGGAAACCCCAAGAAAATCACGGCAACATTCCAGGCTGTTTTCTTGATCGGGAGTGCCTGTGTAATTAGTTTAAGTCTTGTGTCAAAAATAATTTCAATTCAATCTAAATGGGCCAACAGAAACTAATGAAAACACAATCCCACTTCTTTTTCGTTACGATTGCAGTTCTGCTGCTCTGCCAAGAACCCATCGAAGTAATGGCTCAGGATGACAAGCAACAAATTGAATCGCCAACGATTACCAAGCCATCACACCCTGTTCCGGCAAGTCCGCTCTGGTTGACCTACCACGGAGTGACGGGCCCGGGTCGAGGCAAACACATCGTTTTCGTCTCCGCGGAACAAGAGTACCGCAGCGAGCAGTCGTTGCCCATGTTGGCGAAAATCCTCTCTGAAAAACATGGTTTCGATTGCACAGTGCTGTTTGCACTCAATGACAAAAACGAAGTCGATCCGACTCAAAAAATACGCTGGCAGGACAAGACCGTGACACACAACGTTCCCGGCTTGGAACACTTGACTTCTGCCGATCTGCTGATCCTCTTCAGCCGACTGATCACGTTGCCTGATGAACAGATCCAACACCTGGTGACCTACATCGATTCCGGAAAACCGATTATCGGTATCCGTACGGCGAATCATGGTTTTCTGGAAAACTTTCCCTATCTGAAAAACGGCAGAAAAGTTCGCTTTGGCGAAGATGTCCTGGGAGGTTCCTTTCGCGGACATCATGGCAACTGGCACGCCGATTCCACTCGGGGAATCATCGTCGACGAAATGAAAGACCATGCCATCCTGATGGGCGTCAAGGACATCTGGGGACCGTCGGACGTCTATCGCACTTACAAAGAAGGCGAATCATTGCCTGACGATTGCCTAGCTCTGGTGTTGGGTCAACCATTGCTTGGCCGTAGTCCGACTGACGGTATCAACCCTAAAAAGGAACCCCTCCCCGTCGCTTGGTTCAAGCACTGGACCTGCAGCAACGGAAAATCCGCCCGTGTTTTTCATGTGACTATGGGAAGCGCAAAAGACTATCAGAATCCAGGACTGCGCCGCATGACCATCAATGCCGCTTATTGGTGTCTTTCCATGGAAAAACAGATCGACGCCGCGAGCAGCGTTGACATTATCGGGGACTACCAACCGCTGGAAAGCGGTTTCAATTACGAAAAACTCAAAGTCGTCCCTAAGAAACCGGAAGCCTACCGCCAATGATGGGGAATTCTCCATCTCATTCGTCTCTTTGCTTCCAGATAGAAGATCACCACAGTTCCAGGACTTTCATTGCGACAGCGTGTCCGGCAGATGGTTAATCAGTCAGGTTTTTTATGGTGACGTCAATGGGTGTTTGGTAGATTCACACGAACCAATCGATTCATTGATGAAACCAACGAATGTTCTCACCGACTCAGCTTCAATCTCCTATTCGGGAAGATTCGGAAAATGGGTAAGTATTGTTATCATCATCTGCATTTCCATTACTGCTTCGGCTTCGAATCCTGAAGACCGCCATCCTGTAGATGTACCGCCCCAAAGCTTTCGAGGTGTCACTCACTCGACATTGAAGCAAAGCGCTTCACTGAACGGGAAACCCTCTCTGCCGGCTGTTCGAGTGGATCAAGCGCCGAAAATTGACGGTCGCTTGAATGATGATGTCTGGCTTCAGGCGCCCATCGGCGGCTCCTTCGACCAATATATACCGAAATCGGGAATCCCCATGACCGAGAGGACAGAATTCCGTGTCGTTTATGATGACGATCATCTTTACGTCGGAGTTTGGTGTTATGACGCTAAACCCGATAGAATTACCGCCCGACTCATGGAGGAAGACTTTTCAGCCTTTTCGGATGACCTTTCATGATCTTCGGAACGGCTATATTTTCATGGTAAATCCCAATGGAGCCCGACGCGATGAACTGATCAGCAATAATGTGAAGCGCAACGTCAACTGGGATGGAGTGTGGCAGGCGCGCTGCAGAGTGGATCAGGAAGGCTGGAAGGTCGAAATGGCGATCCCCTTCAAGACCCTCAGTTTCAACCCAAACAATTCAACATGGGGATTTAATATCACACGAAGCATCAGCCGGATTACAGAACGGGGTCGATGGACAGGAGCGCGTCCTGAAATCCGTTCATCCAATGTTTCCGAAGCAGGAGACATCACTGGATTGAAAGGTATGCAGCAGGGTGTCGGCATTGAATTCACCCCTTATACGACGGGCCGTTACACCAAATCCAGGGAGCCGTCCGATCGGGACCGCAGCGGGGAATTTGGAGCGGATCTCCGTTACCGAATCACGCCTAATCTTTCGGCCACTCTCAGTTATAACACCGACTTTGCTGAAACCGAAGTGGATCAACGTCAGATCAACCTGACGAGGTTTCCCTTGTTCTTTCCTGAAAAACGGGCGTTCTTTCTCGAAGACAGCGGGATTTATGAATTCGGCGGATTGGAGTCCGGCATCAGTTTACGCTCGCGTAGTGTCTTCCGAAATCCATTGATTCCATACTTCACCCGGCGGATTGGTTTATCCGACGAGGGAAAAATCGTTCCCATTCTCACTGCCGGCAAACTGGCGGGAAGGGTTGGCAAATACAATATAGGATTCACAGATGCCCTTCTGGAAGAAAATGGTGATCTCCGTGCTCAAAATGTGTTTTCAGGTCGAGTATCCAGAAATGTTCTGGAGCAATCTTCGGTCGGGATCATTTCCACCTTCGGAGATCCGAATTCCAATGACGACAATTTCCTGATCGGTCCCGACTTCCAATTCCGGACTACCAAATTCATGGGGAACCGTATTCTGGAAGCCAATGCGTTTGCGCTGGGATCCTATACTGAAAACGCAGACACCGAACTGGCCCAGGCCTACGGCGGAAACATTTCCTATCCCAATGATCTGGTGAGGGCTCAACTGGAATTCATGGAGATCGACGATGATTTCAATCCCTCATTGGGGTATGTTCGGCGGAAAGGAATTCGCGCTTACGGGAGTCTCTGGAGTTATCGGCCCAGACCGGAATCCATTGATTGGGCCCGCCAATTTCAATTCACTTACAGCAACCAGGTTTACACCGAACTTTCCAATGAAATTGATTCACAACAACATGATTTTTATCCGTTTCGGGTGGAATTTGAATCATCCGATGAATTATTCTTTCGAATCCGGCGCAGTCATGACAGCCCCAACGATGATTTTGAAATAATCGACGACGTCGTCATTCGCAATGGCGATTACTGGTGGACCGATTACGGCATCGGATTGGACTTGGCGGCCTATCGAATGATCAGCGGGCGCATGGAAGTATCCGCAGGAGATTTTTACGACGGCGACCGACAACAGTTTCGTTCATCATTTCAATTCCTCCCCTGGAAACACCTCAACTTCATTCTTGATTATGAATACAATCATATTGATCTACCGGAAGATGAATTCCATACCCACATTGCATCCTTTCGAATGATTTGGAATTTTACACCGGACCTGTTCTGGTCGCATTTTCTACAGTTCGACAACCTATCGGATTCCGTCGGTCTGAATAGCCGCCTTCAGTGGGAGTATCTTCCGGGCTCCAGATTATTCTTTGTGGTGAACCAGGGCTATAAAAGAGAGAATTCTTCATTGCGGGTCATGAACTCGGAAATAGCTCTCAAAATAGGGGCAAGGTACCGGTTTTAACCGGATTCCATTGCGGCATTGTGACCGGGGATGCCCCTGACAGCACCGCCGCGCCTGGTGCCTGGCCCGCAGATAAAGACGTTCGGATGACCTGTTTCAATTCCCCATGTGCCTGCTTCATCCGCTTCTTCAGCAAAGGGCCAAGTTAAGGCATTATGAAAAATATTACCCGACCCCAATCCGATGGAAGGGAGTCGGGTATAAATTTTCAGCTGCTTGTAAAAACCAGATCTCTATTCAGCGATAATGGCAACGTCGTCAATGAACCATCCTTCACTCAGATTGAAATCATCCGCGAAGAAATGGAACTGAAGCCTGATGCGCCGACCCAAGCTGTCGATTCCAAGACGGTTGGTCCGTTGTTCCCAGCCGTTTGTCGCGCCCCCTTCCGTGGGCAAATCCTGCAGAACACCCCTGTTATATGGTACCAGACATTGTCGGAAAGACTCTCCCCGATATTACTTATAAAATAAGGCTGACCCTTTACCGGCTCAGCTTAGGTCGCGTCGTCTTTTTTGATCTCTTTGCCATGCTTTCGGTTTTAGCATTTCGGCAGGTGGATGACAATTCCTCAGTGTGCACACTAAGGAAGGAGATAAGCGCGTTTTTAAATTAGCGGACGCTAAAAGCTAGGGCGCGCTGTCTCAGCGCACCGCCAATCAGCCGATGGTTTCTGTCCAACGGCGCGCTGGGGACAGCACGCCCTACCGCCGTTCGGCTATTAAGCTGGTTGGGTTCCGGACCCTTCGAAATAGGATAATTCACATTTTCCTCTACTGGCTAAGATCACGAAAGACACGAAGATTTTTTGCTCCTTTAAAGCTTTTTCTTCCTTGTCTTCGTGATCTTAGCGAAGCGGG
>LWDU01000232.1_pt1 | contig 14990 bp, 2 predicted proteins | sample 727161 | NCBI WGS metagenome assembly LWDU01 (sample SAMN04566230, study PRJNA314399) | hydrothermal vent metagenome | isolation source: deep sea hydrothermal plume seawater | place: Mexico: Gulf of California, Guaymas Basin | collected 2004-07-11 | reverse complement strand
TATATCACAAAATATTACAAAAAAAGAAGAAGTAAAAGAAGCTGAGATACCTAAAACAGAAAAATTAGATACTAACTCCCTATTCTCATGACAAATTTAAAGAGTATATTGTTTAGTATACTAACAATTATAGCAGTTCTCGCCAGTATACTGTTACTACCGGTAGCTATTATAGTAATAGGAATGGGGGTGCTGTTTGTGTTTTACAGAGTATTATTCGCAGATCCTAGACAGTATTAGTTAAACAATGCTCCTCTTATATCGTCTGCTGCTTCAAACGTAGTTACATTATTAGCTTCATCGAATAAATTAGGAGTTTGCCACATATTAGGTGCAAAATTTCCACCTAACCAGGAACTATTAATATTACCTAATGTTGGTATACCAGTAACCTGTTGAACTAGAGCAGATATACCTACAGATGAAGGGCTAGTCTGTATCATTTGTCTAGCTGATCTAGTATTCCGCAGATAGTAAGAAAGAAATGCTGTAAGACCAACAGCATCTAATGCTTCTAAAACAGCAATTAAAGATTCATCAAATAGTACAAATGCATTAAGTGAGTCATGCATAGCTGGTTTAAATGTCTGTCCTTTTACATTAACTGCATGCTCTATCATTACGTACCTACCTATAAAATCTGTCATCTGTACGACTCTCCGGGATGCTTGATACGGAGCACTTCCTTTAGTCCAAAACGCCCATGATGCTACTGTTTGTAGTTCTTGAGGAATTAGTTTACCAATTTTTTTGTATTTTCCCTTAAACATTGTACGTTTCATACGATTCCAATATCCATCAACTTGGGCTTCATTTATATCTTCTACGATTAATGAATCTAATCCTGCTTCATTCATTTTATGAATTTTGTTACGTTCTAATCGTACCCTCAATCTCTTTGCTTTAATCCCTTCTGGACTTGTTTCCTTATCCAATTTCTTGGTATCCATAAGATGTACTAATTTCGCAAGTTCTTCACTATCTCGCTTATATTTACTATATTCATTAATGCCTTCTATAGTCTTATTAACTATATATGAGAAAGGTATTTTTCTCATTAACAACTGATTTACATTAGAAAACATATTACCAAATACAACTTTAGGCATTGCTAGTACTATTCTATTCTTACCATATGCAACTGTTTGTCTAATACCATAATGAGCTAGCCCAGCTACTTGTTTAGCTCTTTGCTGTATCCAAGTATCTCCATCAAATAGTTTTAGCTGGGAAATATCCATTTGTTTGTACCCAAATACTTTATCAATAATATCGTGCCTAACCATAAATGTTCCATTTTCAGCAAAGTCTTGTATGTAATTTCTAATAGCTCTAGGCAGCTTTCGATATCGATCAATATACGGCCCATCTGGGTCTAAAATATCAACGAATTGATCTGGATGAACGTTAAGTAACTCTGCTTGCTCATAAATTAAAATATCGATAGTCTCTTTATCGTTTTCTATTGTAGCTTTGCGATCAACATATGAAGATTCCATATGTGCAAGTACATTTTGTATTTCTAAATCTGGTTTTAAAAGTTCCTTAGTAGACTGATGATCCATCATTACACGATAATCAGTAATAACATTATTTGTATCTCTAACAGGACGAAATCCATATTCGTCATTTATTTTAAATTCTTTAGCTAGCCTTCCTTGATATTTTTTAAAACTCTCAACTTTAGCTTTTATTTTAACGAAATTAGGCTTACCTGTCCCAGGATACATATAGGCATCATTCTGTAATAATATCTCAGTTAAGGTAGTTCCCATATTTCGTTGATTGGTTGTAGACATGATACCGGAAATATCGGCTACTTCTGCTATATTTCTATTAACGTAAAGTGTGTCGTGTGTCTGTAGTTTATCTACTTTTCCTAAAGGGTAACTCTGAGTATACCCACGATTCTTCATTTTTTCCTTATCAGAAGCTGGTCCAATTCGTATATCAGTCAGATTATCCATACGTTCTATAATATAGCCTTTAACCATTTGAATAGCATCACCATCAAAATTATCTCTACGGGATTTTGCTTTAAAAGCAATATGGGTATCCAGTAGATCTATCATTCCATTCTCTTTAGCATTTGCTTTGAATTCACGATCAGACAATCCTTTAACTAAAGTCTTCTGTGTTCCATCAAGATGATCTATTGCGGCTATAGTAATGAATGCATCTAACAGATTAACCTGTTCTTCAGTTGGATCTTTAAGATGATCAAGTGCAATAGAATATGCATTCATATAGTTATCAGCAATACCCGTATTACCTTTAGTTTTACCAGTAGCTATAAATCTTCCTAGTTCTTCTGCGTATCGTATTGCTGCAGAATCTGCATTTACTTTTAATATTTTTTTAATATTATTCTTTAATATACCTCTTTGAGCTGCAGCAGGATTATCATTGCCAAGTAAATTTAAAATCTTTTGAGTGCTACTAGGATCATCGTCAAATCCCAAGGACTTAGCTAAACGAAGACTGGATAAATCTGCTTTCAGTAGTACATCAGTAAGTGCTTCCCTGGTTTCAAAAGACATCCAGTGTTTATCTTCAGGATCTCTTGATCTCCATATCTCCTCAAACCATTTAATAGTAAATGTTTCAGCTGCTCTGCGTTCTTTAGATATAGTAACTTTAGCATGTAGTAACTGTTCAACTAATTTATCATTACCTAATGCACCTCCACCAAGTTCTTTAGCTATACCTCGTAGTGTAAAATTTAACTCGCCCATAATATCATCTCTACGTGCTTTGGCTTCAACGTTCTCACTCATAACTATAAACGGATAGCCTACTAATCCAGTAGCAATTTTGAAAGGTACAGAGGTACCTTTTGGATCAGGTCCATGCTTGCCAACTTTTGCTGCCATATTTTCAATTACTCTGTTTGCAAAATCTATAATAACTCGATCTGCTTTATCTCTAAGACCCTCTGGTGTCTTGCTTTTTAGCTGTCTCTGTTTACTTTTATGTTTATTCTGAACTGCAATTAGATGCTCTGTTATTGCAATTGCTTCTGCCAATGAAGTGTTATCCTTAGCTTCATATACTTTGTAGTTGAGCGCTTTCTTAACACTGTCTACGACAAATTTAAGAATTGCTAACAATTCATTAAGAAGACCTTGTTTTTTAATAACATCAGTTTTTTTCATGTGCTCAACTAACTGCTGATTAGTAAGAGCAAAGGATAGAAACTCATGTAGTCTATCCTCTTCTTTTGCATGAAATGCATGTCTATATTGTTTTTTTGCCATTTCAACTTCTTCTGATGAAGCTAAATCAGTTGGCCCAGTTCCTCTTGGGCGGAATACTTTCCACCCCATGCCTTCTCCAAATTCTTTATTAAGGCTATCTTCAACTTGAGCGTATAAAGTTTCAAGACGATCAGCTACTTTTGGGTATTCCTCTAGTGCAACGAACGTCATACTATGAACTATTTCATGAACATAAACTTCTTGAGGAGACATTCCATTACGAGTAAAAGGAGCATGTTGAGTAACTGAAACTGTCATACGCTCACTCTCTGGTTCATACTCTGCTTGAGTAACTCCACTGATCTGCTCGTAAGTTATCCGTATATTTTTAGTTTCTTCAAACCCCTCAGATACAATATCAAGTACTTCACTTAGCGTAGAGGTGTGATTATCCATATCTTCTTTGCTATCATAATAGTTAGAAGAATGTTCACCAAATTCATTAAATAGTACTCTAGCTGAACTACTATCAAGATCCCCCTTCTCTTCTGTTTCCTCTACTTCTTTAGGATAACTATCTAAAGAATGTAGTTTTCTTTCTTCTATTACTTCGTCAATCGTATCAAACAATTCCATTTGTTCTGGGTGATTTTCGTCATAGTTCTTTTTAAATTCTTCTGCTGCTTTGAAAGCTGCACTCATACTCGTTTGTTTATTATTAGCTTTTCGTTTTTTCTTTTCAGCTTCTACTACAGGCTTCATTGCTTCTTGGTACTGTCGATAAAAAGATCCACCTACTTGAATCATGTTATCTGGAGTTGGCCAGAACATCTGCTTTGATTTTGGTTTACCTAAACTATCTCTAAGTGCTCTAGCTTTTCTAACATCATTTACAATTTGTTTATGCTGTTTTACTAGATCATTATAGGTAGTCTTCTTTTCCCAGTTTTTCTGTCTAGCATTATTTAAACCATCGCTGTTGTATAAATACTCTTTAATAGTATCTAGTCTAGTATTCTTCTTATCTATTTTTGCATTCTTAAAATTCATTTTTACTTTTTCAATATCAAGATCATGTCTTTTTACATAAGCACGTAATCGTGCAACAACGTTTCGAGTATCTATTGTTTTATTGCCTAGTTTATAAGAAACATATTGCAATTTTCCTTTTTCATGTACTATTCCAGGTCTGATTAGTTCCAGCATTTCTATTGCTTTAGTAGTATGCGTATCTGCTGCTTCTTTATCTTTTAGTTCAGTTTTACGAAAAACCTCTAAAACTGTTCTATAAGAAGCATCCATAATGCTATGCTCCATATTGTATTTTGTAAAACCTGTACTATATGATTCACCTAATTCAGCTAGATCAGCTGCACTAGCTACAAATCCGTCATAAATAGGTACTACTTTCATATTACCTGCCCATCTTTTACCAGTTGAATCTAGTACAATTCCGGGATCTCCCATCATTGTCTTAGCAAGAATGACTGCATCCATGTTAATAACTTGACGAATTAACACAGCAACTCCTGAACTAACAAACTGTAGTTGGCTTGGTAGAGAATTGCTTGTTCTTTTCTTTCCAGTCTTTGGATCTGTAAAGGTAATCTGTACACCTTCTTCTTCAATATTATAAGAGCCTTTGGATTTATGTGAAAATATAGTGTCACTTATATCAATGCCACCTATAACTTCTCCATTTTCTCCAATTGTAGCTAGAGGACCTGCTATTTGTGGGTAGTATTGCCTTAATTCATTAGATGCATCTGTAATCAGATCATATAGTTCTTGTTTAGTTAGGCTGTTTCTTAGTTTGGGTTTTTGCTTGGAGAATTCCTTTTCTGCTTCTTTATTAATAGCTATACGATCACGATTCTTAGCTACCCATGTCATTTTTTTGTTAATCGTACCGTCTGGTTTTGTTGATGAAATATCAAATGTACCCTCTGCATTTTTTGAAACAATCCATGTACGATTTTTATGAGTAATATTAACAACAGTCTTATCTGGTGTGTACTCTGCATTTACTTCAGCTAATTTCTTTTCATATGCTTCTTCATAATGGGTTATGAATGTCCAGTGCAACATTTCTCCCATTTCAATTATGGCTTTTCTAGGAGCTTCAGTTGGTTCAAGTAATGTGTCTAATCCTTTATTAAATCTAGGAGCAATTAGCGTACTAATAGCTGCTTCTATTTGCTTTTCATCAAACATTCCTTTATCTGTTTTAAATGAATCAGGTGTTCTTCCTAAATCTGATTTAGCACCTTCTATTAAATATTTTTTGAAAGTTTTACGATCAAGAAATATTTTATTTTTAGCTTTGGTTGCTGTTTGTTTGAATGCTCCCAATGCTTCTAAAGCATCCATAAAAGGCTTAATTTCATTTGTTTCATAATCTTTTTTCGCTGTTACAAGCTTTTCATATTCCATTAAAGCCTTACCCGGTATCCAAAATCCGAATAATTCACTTCTTATTTGAGTTAGAATACGAGGAAATTCCTTTTCCCAAAGCTTATCTCTTCCACCAAGATGAGTAATGGTTTTACCCATTGATTTTTCTAATTCCTTACGAGCTGCAATAGCTTCTTTTGAATCACTATTAAGGGATATTCGTATCAGATCCTCCATTAATTTTATATTGTAGTCATCTTCTGTTTTTGGGTCCTTTCCTTTAACTTTATTATTATCTCCCCACTTTGATGGACTATAAGTCTTCTCATCAAATTCACCAGATTTCCAAGTTTGATAAGCATGTTCTACAGATTTATATTTCTTTCCTTTATATGTAAAAGGTCGATTAGCAAGATTACTTAAACCTAAATTATCGCCTTTTCCTAAATAGATATTAAATGTGCCACCTACTGTAGTCGGGATATCTGCTAAGTTTTTATATTCGTTTTGTATGGTACTTAGTTTTGAATAGAGTGCTTTAACTATGTCATTAGTAACATCCTTAGCAACACGATTCATTCCACTACCATACATCTTCATGATAAATGGATATTTAGCAACATCTCGTAAAGACTCATTATTTGTAAAGTCTGGATAGAGAATATTTAATGCGTTACTTAATTTTGTATACTCTTTTTTAAATGCAGCCTCACCTATTGAATTATCTTCGTATTTAGGAAGCCTATCTTTTGGAAAATCATCTTTCCAATTGTTCTTTTTATACCATTCCCAGGCAACTTCGGGAGCCATACCCTTTTGAATATAATCAATTAGATCTTCATAAACACCTGGTTCAGTTGGATCATATTCTTCTTCCATACCCCAAGTAACACCTACTTGTTTATTTCTCTTTAATAGTTGTTCCTTTTTCCACATAGGGAACTGGAAAACATTCATAGCCCAGCCATTAGAGACACCGTCTATCTCACCTGATATATCAGATTTAAAGATTGGGTTAATTTTAGTTCTTTTAAAATTATTTCTTTTAAATCGTTTGTTGGGTAATCCTGCTTGAGTTTTCTCAATAGCTTCTACAGTCATATATTGAGATAATGCATTTATAGCATTTAGAATAGTTAAGTTAGCTCCCCTGTACTCTGGCTCTCTTTTAACTTTAGAAACAGCTGCAGCAAAATCTTTAACAGCTCGTTCTTTAGATTTAATAGCTGCTTTATCTGTAGAAGAAGCTTCTATAGCTTTTTTAGCTGCATTAAGTCTTTGTAAAGCTTCAACAGCTTCTAGGATATATTGATTGTCAATAGTTCTCTCGAATTCTGCTATTCCAGTTAACAGTTGCTTTTTAGTTACTTTAATAGAAAGACTCTGAGCAACTGCTAGTTTAAAATCATCAATATTATCATCTGAAAATTCCCGTAATCCCCAAGCATCTACTAAAGCTCTAGTAACTTTACTATTCTGTGGACTAATTCGACCTACTTGCATAAGTCTATGATGACCCTGCAATTGATATTTTATATGGAATCCGTTCAATTCTCCTCGATCATTTGCTCCTAGAAGCTCATCTAGCGTATCCAGCTTATCCCTGTTTCTAGCGTCTTTGCTTTGTACATCTATATCATGGAATAATTGTATTCTTACTGGGTCCCCGTCTTGATCTAAGATAGGATCTCCTTCTTCGTTTACTCCGTATATGTAGTCTCCATTTTCATCTGTTGCATATACTTCTTCAATATCCATTAGTTCCTGTAAAACAGGTTCATTTCTCAAATCAGCCACAATATCCATAGATTGAGATTTCTTCCATTTAACAGTTTGTGCTTGTTTAAGGAGAGTTTGCATGTCTTCTCCCGTAATAGTAAAAGTCCCTTTAATTTTCTCATCTACTTTTGGGGGTGTCTGATGAGTTCCAGGATTAGGATCTATATCAGCTCCAGAAACATCTATTATTTCATCTAATGCAATAACAGCTTTTTTAGAAAGCTGTATATCACTCATTTTAATATGTCTGTATCTTTCTATTTTCTCTGGTGATTTTGGTCGTCCTATTGGTTTTCCATCACCATCAACTTGCTGTACACCATCAATTAAATATGGATTTTCTTCATTATGTGCCCAATGAGTAGAGGCATTATTAAAATTCCTGTCTTTTACATAATCATCAAAATTCCAGAAATGTTCTTCAATACTAAAATATGCAGTATCATCTGTTCCTTGAGCTATTTGGGCTGCCATCAATCCGAGAGCTGGACCTAATTGTTCAAAGTAAAGATCTGCACCTGCTTGAGAAATAGGACTATTTTCAGCAATCTTTTTAGCTGATAGATCTAAGAGGCTAATTGCATCACGTCCCATATCTTCACTAACATCTACAAGTCCATACCCAAGATCACTAACTTGGGTATCTTCATCATTATTTAATTTTCTAGGTTTGCCTCCGTATAAAAATGCTCCTTTAGTAAAATCTTTATTCTGCCATCTATTATTATTAGGCTTCTGTCTTTTAACAGTCATGACAGTCAGCATTAGTGTGAATACTACCTGATCAGGCAGTTTACCTTGAGTATTCTGATTATCTAGATCTTCTTGAAGTAATAAGGTTAAAGGCTGTTGAAGAGCAAAATTCTTTATGTTTACTAGTTGTCTTGTAGGCGCTATTACAGTGTGAGTCTTCAGAATTTTTGTTCTAGCGGCGTTATACTTTTCTTCTGTTATACTACCTTCGTCTTTGAGTCTATCCAATTTTAGCAGTTCGTTAGTACCATAAGAATCAATTAATTTTGTGTACAGACCTTCAGTGTGATATGCCCCAGATTCATCTACATGAAGACCTGTATCGTCAACTGTAAATGGACCACCCCATTTTGATTTATTTCCAGCAACTACCCACTCCACTACATCTGATCTTGATATTTCCTTATAGAGTATATTTTCATACCGACCTTTAAAATGAGCATAATTACTAGCAAGTATTTTAGCTGACTCTTCACTTACACCTAATTTTATAAGTGCATCAATTAGAGACTTAGCAGTAGCAAAATCTGTATCTTTAAGACTATTAAGACGATCTACTAATTTACCTTTTCTAGATCCTATTTGAACTAAGTCAGTAAAATACGCTCCTGCTAATCCTAGTTGATTCTCTAGATTACTAGCAGCATTCTTAAGTTTAGCTATTAATTCCGGAGTTATTGTTTTCTTGTATATTCTTGTACTACTTTCAATAAAGTTACGGAATAGGCCTAATTGTTCGCCTTTTTTACCTCTTTTATCCCTGTCTTCATCAAGGAAGGATGTTTGTCTACTATCCGTAGTAGTAGACTCACTAGCATCTGGAGAAACTGGAGTAGTTTTGTCAGATGCTGGAGTCTCTCCTTTAACGTCATATCCTTTTTCGAAAAGCTTAAATTGGGCTCCTTTGGGAATACTGTCATCTTTTTTTTGTTTATTGATCTGAGATTGGAGAGCAAGGTAATCTTTTCTAGCTGATTCGCGTTCTTCATTAAGTTGTTTAAGTTCATTGTCTTCCTCCGTTGTTCTATCTTCTTTAGCATTAAGTTTTTCTATTTTGTCTTTAAGCTCTAGACCTCTTTCTAAAATTGTTTTTAATCGTGCGTCAAGAACAGATGTAGGAGTTTTTCCAGATGTATTAACCTTAATACTAGGATCTGTAATTGGTTTGGCAACTCTTGGAATACGCCCTAAAGCTTTTTTTAATTCTGCAAGAACTTCTCTACTTCTATCAAAACTATCTAATTGTTTTAGATGTTTTTGGTTCATGGAAGTATTTTCGTACCCAGTAACTACTCCCATTATGTATTTTCCATACTCTGCTTCACCCTTAAGCGTATTAATTAGTCCTTGTGATTGATCATTAATCTGTGTGATATAGGCTTTTTCACCGTTGTATTCTCCTATTTTCTGAGCAGCTTTAACATCAGCTTCGGTCATATCTGTTACTACTTTATAGTTCATACTACGCAGACCACCAGCATCTTTTGTTCTTGTAGCAACAACAGCAGCAACCTTTCCAGATTGAACTAATCTACTTGCAGCGTCTTCAAATGCTGCTAATTTACTGGCAAGATTAGCTGCATGTGTCCTCATTTGTGGAAGGATAGTCTTTAGGCGCTTATTACGTTTTACGGGATCATTCTTGTAATCTTGGAGGGCTGCTATAATATCATTATAGTATGAGTGTAAACCTTTCCATTTTTTACCTTTTCCTTCGAGGATGTCGCTATGTACAGTTGCTAAAGTTTTATCTGTCTCTGCTTCTTTACCTGCTCTTTCTTTCTGTATTCTTTTCTGTTCAATTTTATCTTTCCAAAATTTCTTGTCTGCGTCAGAATCAGCTTTAGCAGCTTTTTCTTTTAGTTCATCTTCAGTTAATTTATCTATATTAAGTTGACTATCTTCTGAGGAACCTAATACTCTCGCACCTTCACCTAATCTTTTCTCAAGTTCTTTTATCTCTGTAACTAGTATTTTCCTTACTTCTTCTTTTTGTTCGTCAGTCAGTTCTCTATTAACTAATGCCTGTACTTTATCTATTTTTGTCGATGGAGTAAGATCAGTACGTGCGATTTCTCCCCCTTTAAGTTGATCAATTGGGATAGTCTCATCTATACCTTTAATTTTTACATGTACTTTTCCATCTCTTTCTTGTTTACCTAATATTTTATCTATAACAAATTCAGAATCTTTTAGTTCTGGATTTTCCGTATCTATAGTAACAACATCCCCTGATTTAAACTTTCCACTTGGATCAAAATTTAAAACATCAGCACCTTCCTCTTCTGTCATTTGCTGTATATCAGCTATCGCACTTTTAAGATCCCCATCTGATATTGTTCCAGTTTCTGTACCAGTAAAATCTGCTTCAGCTTTTTCTTGATCTGCTTTTAAAGTTTTTGGATCTACTTTATAGGATTCTTTATCAATAATTCTTTGAAGACCTTCTTTTTCAGTTGTTAATGCTTTTTCATGAAATTTAAGAATTTCTGGAGTAACAGATTTTTCTAATCTCTCAGTAAGTTCCCCCTGTTGTTTAACTAAAGGAGCTATTGTCGCTTCTTTTATTTGTTGTTGTTTAGCAACTAGTTCTTCTTTCTTTTCTTCGGTTAATGCTTCATTAGTGTCTTCTTTTATTGCTTTAACTGCGACCTCAGCATTTAATTCAGCTTCTTTAATGCTAGCTTCAACTCCTGCAAGTTCTGCTTCAGCATTTGTTTTTGCTCTTGTATCTTTAAGTTTAATTGGCTTAGGTAATTGTTTTTCAAGGTTTGTTCTTTCTTCAGTCCTTGCTCTTAATTGTGCTTCTAATTGAGCATCCATCTCTTCAAGAGCTTCGTCAAAAGACATAGTTTCATCAGCAACTAAAGACTCATAAGCCTTATATAACTTTTTAAGTAGTGTATTATTGGTCTCTAGTTTTCCGGGACGACCAGGTAAAGCTATAGTTCTTCCTTTTATGTTTTCAATCTCATCATAAGCACCTTGTAGATCTTCTATTTGTGTATTGAGGTTATCTACTTTAGTTTGAAGCTGAGGAGAGGTTTCTTTTACTTTTTTAATATCTTCTAATTTTTGTTCAATCTTTTTAATTTTATCAGTAAGGTTCTTTTTAATTTCAGCTGAAGCATCTGCTGCTTGTTGTTCTTTGGAAGGCTCAAGAGCTTTTTTAACACCTGCTTTAACACCGCCTATAACTCCCCCAGTTACAGCTGCTGTAGGAGCAAGAGCAGTTAAAGCTAGTGATTCTTGAGCAGCTGATTGAGCTATTTTACCAAGATCAAATTTTTCACCTAAAGATTTTTGACGAAAAAACTCTTCTACTCCACCCTGTACAGCTTCAGATGCATAAGCTCCAGGGATAGCTGCAGCTTTTTCTCCTAAACCAAGAACTGTAGGATGAATAGTTTTTTCCATTCCTTTTCTCATACTTGCAGACCAATTGGCTATTCCACCGAATCCGGGAACCTTAGCAATCAGTTTTCCAGTTGCAGCCATACCTACCATTTGACTAACTTCTTGAAAAGTAGAATAAAGTTTAATATCTCCAAGTATTTCTGGTGTTAAGGCTTTTTCACCATGTCGTCTAACGTATTCACGAATATTTTCTTTAGCTCTACCTCTAGAAAAGTTAGTAGCTGTTAGTGCTTTTACTTTCCAGCCTCCAGCCATCAACATAACGCTATAAAAGAAACTATCAAAACCTTGAGATGCCCAGGTTGCTTTATCTTCTTTAAGCATATGTATTAGACCTGCTATATCACCGTGCTTTTCTGACATTAAAGTAAGCATGGCACTTGCACCTGCTATATGTTTTCTGTTATGCGGGAATTTCTCTTCCCATTCTTTAGCAAATTCTCTAATAGCTTCAGCTTGTTCTACATTTTCTTTAGCTGCTGCATCTAATTCAGCAATTTTTTTGTATTTATCAGTATCTTTAAATGCCTGTAATTCAGGAGTTAATGTCGTACTTTCCTGAATAGTTAAGTAGTTTAATTTATCTGCTCTTGTAATCTCGTCATTAGGATCATGAGTTACAGGAGCCATAAAGCTTCCAGCTTTAAGGCGGTTATTATGATCGTTAATGTGTTCTGTTAAAGTCTCTGCACCTACATATCCTTGAAATACTGTTTCAAGAGGGTTAGCAAGACCTGCCATGATCTTATTGTAAATTCCTCCTAGTTCACCTTGCTGAGGAGCATCTATTAATTTACCTTGCCAATTTGCTGCATCATATGCAGCATATGCCTGAGCAGTCATTTTATCGCTAAAGGGCATAAGTTTACCGTCACCAGTTCGTACTCTATATGTCCCATCAGCAAGTTCTATTACAGTTCCATGTACAGCTACAATTGGAGAATTAGATCTAAAGCTAGGATTTCTATATATTTCATTAAGTTGTTGTTCGTTAACTCCTTCGTATGATCCATATAAATCGTTAAGTGAGTCTTCGTAACTTTGATTAACTGGGAGCGGAGGCTCATTGTAGATAGCTTCTAAGCTCTTCTCATATGTTTTCTGCATATGTGGAATTTCATGAGTAGGCTGAAGTTTTTCCAGATCTAAAAGTAATTTTTGTGAAGAGAGTGGAGCTGTATCTTTAAAAGACCCAGTTACGCCAAATTGTGCTTTTTGAGCATCACTTAACTGAGCATATGCTTCTGGATGAGTTCTTTGCAAATTCTGCATATAAGACGAACTAGTAGCAAGATTAGGAATTTCTGGGCGGGTAGGATCTATTTCTGTTTCAGAAAGCTTTCCTTCTTCAACGTCTATTTCTACTACTTTACCATCAACAATCATTGTTTCAGGTTGTTTTGGTAGAGCTCCTTCTGTGGAGGCATTTGGGTCAGTTACGGCTCCTCCTATGTGCTGTAATGGAATAGATGTTTGAGCATCTGCAGTTGTAAAAGTACTTTGATCTGTAATCCTCGCACCTACAAGACCTGATAAGTGATCTACTAAACCCTGTGAAGTGGGGTTACCTCTGAACCAGGTTGGATTGCTTGTTACTACTTCAGAACTTACAAGGTTTGCAGCTAATCTAGTATCTCCATTCATAGCCGCCTGCAACATCATAGATCCATCACCTGCTCCAAGGGCATGCATTACATACATATTACCGTTAGTTACAGGAATGTTTTTATTTTCCAGATTAACCTTATTTTCATTTGTTAAGAGATCAGCAGCAATCTCTTGCTGGGCTCCATCAGTACGTCCATCTACAGTTAAACCTCTACCAGGATAATTAGTTACTAAATCATTCCATGTACGTTCTGTAAACTGATACGTTCCTAGAGCTGATGAATTTGGATTTTGTGCAGTGTTAGGATCTACATAACCACCACTTTCTGCTCCTCTAACTAACCTTCTATATTCTTCAAAATTGAATGTAGATGGGGGGTCTTGTGAAGAAGATCTTGTATCTTCGATCTCTACTGTTTGCGGACCTGCTGCATCTCCGTGATCAACAATCATTGTAGGAGTTTGAGATCTTGTGTCCTCAATTTCTACTACTTGTGGACTACCGTTATTTCCATAAGTAACAGTCATTGTTTCAGGTTCAGTTTTATAACCTAAAATACTTTTAAGACCGTTAATTTTATTAGCTTGGGTATTAGCTTTTAAAGCATTTAACTTAATAGCTAATTGCTGTGCTTTTATGTTTTTTTGATCTAAGACATTATTAACAGGAGGGGGTCCTACTTCTTCGGTGAATGATCTGTCTTGTGTATTTGGATTGTTTTGTGGATTACGTGCGTCTATAAAAGCTTGTACAAGTTCGGGATTGTTCGTTGATTGAGCCATATTTTTATATCAATCATGAGTATAGTTAGTCAAATAACTTATAAGTTAGGGGAGCATACTTTTTAAGTGCTTTCATAACATCAAATCCTGGAACATCACTAGTTTTAGTATCCTCTGGTAAGTCTCTAAGTTCTTTTACATATTTCCCAGCCCAGTTCTTAAGAGTTTCAGCCCCTTTTTTAAGTTTAACTTCTTTTCCTTTTGCTGCTGCAATAGTATCAGAATGCGGTATACTTGCATGAAATAATTCCATTAATTCTAATGTATTTGATTTATTCATTTCATCATTATCAACTAAACTAAAATCAGCATCTGTAACATTCAACCCCCACAGTTTTGATCCTGTATCTACACCAATATTATTTAATACCATTCTTTCTACAGCTAATAAAAATGCAGATCTTGTTTCACCTGTTAGCTTTCTACCTACTCTGTCCTCCATTATATAAGCGAGCTTTTTAGTTTGATCTCTAAGTCTTCTTCTATCGTTTTGACTTAATGGTGAATCTGCGAAATCTTTGGTAAGTTTTTCTCCAAGAGCATTAATAAGATAATTAGGAAGAGTGTCATTTTGAATTCTACGTAATTTTACTAAGTTTTCTGTGTATATTTTTTGCTTGGTCTCTGCTTCAGTTGCTCGTCTTTTAGCTCTTAATACTGCGTTATCCTTACCTATTTGTGTAGCTACAGATATATTATCAGAACCACTATTAATTATTCTGTCATATGATTTAGTAAGAATCCTATCAGTCAGTTCTGGGTGTTCTCTTCTGTAATACTCACGTACATATTTTTTAGCTTTCGCTTGAAAATTTGTACTAATTACTTCCCAGTTTTGTATATTAGCTAAACTATTTTTAGCACTATTATATTCTTCTTGTGTAATAGTTCCTCCAGATAGCTTTTCGTTCAATTTTACAAGTTCATCTTTTGCAACTTTTTGAAATATTCCAGTAGAGGTTAATGGATCTCTTTCCAATGTTCGCATTATAAGATCATCGTAATTAGCAAGATCCTCCCCCTTTAGTCTATTTCTACTCATGTAGCTAAGCATACTAT
>LWDU01039490.1_pt1 | contig 14992 bp, 13 predicted proteins | sample 727161 | NCBI WGS metagenome assembly LWDU01 (sample SAMN04566230, study PRJNA314399) | hydrothermal vent metagenome | isolation source: deep sea hydrothermal plume seawater | place: Mexico: Gulf of California, Guaymas Basin | collected 2004-07-11 | reverse complement strand
TGAACAATGGGAACAACAGCAAAAGGAAGCAGCTTGAGGGTCAAGCGAAATCCCTAACTAAACGGCTGGTACCGTTTTCTTGGGCTTGCCATGCTTATTACATAGGGATAGGAACCTTCGACTAGCACGCTACGGGCAATCGACAGCTCCTCTAACCCTGAATCCTGACTAAACTTCCTTCGCCTATCGCTCGGCTGGGATATCGAATTCGCGCGCCGCCCTCTCGCGTGCCTCATAGTACGCATCCCGTTCCGCACGGCCCGAGACGCTTATTCCGACATTAGCGTCGTATACCCCGTCTTCGATCGCCTTCTGAACGACCGCCTCCTGATCCTCTGTAAGCCCTTCACGCCTCCACTTCTGCTGGGTCACCTGGACGGACTCTACCGCCACATCTGCGTGCGTTGCCTCCCCAGCATCAGCGATTTCCTGCTCCATTGCGGCGTCGGACTGCACGATCGAATCTTGCTGACCACAGCCCGCACACAGAAAAAAACCCATCAGCCCAATTGTCCAAACTCGCGTCCTCATGACATTTACTCCCGCATCCCGCGTGGTGAACCGCCGAGTATGTCTCGCTGGCTCAGCACCCTCATGACCAATAAAAGAAGCAGCGCACAGCCTATCAGGCGCCCATACGCGTCCAGAGTGGGAACGGCGACCGCCGGTGGTCCGACGTTGACTGTCGCGCCACTGTAAACAACGGCCAAAGGAGTTGCGCCCCCCCCGCCGGGGTAGAACCGCCCGGGATTTATTACGCTCTCGCGTGTGGAGACCATGGCAGATCCGCTCGCGATCGGCCGGAACAGCAACGTCCCAATCGTATGCACACCCGTCACGCCGAAGGGTGGACTCAGCACAAACCAACCCGCGCCAATTTCGAGGGGTTGATTCGGATCGTCGTCAACAGGCCCCGTTAGGCCGAAATCCGGGTCTCCCGTGAACGTGAAAGAGACGAATTCGAGTCGCGTCGCGTCATAGATAATTTCCACTCCGCCCCCGACGGTCGGATCGATGAAATCAATTTCGAGGTTCAGGGCGACATCGAGACCGCCCACAATGGTCTCGCTCTGTCCTGGGCTGAGACCAACGGAATTCTGCGCAGCCGCATCCGACACATAGGACATGACGACTAGCACGATCAGTAAGAGCATCCTCATCGCGAATCGCTTTGGCTCCGGCCACAATGACTTCATAAACACCTTCGCAAACTCCTCTTTTCTAACATCCAGTGTCGGCGCGCGCTTTGCTGGGACCCGATACCCGAAGCTGGAAAAAGCGATTCGGAAATGTGGAAGCTTCTAGAGCTGAACGAATTCCTTCGCTTGAGCTCGAAGAAAGGCCTCTTTGACCTGCCCGAGGATCTGTTCCTCTCCCCTCCGTCACCTATCGGAACAGGCTGAATACAACTTGAAGGTTCGAGGCACGGATTTGGCAGCGGTTCATGGCATCTGATGAGTGGTCGATCCGCGGAGAGCGCCCGAGCCCCGAGGGGCCCCTGGAGGACGGTGCTGGCAAGCCCGCTGAGCGACCCATGGGGTCGCTCAAAGTTGTATTCGTAAAGCCAATGCTCCGTTGCGTCGCGAGATTCTCTGACCGACTCGAAGAGCCAGCGATTCAAACATCCGTCTCGAAAGACGCCGTTGAATGATTCGTTATGTCCGTTCTGCCAAGGACTGCCGGGATCGATGAAGCGAGCATTGATGTGTCGCTCTTCGTCGGTCACGGCGACGCTGTCGCCCGTCAGAGCCACGCCCAAAACGAAGACACTATGACGACGGCTCCGAGCTTCACATCGATGTCCACGAAGCCGCCGATGTAGACGATGGGCACAGCTCGAACCGCGGGGGCGTCAACAGGAGACAGACGAACAAAAGCGCCCCCAGCCCCAAGCAGCCGCGAGCGCCGAATTCTCCTCAGCGATCTGATCGTCAACACCGCACTCGAACCCCCCACAGGAGGTTGTCTACTCTTATTGAGTCTGCTCGTGTCTCCGATGATTCTCATGATGCGAACCTGCGACGGTTTCAACGGTCGTCGGTAGCATACGGACCGCAGAGGTGTTTTCCGAATCGACATTGCGCCTGGCAGATGCCAGGTAATCAATAAGAGCGGCCACGTCGACGTCGTTCAAACTCAGGTTGGGCATAGGGAGTTCGTCATAGCGGGCGAAGAGCCCGATCGCGATGCTGTCCTTCTCCGCCAGCATTTGGTCCGGCTCCTTGATCCAGCGCGCCAACCAGACCGGGTCGCGCTTCTCGGTCACGCCCAGCAGGTCTGGCCCCAAGGGTCCGTCGGAGCCCAGTGCATGACAAGAGACGCAGCGCGTGCGGAACAGATACGCGCCCCGTGACAGTCTCGGAAACGCCGGCGCTTTCTCGTAATTAAGCGCAACACCCTTATTGGGAACCTTCCAGTTGTGCAACCACGAACCGATCACCTCTGCGAGGACCTTCGGATCGTCGTAGGGAGAGCGCTTCATCCAACGCCCGGTGGCTTCATTGCCGACGATCAAATTCACGTTGTGGTCGTCTGGGTCGGGAAGATCCGCGATGAACAGGCCGAGCTTCTTTTGAAGGAGTGCGATGTCCTCCGCTTTGCCCGTGAGGAAGAGCCAGCCGGGTCCGATCTTGAATTTCTCGGAGTAGCGTTTGAGAACCGCCGGCGTGTCGTTCTCAGGATCAATCGAGATTGAGTATATGAAGACGTCGTTGCCGACGCGGTCGCCTAGCTCGCCTTGGACCTGGCGAAGTCGCGCCGTCTCAGCAGGGCACACGTCGTTGCAACTTGTAAACATGAAATTGATTGCGACGACCTTGTCTTTAATGAGGTCGTCGTAGAAATGAACGACCTCTCCGTCTTGGGTGACGAGGGGTACGTTCGGGAAGTATTCCACCCGCCACCGGGACCCCTTGCTGGCTGCTTGCGCAGGAGAGCCGCAGAGAGCGATCGCGGCCGCTACGGCGACGAACAGGCCAGCCGCTGCGTACCGCCACTCTTCGCGCATAACATTGAAGCCGGTCATTACTTTGCACCGGGTCCGGGTGGGCGATAGAAGTAGTGGGCAAAAACAACGAAGTCCCCGAAATTGATGATGCCATCGTCGTTCAAGTCGACATCGGGATTGACGCTCCCCCAGGCCCGTACGAAGCGGTTTAAATCCGCAAAATTGACGATGCCGTTGTTGTCGTAATCCGGGTCGCACCGATTTCCGTAGCCGTCACCGTCAGAATCGAGTTGATCCGTGTTCGCGTGCTCGCGGCAGTTATCGAGGTCGTCATTCACCCCATCGTCATCTTCATCCAGGTCGCCCGTCTTGTAGGTGGGGAGCGTGAATGTGTCGATGTAGCTAACCCCCTCCCAGCTTGGCATCGGTGTGGGCATGACCTTGAGCTGCCCCGGATTCTCGATGTCCCAGCGCAACATCATTGCGTGATCCTCGTGCTGGGTATTGTGGCAGTGCTCCATGTAGGTACCGAGGAACTCTCTGAAGCGAATGGCAACCTCGACGCTATTGCCACTGTCGGGCATGGGTCCAATTCGATAGATGTCCTTGCGAGCCCACTTCTCCCAGATGGGTGGCGGCAGGCCGTTTCGCTTGAGGATCTGTCCCTCCTCGAAGTGGATATGGACCGGATGGGCGGCACCACTGGCGTTTTTGATGCGCCAGATTTCGGCTGTTCCCTCGTCCGGCGCGGCCGAGAGCCGGGCTGGGTCCATGCCTAAACCCTGACCGCCGTCCGTTTTGATGGTCCACGGCGCCGTGTCCGTTCCGCTGCTCCGGCCGAACGTGAAGCTCCGGTGTTTAGCGTTGGCGAGTTCCTCCGCGGTGAAGGAGGGGAGAGGAATCATCTTCTTCTTGCCTTCGACGTAATCGGCGGGATTCATGCTCGTATCGACGCCCGCGTACCCGACCACGCGAAATTCGAGGAATCTGCCGACGGCCGTGTCGCAGGCGTCTGCCGCTGCGAAATCTGGAGGGCCTTCGCAGTACTGATTGAATACGACATCCGGGAGGGGAATCGCTTCCTTGGGCCTCCTTCCATCTCGATGTTCGAGCAGATTGACCATGTAGAGCTTGTCACCGGGTTGAAACTGGCTGAAGTCCACGATGATGTCATAGCGCTCCGCGATCCCCTGGGTCGGCAGGTCGGCCGACTCCGCATTCGGAAACGGGACCGCGTGCTCCATGACGTTGCCGTCATTTGCGATCATATGGTGCGGCACCCGATTTCCGTTCTGATCGATCAAAGCGATCTTGAGATAGCGCGAAACGCTGCCGTTCAAAATTCGGAAACGGTACCGCCGCGCGCGCACCTTGAGATAAGGCTTGAACTGGTAGTTGACGGTCATCCGGTCACCCAAAAAGCCATCAAGATTGAAGATATTGAAGAAGAGTTGGCCGTCCTGGTCCCAGGCCTTATCGGTTACCATCAGATTTACGTCGTAATCTCGATTGCCCCAGGCAGAAGCACTTCCACTGGGCAAGCACAAGTTCATGTTGTTCGGATTTTCAGGATCGGCGTAGTGGCAATCGATCGCCTCGTTGCCGCGATCGATGGCGCTGTAGTAGTTCATCATCGCTGTTTGACCCTTGTAGACGTTCTGCGCCGTGTAGTCGAGCATGTGGTCGTGGAACCAGTGCGTACTCATGGTCTCTCGCCAGTCACCCCGAATCCTGCGTACGTTGCCATTGTCGTCGATAGTTGCTGCCCTCGGATCGCTTGCGTCGGTGTTGATGTGGTCATGCCCAGCCAGGATCATGGGCCAGTGGTAGTCGAAGTACTGACCAGGGAAGAAGAACGCCTGGGTGTAGCCATCACTCTCGGCGGGATTGTGACCGTTGTGTTCGTGCGTCGTGATGGTGTGGAGTCCGAAGCCGTAGTTCGCAGCCGGATCGATCGGCAACCCGTTGTAGTGGCGAAACAGAATCGGATGGCCATAGCGCGCCATCAGGATCTTGGGTGGAAAGGTTCCGTCGAAGGTCCAGAGGGCAAGCGGGTCCTGCTCGGGCATCAACGGGTGAAACCGGACTGGGATTCCCGTCGTGCTGCCATCGAAACCCGCTCTTCCTGTCGTGTTGTAGTACAAGCCATCGGGCCCAAATTCGCCTTTTGCATATCCATGCCGCTGGTACTCGTCTCGCACGCCGCCGTTTATTCGCGCGCCTGCCGTTATGGTTTTGAAATACATCGATGGAAAGAACTCGTCATAGCGCTGGTGTGCGAAGTTCTCGCCGCCCGGGCGACCCTCTATGGTTGATGTCGCCAGGGGGCGGACGCACTGCTCGATTCTCGTGTGCCAGGCGTTGGGGAGATCCTCATTCGCCATGACGGTCGGAGGCGGACTCATCGGCTCATCGAGGTAGGCGTCGAGCGCGCCACCGCTGGGTCCGCTCTGACAGTCGGGCGCCGCCGGCATCGGGCTGCAGGTCGGGCACACGCTGGGCTGGTAGGGTTGTGCGCCGAACTCCTCGAAGCGGTACATCTGCTGCGTGAACGGCGTAGCCCCGAAAAGCGGACTCGAGGGTGCACCCGTTGGGATGTCAAACTTGGGCAGCTTCGGGGTCTGGGCCACCGACGTCGAGGCCGCGATCAGAAAGACGGCCAGTGAAACGTAGCAGTACATTCTAGCAACCATGATCGGCCCCCTATGTCTAAATAAACATACGAAATCTAGCCCCGTCGCTAGATCCCAAAGATGCGCAAATAGGGAATCCACAGGATCTCCCGTGGGCTTAAAGTGGCATCCTTAGATGAACCTGTTGTTAAGCGTCGCCCTCAGCCCGGGTTGCGCCCGCCTTGCTGATGTCTCGAGCAACGCTGACCCAAAGAACGGCGCCAGTTAAATGATCCTTATTGGGGCGCATCGGTTCGTAGCGATTGGAGTCGTACTGTGCGACGACGGCGGCGCTCTTTACGTTAATGAGTATCCGCTCCGCCACGAGCTGCTCGAGTACATGTGCGAGTTGGCTCGTTCCATCGAGCTTCCAGACACCGTTTCCAATTTTCACGATATCGGTCTCTCAATGCGGGTAATGCTCTCGCTCAACGGTTTTCCGATCAACCGACGACAGCACACAACTGCGATCCCCAAGCATCCGGATCCCCGATTGGGCGGAGGCGGTAGCAGCCGTAGACCCTGTCTCGTCTCAGAATCTCGTCCGCGATGCTCTCAGACCCAGGACTCAGTCACCACGCACTCAGCGGAGCGCTCTCGTTCATATTCGCTTCATGTTGCACATGGGGTGTGACTACGACTACGCCGACTATGCCCTGCAAGCTGCGACGCGTGGTGTTCGCGGTTGGGGGCGGAGCCGTTCCTAGACCCTGATTCAACTCACGAAACCGCCGTTTGCGCCCACGCCGCGCAGACCTTTTGAAATAGATGGGATTAAAATCCCATAAATATGGTATATCTATTTCAGACCGGAGCATCAATTCGGGGGGACATCCAAGCCATGCGAATCGCCTTCTATTCCCACGACACCGTGGGCCTCGGCCATATTCGACGAGATCACTCGATCGCGAAGAGCCGCGCGCCGGTTCTACTTCTGAACGAGCCAATGACCGGAGTCGCCGTCGAGAACGCCTCGGCGGTCTACGACGCACTCGCTCAAGAATTTGACGCTCCAAATAACATTCCTCGAACGCTGACGGGATCGGTCCATGCTCGGGTCGGCTGAGGCGCGCATGGTCTCAAGGGACCCTGAACTGACCGGCCTGGCGACGCTGCTCGACGCCGACCGCACGGCACAAATGCTGCGAATGATCGCGCCGGACGTGACCATCGAGACGGTTGTCCCGCAGTACCTGAGATACGAGCCCAGGACGCGGTGTCTCGCGGTCTATTCCTGTCAAATTGGTTCACGAGTCATTCCGATTCATGTGATCGCGCATGGTCGCGACGCTGCCGCACGGCTGGCTCGAACACAACGACGATCCTGGGAGTCGGGTCCACTCGGAGAGGGCGCTTTCTGCTGGCCCGAGCAGGGTCTCGAAGTTTTTGTGTTTCCAAATGAAGGACGAATCGAGTCTCTCGGGTGGACGCAGAATGCGGATTGCCGCCATGCCCTCCTCAGGCGCGCATTGTCTGAATGTCCCGATCTTCAGAACGGCACTCTTCGAACACTCGCCTACAAGCCAGAGCAAAGTTATGTCGCGGCGGTAGAAGTCGAAGGTGTCCCGAAAGCGGTCATCAAGCTCTACACGCGATCCGGTTTTCAATCGCTACAGACAACGGCAATCCCTCTCGAAAAGGGCCAGGAGCTCGAAAGTATCGAGCGAATCGGCCAATCGAGTTCGCGAGCAGCACTCGCGTATCGATGGGTCGACGGGGATCTCCTCCAGGATCGAATCACGGATCCAGGCTGCGATCTCGACGGAGTCGCTGCAGCCGGAATTGCAATCGCATCGCTTCACCTTCGGCAAAAGGCTCGCAAATCCAGCCATGCGGTGACGGATGCAGCACGAACCCTGGCGATCGCGGAGACGCTCTCGTTTCTGCTCCCAAAGCTCGCGCCGCGCGTTCGAAGAGTCTCTGAAGTGCTCGCTTCTCGCCTGGCCGATTGCTCGACGCCCGCGCAAATCACCCACGGCGACTTCTATGCAAAGCAAGTCGTGCTCGCCGAAGATCACGCGACCCTTATCGACCTCGATGAACTGGGCTGGGGGGACCCGATGCGAGACCTTGGTGTCTTCACCGCACACCTGGAGCGAGACGTAGTCGGTGAGACAGTCGCCGCCGACCGCGCGAAGGAAGCAGCGCGGCTTTTGCTCGAGGGGTATGGGAGCACACGGGCCGAGATCGATTCCCAGGTCGTCGATCTCTACACGGCAGCGGCGAGTTTATGGATCGCTCCACACTTTTTCCGAGGTCGAGACATCGGATGGCAGGAACGAACAGAGACACTACTCGAGAGAATCGAAACATTGGCATTCGCCAAGCGACCGAAACAAAGGAAAAAGTCGCCTCGCGCCAAGGTTGAATTTGTTCGATCCAGCTATGCCCTTTCTCACATCGGCGTTTGACACGAAGTGAATGTCAGCCGGCGGCAATAGGAGAGACAGGTATTGAAGGAGTCATCGAAGAGATCCGGCCAAGCGAACCACACGGAGTGACAAGAGCGGAATTTGGCTGGAAGCCGGTCTGCAACTTCGCGGCGACCGCAGTGTCGCGAAAGGGCAAAGACGAAATTTCTCGGCGATTAGCAATGACATCCATGATGAAAAGTGGGATAATATTCCCAATATTGAGCATCAGCGAACATTTCGATACGAACACATCGGAGCGCCGGAGTGCCCCAAACAACTGAAAGCGTCCTTGAGGCGACCATCGTCACGCTACTGCGCCCGCTCGTACGGCTGATGCTGAAGCGCGGAATCGCTTTTGGGCAATTCTCCGAGCTTGCGAAGCGCGCCTATGTCGAATCCGCCGAGAGCGAATTCAGGGTCCCGGGCAGGAAGCTCACGATTTCGCGAGTCGCCGTCCTCACCGGACTGACGCGAAAGGAAGCCAGTCGGCTGATGCAGGGTGACGACCCATCGGCAAAGGGCGAGCCTCGCCGCAAAGTCAATCGAGCCGCCCGCGTCGTCTCCGCATGGGTCGGCGATCAGAAGTATCGAGATAGCCGTGGACGACCCGCTTCACTCCCATTCGAAAACGCATCCGCCGCGATTCTGCAACCGAGCTTTTCCTCGCTCGTCGCAGAGCACAGCGGCGACATGACGCCTCGAGCTGTGCTCGACGAACTCATTCGCGTCGGAGCGGTCAGTAAAATGAAGAATGGTCATTTCAGACTCGTGCAACGATCTTATATCCCACAGGCAGACGAGATGGCCAAGTTCGCCATTCTCGGCACGGACGTCGCGGACCTCATCGCCTCCGTAGAGCACAACCTCGACACGAAGAACGAGACGCCCTACTTCCAGCGCAAAGTCTCTTACGACAATCTACCTGCCGACTACCTGACCAGGCTTCAGGCGCTGCTTGCCCGCAAGGGTCAGCACCTTCTCGAAGAACTCGACACCGATATGTCCCTCCACGATCGAGACGTTCAGGGTGAAGGGGACGACGGCAATCGCCACCGCGCCATGATTGGAATCTACTACTACGAGGACGACGTGGATGACTTTTGAATTCCCTGCGAGCGTTGCGAAGCCACGTCCGTCAACACCACTCGGATTCGTATGGATGTCCGGAGCGTCGCTTCCTACCCGTGTCGGGAAGCTCCGCAAGCTCATCGCTCTCGCGTCAACTGCGCTCTTCTTCGCGTGCAGCGGCGGCGGGGGCCTTGCGGACAATGGCGGCATGAGTGGCACTGGAATCAGTCAGGGAGCCGTGACCTCGTTTGGCAGTGTCTTCGTCAACGGTGTTGAATGGGATCTCACCAGCGCAACGATTGAAATCGACGGCGCCCCTGCGGACGAGAGCGACTTGCGACTCGGGATGGTCGTTCAAATTAACGGTGACCTCGCGCCGACGAGAACGACTGGAACTGCCATAGACATCGTGTTCGACGACACAATCGAGGGACCGATCGAGAACGATCCTGTTGATGCGCCTCTGGATGCGCTCGAGAAGAGCTTCTCGGTTCTAGGTACGCTGATCATCATGAACGAAGAGACCACCGCCTTCGACGGCGGCGCTTCCTTCGCGGGATTGCTTGCCGACGATGTCGTCGAAGTGAGCGGCTTCATCGACGACATTGGCGTCGTTCGAGCGACCCGAATTCGACTCGTGGGAATGTTTCCGGACAATAGAGACGCAGAGCTGCGGGGTCTCGTCTTGAATCTGGACAAGAACCCAGACGGAAGCGGTGACTTTAGTATCGGCACGATCCTCGTCCACTACGTCGCTTCGACAGACTTTTCCGACCTGACCCGAGAAGCGCTCACCGATGGAGATTTCATCGAAGCGAAGGGTACGCTCCGGATCGCCGGCGATGAACTGGACGCGGATGAGATCGAGTTGGAGATCCAGGGTCTGGGCGACGAAAGCTTCGACGATGCCGAAATCGAGGGGTTCGTCTCCAATTTCGAGTCGAATGCCAGTTTCGAAGTGAACGGTACGCCCGTCGATGCGTCTGCGGCCGTGTTCGATCCACCTGGCTTCGTCCTTACGGATGGCGCCCTAGTGGAGGTCGAAGGGCGACTCGAAAATGGCGTCCTGCTTGCCGATACGGTCGAAGATGAGGATGAAGCCGAAGATGTCAAGATCAAAGCCGCGGTTTCCAGCGTCGATCTCGCGGAACAAACGATCGTGATCCTCGGGGTTACGATTTCTGCGGATGGTGAGACTCGAATCGAAGACGATCGAAACAATGACGAAAGCTTTGGCTTTGACGACATCGAAGCGGGCGATTGGCTCGAAATCCGAGGCCTATGGAGACCGAACTCGTCGACGGTTCTTGCAATTCGGATCGAACGCGACACCGACGAAGACGATGTCAGGCTCGAAGGGCCAGTGACATCCCTCGACATGGACATGAACGGACCGACCCTTTCGATCATCGACCAACCGATTCCCCTCGACGACGACACGTTGTACTTCGATGACCTCGAACAATCTCGCACTGAAGCGGAGTTCTTCGGCGATCCCGGAGGCGTCATGATCGGGGACATCGTTCAGGTAAAAGACAAATCCGCCGCCGCCCTACAGACTCTCACCGAGGCAGACGAAGTCGCCATCGAAGACGATTGATCTTCATGGCGAGAAGGAGGCAACATGGGCTCTCGATTCAATCGATTGAGTCCTTTCGACAGTGTGCCCGATAGCTTCAGCGGTTATTCACGGAGTTATCGGCATTAGACGACGCCAACATCGACTTCATCCTTGGCGGAGTTGGCGAAACCAATTTCCATGCGCGGAATCCGATCGGGGTTTTCAGAATTCGACTCGGTCGCCCAAGCAGCGGCCGGCACCGACGCGAAATGGAATGTGATTCTTGCTCCGAATGCCTTCTCTGCGATACTTTGGTCTGTCGAGGCCTCGTCGAACAGTCGAGATCTGAATCGAGATTTCGTTCATGTCCCTTGAAACGCTGACCGCATTAGGATTGCTTGCCGCGTCATTTGCGGCCACCAATTTCGACAATCTCGCATTGCTGACGAGCTTGCTCGTCGCCCGTCGCGGACATCCGAGGCTGATTCTCGTTGGATATCTGCTCGGGATGTCTGCCGTTCTCGCACTTTCGTTCAGCTTCGGGGCCGCTGCGAGCCTGATTCCCAGCGATTGGATCGGCTCGCTCGGTGTGATTCCGATCGGCATCGGGCTGATGGGATTGAGGGAACTCTATGTGCTCCGACGGATCGATTCCGAGACGAATCAGCAGGCCCTGCCTACGGGCGGGCTCGTGTTCCCCCTCTCGATTGCGATGACACAAGTTGCAAATGGGGTCGACACGGTCCTCGTATTCGGCCCGCTCTTCGCGGACAGCAAGATGGCGATCGATTACGTGATCCTGGGCGGATTCGTCGCGATGACCTTCGTCTGGTTCGGGTTGGCGCGTATTCTCGGTAGACACGCCACTCGTTTCAAGTGGATCGAACGCTATGGCCAATGGATTGCGCCGATCGTGATGATCGCGGTCGGATTCTATATTCTCGCCGACACCGGAACCGACGTGTTTGCGGACTGAAGGCGGCGTCTGCCATTTGCCTGGACGAACTCTCACGGGAAGGGCCGTGAGCTCGCCTGGCAACGCCGGAATGATCCTGTGCCTTCCCCCACTGCCAACTTGCCGAGACCCGTTTCACAGGCCGGCAGCACGGCAAGCTGTGTTTCAGATCCCGGGGTATCAGATATCCGAGTGCCATCTCCCTGATCGTCGCGCTGCCATGGGCCACCCGCGACGGACGTTCAGCTCACGGGCGTGCTGGGGGATTCTCCTTCGCGTAGGTTCGAAAGGGTTTCGGGCAGTTTGCGCGAGTCCATGATTGCCTGCCAACTGTGACCGCCTGAGGCCCGCACGCGCTTCTCCCAGTCGTCCATGCGTGTGCGGAAAATCTCGGGGTTCGCGTTGTCGTGCTCGAGACGCTTCACATTCAATGCGATTACGGCGATCTCCTCGAACTCATCAGCTCGAATCTCACGCTTGGTCCCTGGCGCAAGATCTTCTTTCATATCGCTGAAGATGAGCATGACGCGACTTCCGCTGGCGAGTTCGCGGAGATACTCGCTGCCCAACATCATGGCTCCAGGGATATCGGTGTGCTTGGCGGAAAGAGGCTCCTTGGCGAACTGGTCCAGGGTCTGGGCGAGGGCGAGCTTCTGCGCGTTTGCGCGTGAAGGACGAGCGTCGAGGGTCAGCAGCGCTTCGACGTTCTCGCGATCATAGCTCTGCGCATCAATTCGCAGAACCAGGAGCGTATCTCCGGGCATCATGTTCGGTAGCACTTCTCGCTTGATTGTTCGCACCACTTCCATGCGCTGATCCGCGTAGGTTCCTGAGACGTCGATGAGCACGCAGATGGCCTGGTCGTATCGTCGCCCATCCGCACACCCGGCCAACAGCAGTGCAGCCAGGGGCAAGCCGACTCCGATCAACGAAGTTGCTAGTCGCTTTAATCGATTCATCAAAGATCGCTCCTTCATGCGAGGCTATTGCTAGTAGACGGCTGGGCTGTTCGGCGTGGGCGGCTCATTTCAGCATCGTCGCCGTAGCCTAACATCCTCTCGACGCGCAGCGGGATACAGATGTAGACTTCGTATAGGCTCTTGATGACGCGCGTAGAGTGGCGCGCGATATGAGCGCCTGCAATCATCAGCGCTCCCATCGTGCGCAAGAACCAAACGGCGAGGGTCGCCATGATATGCCGGCCGCAGTCAAGGAGCATTTCCAGAGGGATCGCGACCAACGCCAGGATCCAGGGCAGAATGAAGCCCAGGACGGCCTGGCCGATGATGGGGATTGAAGATTGGCTCGCGGTTTCGACGATCCTCAAGTCCTCGCCTGCGAGTGAGAGCTTGAGGACTGCGTCCGCTTCGACAATCTGCTCGCGCAAGATCGCCAGAGAGCTCTCCACCCCAGACAGAAAGAGCAATCCAAAGAATGCGAGCCACAGGATGAGACGTCGCTTAGCCAACGGGATCGAGGCAAGTCGAGGGAAGAGTTCGGTGATCCCTAACATGTCCATCAAGAAGATGCCGAGCGCGGCCTCCATCAAGACCAGGACGAGGGCGGATACGGTAGACACCGGTACGCTCCCGACTCGGGCGCCTGCCGGAACCAACTCCGACATGGGCAGTGCGATCAGTTGGAAATTAATGAACGCCCCCCCAAGCGCGACACCGAGGACCAACATGGAGACGAAGAAGAATTTCCATGCCGAGTAGGTGAGCGCTCGCGCTGACTCTTCTCGGTCTTCGCGGATCTTCACATAGTCTTCGATAAAGCCGTTGATCTGACCGGTGCTCTCGAGTGCGTGATGGACGGAGACATTGAGGCCCGAGAGCAAGCCGCGGATCTCTTTCCAGCAGGGGAGCATCTTGCGCAGGACCTTGTGGCGCTTCGCAGTGTCGTCACGGTATGCAGAGAGGGCCTTTTGCTGGGCATCCTGTGACGATCTCTTGATTCCCTCGAGAATTTTCTGGACATTGGAATCACCGTTCATGGGAAGCCCGGCAATGGTCTCCACCGCCGCTGACCAGCCCGGTACATCGGGAGGCGAGATGCCGCATTTCTGATAGTCACGGTCGAAGGCGAGCAACCGTTCATCGAGGCGTAGCTGGAGCTTCGAATATTGTCCCAATTGCTCTGAAAAGCCCGCGTCGATGCGTTCGAGCTCGCGATTCAAGCGTCCCTGGGCGTCTCGCGTGCCAGCCGCCAACAGAACCTCTTCGCTACGGACCTGAATTTCTTCCGCTCTTTGACGCACGTGCCCAGACAGTGAAGCGAGGCCCTGCGTGATCCCTTCCCCCAGAGCCGCAAGAAGCTCGAGCGCGGCGTCGCGCGCGGCCCACAAGAAGACCACGCTGACGACCCAAAGTAGAGCCAACGACCCAATCGGATGCTCGGGCCATAGATAGATCGATTCCATGCTTAGTTCTCCCACTCGAATCGATGAAGGCGACAGAGGCGGCACGGCCGCTCATCATCGTGGAGTCGTTATCGGCACACGGAATCTGCATTCTGTGAAGACGCTCACACTCTATCCATTGATCGACTGGGTCCTCCCAATCTAGTGTCCGTTTAGTCTCCGCTTTTGGTTGACCTAGAGCACCAACGCCATCGTTCTGCGGAAAGACGTGCGCATGCGCTGCTTCGAGCACGCGAACGGAGACCTCGCACCCCTTCGAGACGGTTGCTGTCGGCGGTCGTACATAACGTGGGCTCAGTCGATATAGCCGAGGGCCCGCAGGGCTTCCTCGGTTTCCGGGGATAGTCGTTCCTGGGCTTGTCCGCCGGCCAGGCCGGTACGGGCGGCGAACTGGCGAGCCTGCTGCTCGAGGATGGAGAAGACTTCCAAGTGGCGGGCCTGCTGGGGGGCTTGCTCACCGGGATCCCGGCTCAAGTCGAAGAGTTCGCTGGGATAGCGCTCGTACCAGTTGAGCTTGAAGGGGTAGCGGGTCACCGCCACCATGTCGCCGAATACCCGGTCGGTCGCGCTGCAGCCCTGGCGCTTGAAATCGCGCACCTGCTGGGCGGAGACCGAGTCAAAGGTCGGGGGGAGCCGCATCCGGGTGTCGCTGTAGAGGGCGAAGAGGCTCGCGGGCGCATCCGGAGCAGCGTCTTGGTTGCCCGCCAGGCCGGCGGCCGCAATCCCAGAAGCATCGGCCCCGGCCCAGGTGAGCAGCGAGCGGGTGACATCGCGCAACTCCACCGGCCGCTCGATGATGGCGGGTCCGAGTGCCGGGCCGTGCACGACCAGCGGAATCCGCAGCACCGTGTCGCGCACGCTGAATTCGTGGTCCAGCAGGCCATGCTCGCCGAAGTGCTCACCGTGGTCCGACGTCACCACCGTAACCAGACCCGAAGCGGACTGATCGCCGA
>LWDU01040065.1_pt1 | contig 14994 bp, 9 predicted proteins | sample 727161 | NCBI WGS metagenome assembly LWDU01 (sample SAMN04566230, study PRJNA314399) | hydrothermal vent metagenome | isolation source: deep sea hydrothermal plume seawater | place: Mexico: Gulf of California, Guaymas Basin | collected 2004-07-11 | reverse complement strand
GGTTTTCAGGCGAGGCTTTACAGGTCGCTGGGGATGTTTTTGGCGCAAAGAATGCGCAGCACCATCCTTACTCTCGGATACGGGGAGGATCGGACCGAGGAGGACGAGGAGGAAATTGACGAGATAGAACCGCAACTCCTTGATGGGATTGAAAGAGCGGCCAAACGTTTTGAATTAATGGTGTCCAAGGTCAAAGTCTGAGCGAAGGGAGATTAAATGAACCATATCTTTTCAAAGGAAGCACTTGAGGCGGCAAGCAACCCGGATGAACTGGATCACACCCTGCAGATCGTGCGTTCCAAGCTGTGGATTCCCATATTTGGGATCTGTGTTGTTGCCATGGTTGGCCTGGCGTGGTCGATCTTTGGCAGGATGCCGGTGAACGTCACGGGGTTCGGTGTCCTGATTAACCCGGGAAATGTGAAGGTTGTTCAATCCCAGGCACCTGGCCTTGTGGATGAGGTGTCAGTGAAACCGGGGCAAGAGATCAAGGAGGGCGATATAGTAGCCATCCTCCAGCAACCTGCACTGGAACAATCTCTTCAGCAGGCAAAGGAAAATTATGATGAGATCAACAGGATCAATTCAGATGCGCTTCAAGCCAGTAAAAAGCAGTTTGCCGCACAACTGGCTTCCATCAACCGACAGAAGGAACTGTTGGCTGAAAGCAAGGAACTGTCGGGGAATGTAAACCGGTCCCTTGAAAAGAGGAATGAGGTGCTCCTACAACTGGCCAAGGACAACCTGGTGAACAGCGAGATGCTGTTGCAGTCTGAAAGCAGCCTGGTGGAAAGCAAAACGAAGCTGGCAGGCTACGATGTGCAGATTCAGGAGTTGGAACTGTCCATTGAGCAGGCCAAGCAAAAGAATATTCAGACAGAGTTCACGTTGAAAAACCAAATCGATGAATCGCGGCGGACGGTTGAAAAGCTTGAACTGCAACTGGAGAACAATCGGCACATCCGATCCAAGGCAGGAGGCAAGGTGATGCAACTGATGGTCTCCGTCGGTACGGCGGTGGGGTTTGGCACGCCAATCCTGTCAGTCGCTGCTGATGAGGGCACGCAGTCGATGAAAAACCTGTGTTATTTCTCCGTCAAAGACGGTAAGAAAATCAGGCCGGGGATGCGGATTCAAGTCACCCCGTCAACCGTGAAGCGTGAACGATACGGAAGCATCATCGGAAAAGTGGCAAGGGTATCCTCCTTTCCCGTCAGCCGGGAGGCAGCCGTGAACATTGTCGGCAGCAAGGAACTGGCCCTTGCCCTGACCGGACAGGGAGCAATGATTGAGGTGGAGACGGAATTGAAGCCAGCAACATCCGCCGAATCCATTAGCGGTTACGAATGGACCTCCAGAAACCCGCCGGTGGCGGTGAGCCAAGGGACGACAACCGTCAACCGGGTCAAGGTTGATGACCGTGCTCCGATCACTTACGTGCTGCCTCTTCTTCGAACCTGGCTCCAGGGTCAAAAGGACGACATAACCCCGGAATTCTGATCTCCCAAGGTGCCAATTTTTAGCAGAAAAAGGGATCAGGTAAAGACCCCCACCGTGCTCCAAATGGAGGCTGTGGAGTGCGGCGCAGCCAGTCTCTGCATGGTGCTGGGTTATTACGGTTGCCACCGTCCCTTGGCCGAGTTGAGGATGCAGTGCGGAGTTTCGAGGGACGGAAGCAAGGCGGGCAACATATTAAAGGCGGCAAAACATTACGGGTTCAAGGCAAAGGGCCTGACTCGGTCCTTCAAGAAGTTAAAGGAGACAAAGCTCCCGGTTGTCATTTTCTGGAACTTCAATCATTTCGTGACACTGGAGGGCTTCGGTGAAGACTCGGTTTACATCAACGACCCGGGAGTGGGGCACCGTGAGATTTCCATCAAGGAATTCAAGGCGGCATTCACGGGGGTGACACTAGCGATCCACCCGGATGAAGGCTTCGAGAAAAGCGGCAACAAGCCAAGCGTCTGGCCCTCGTTGCTGCGCACCCTCAAGGGCTATGAAAAGGGTTTCCTCTATATTTTTGTTGCCAGCCTGTTGCTTGTTCTTCCCCAGTTGCTGCTGCCCGCTGCCACACAGGTATTCATCGACAGCATCCTGTTGGACAAACGCACCGACTGGTTTCGTCCTCTGGTTTCGTTCCTTGCCGGGATGCTTTTCCTCAGAGTCACCATTGATTCCCTGAAAGCCATGGTCTCCCGGCGCCTACAGTTGATGCAAATGATCTCCCTGAATTCAGGTTTTATCTGGCGACTGCTCAGGCTTCCCATTTCGTTCTACACCCAGCGCTACCCGGGGGAGGTGGTTGACAGGACAAAGCTCAATGACTCCATTGCGGAAACCGTTTCCGGCCCCATGTCCGAAGTCGTCGCTCACGCCATCACCATGCTGGTGCTGGGCACGGTCCTTTGTTTTTACGACCCCTGGTTGACGCTGATCGGGATCGGTTTTTCGTCGGCAAACTTTCTGGTGCTTTCCAGGCTGACGGCAAAACGAAAGGAGGCCAACCTGAGTACTTCCCTTGAGATGGGCAAGCTGCAGGGCAGTGTCATTGCAGGAATCCAGTCCATGGAAACCATCAAGGCCGGTGGACAGGAAATTACGTTTTTCACCAAGTTCGGCGGCTATCATGCCAAGGCGATGAACTCGATGCAAAAGCTGCAGAGTTCCTCACTTGCGCTGGGTGTGCTGCCGGAGTTTACCAAGCAAATGACAGGCCTGCTGATTCTGCTTCTTGGCGGCATGAAAGTCATGGAGGGACAAATGACCGTGGGTATGCTGGTGGCCTTTTACAGTATGATGACGAACTTCCTCCAGCCGCTGCAGGAGATTTTTAATTTTTCCAGCAAGATTCAGGAGCTCACCGGCAACGTGGTCCGGGTCGAGGACGTCATGAGCAATCCCCCGGAGGAGGATCCACCGGATGACATGGGGCTCGATGCAGCCGGCCGCCCCATTGTCCGACTGAGTGGGAAGGTTGAAGTCAATCATCTTCAGTTTGGCTTTAATCCCAACATGCCTCCGCTCATTGAGGATTTCTCCCTTACTGTGGAACCCGGAAAAAGCATCGCCCTTGTGGGAGGAAGCGGCTCAGGCAAATCGACCATCGCCAAGATTGTATGCGGTTTGTACAAGCCTCTGGATGGGGCAATTCTTATAGACGGGACGGAACTCTCAAAAATACCCAGTGTCGTGTTCAGAAACACACTGGGGTTTGTTGAGCAGGAGTTTGGCATCTTCGAGGGCACCATTCGTGACAACCTCACGCTGTTGGACAAAATCATCCCGGATGAAAACGTCATTCAGGCAGCGAAGGATGCGGAAATACATGACGTCATTCAAAACATGGCCAAGGGATACGAGACCGTGCTTCTGGAAAACGGGGGCAACCTTTCCGGTGGACAACGCCAACGCCTGGAACTGGCGCGAGCTCTGGTCAACAACCCTTCGATCGTGATTCTGGACGAAGCAACCAGTGCGCTGGACGCAGAGACAGAGCATCTGGTCATGTTGAACCTCAGGCGAAGGGGGTGCACCACCATCATCGTTGCACACAGATTGAGCACTATTCGGGGCTGCGACGAGATTGTCGTCCTTTCCTTTGGCAAGGTAAAGGAGAGGGGAACACACGATGAGATGATCGTTAAGGATGGCCCCTATTCCCAACTGGTCAGGCGGTCGATTGAGGAGGAACAGTCATGAGCAGTGACAGCGTGTTCACTCTTTCACAGGGCGAAATGGTTGCGCTGGATCGCCAGGATGGTTTCATGATTGTTGAGTCCGGATGCCTGACGCTTTTCAAGCGGAACACAGATCCAAACTCATCCTTCAGGCAGCAAAAAAGAGTCGCTGCCATTCAGCCGGGAGGGATCATGTTCGGAAACCTCTCCAAGGACGATACAGGTTACTTGTTTGAGGCTCTGGCTCTTGAGGATTGCAAGATTCGTTTCGTCACCTTCGCCGCGCTTGGCCAAGCGGATGATGATCTTGATCGGTTGATAAGGCGTGTCCACGGTTGGATCAACCAGTGTAGTGACAGCATCGAAACGCGTGAAAGTAATCCGAGGAGCATCAAAATGGATACCGGGAATTATGTATCCATTGGTAAGGGGGAATCCTTCAAGGTGCCCGGGGATTCCATCTCGTGGTTGCAGGTCAGCGAAGGGCGACTGCGGTTTTGCGACGAGGACAACATAGCCTTTGGCCAAGATAATCATTTTATACCGGTGGGCAGCCATTTTTGGTTTACTGCTCTCGATCCCGCCAAGGTGCGATGCCTGAGCGATCTGCCTTCGGAACAATTACCTTTAATCGGGGAATCCATTGGCCTGTTCCAAGCCGCCATTCTCAGGCGAATGGAGAGGCAGGAACAGCAAGAGGAGGAAGTGGAATTGGCGCGCTTGGCCAAGGCCACCAGCATTCAGGGCAAAATCATCACTGAATCCATCGGCCAACTAAACAGCGTACTGGAAAAGACCGGCGCTGTTCAGCATCTGGGAGATCCCTTGATGGCCTGCCTGTCCTGTATCGGGAGCCGAATCAACCTTGAGTTTCTTCCACCAAACAAATCCGAGGATTTGAGCCGTGTCAACTATGTGGAGGCCATTTGCAGAGCCTCTAAAGTGAGATACCGGCACGTCAAGCTGAGGTTCAAATGGTGGCACCATGACAACGGCCCCTTGCTTGCATTCTTAAAGGGGTTGGGGGGTGGGGGTAGTATGGAATCCCAACCGGTCGTCCTGCTACCGTCAAACAAGGGGGCTTTCGGACAGGAAATCTTTGATCCCGCCAAGGGAACAAGTCGCCAGTTAACTCAGGAGGATATCGATGAACTGGACGAGGACGCTTTAATGTTTTACCGCCCATACCCCGAACAGGCGGCCTCGTTCATGGATTTGGGCAAGTGGGCTGCATCCACCTTCAGGGGCAGCCTTGGTTTACTGCTGGTGATTAGTGTTTTAATTTCACTCTTGGGCATGCTTAGCCCCATCTTTTTTGGTCATATTGTGGACAAGGCAATACCGGATGGGAACAAGAGAATGCTCTGGGAAATGGCCCTTTGCCTTCTGGGAGTCACGGTAGGCTCCATCGCTTTCAGCCTGGGCCAGGGAATCCTCACACTGCGGGTCAAGACCGGCATCACACTGCACATGCAGTCGGCTGTAATGGATAGGTTGCTCAATCTGCCGCTTACCTTCTTCAAGAAATTCTCCAGTGGCGACCTGCTGAACAGGTCGATGATCATTTCAGAAATATCCGCCGAAATTAGTGGGGTTGCAATAAAGGGTATCTTTGCCGGTTTCTCGACCTGCATAAGTATTTTACTCCTGTTCTATTACAGTCCAAAATTGGCGATTGTCCCACTCTGCTTCGGGGCATTGTCCTGCCTGTGCAGTCTTTATCTCGGAATCAAGGTGCGCCGAGCTGCCCTCGAGTACGAGAGAGGTTCCGGCAAATTAAACGGTTTTTTGTTCCAGATGGTAACCAGTGTCTCCAAATTCCGGGTGGCGGGAGCGGAACGACTGGTTTTTCACGAATGGTCCAATCGGTATGCTCAACAGCTGAAACATCTGTCCAAAATCCTGAGTTACAACAACTGGAACAAAGTCATCAATCCGGCCATCACTCTCAGTTCAACGATTGTTTTATACCTAATGGTTGTGAAGTTGATGGGACAATCAATGGCCTCCGGCGGGGCGGCTGTCCTGACCATGGGCACCTTTGTCGCGTTCAACGCGGCCTTTGGCAACTTCATGATGGGTGTTGACAGTCTGAGCGAAACCGCCGTCGACATCATTGATTCTTTTGCAAAGCAGGACATCGCCATGCCGATCATCAATGCTACACCCGAATTGGACACCTCCAAGAAGGACCCCGGCCAACTCAACGGTGAGATTGATGTGCGGAATGTTTCCTTCAGATACAGCGAAGATGGCCCTTATATTCTGAGAGATCTGAGTCTCAAGATTCACGAGGGAGAGTTTGCCGCCTTTGTAGGTCCGTCCGGCTGCGGTAAATCAACGCTGTTTCGGCTGTTGCTCGGCTTTGAACAACCTGAAACGGGTTCCATACTCTATAACAATCAGGATATCAGCGGTCTTGATGTCAACTCCATCCGCAGGCAAATAGGGACTGTACTCCAGACGGCACATATTTCCGCCGGCAGCATGTTTGAGAATATTGCATCCGGCCTAGTCATCACCCTGGACGAAGCTTGGAACGCCGCCCGTGATGCTGGCCTGGATGAAGATATTAACGCCATGCCAATGGGCATGCACACCTTGGTCAGTGAGGGCGGTGGAAACCTGTCGGGAGGGCAACGGCAACGTCTTCTGATTGCTCGTTCGCTGGTGACCAATCCCAGGATCCTACTGTTCGACGAGGCTACAAGTGCCTTGGACAACCGGACACAAGAGATCGTTAGTCGTAGTGTCGCCCGCCGAAAGGTCACCCGGTTAGTCATTGCACACCGGTTAAGCACCATCGAGAATGCGGATCAGGTTGTTGTTCTTAATCAGGGAAGAATCGAGCAGCAGGGAACATTTGATGCCCTTAAAAATGAGTCGGGCATGTTTCAAAGAATGATAAGCAGACAAACCATTTGAGCCGCGCCATGAACCTGTCAACCCACCCCATCAGCTAGCATGAATCTCCCAAAGATCCGCCAACGTGAGTTGAAGAGACACTTAAGGTGCTTGAGAGTTGTGGTGTTCTCTATTTTGGTTTGTCTCACAGGTTGTATTGGCGGAAGGGTTGGCAAGGGGCCAATTCCTGGGGATGTCGAGGAATCCAAGCTCCGAAATATAGAAGGACTTGACCTCAAAAAAATGTCCAAGATACCAGCGGAATCACCGGAGGAAATTCGAGAGCGTATCAGGGAAGAAGAAAATACACGCAAGGGACCGGTTTCCTTAACATTGGAGCAGGCCAGGGAACACGCCCTTGCCAACAACCTCGGATTGAGGTCCAGCTTGATCACCCCGGCCATAGCGAGACAGAAGGTCAACCTGGAGCAGGCCCGTTTTGATGCGACCTTTTCGAGTTCAGTCAGCTATGAGGATAACCTGATGGACAGACCAGGTGGATACTATAAATCGCTCTCTTCATTAACGTTGACACTTCCAACGGGTGGCAGTGTTTCTGTCGGCAAGCAGATTGAATCAAAGCAGCTTGGCACCTGGTTCAAGACAGTTCATACGCAGGGGGATGGGGTTGACATCAAGCAACCGCTTCTCAAAGGCGCTGGGATCAGGGTCGCCACCGCCCCCATTTTGATCGCCCGTCTTGAGAGCCGAATGTCCGAGGCGCAGGCTAAAATCAGCATGATCCGATTGCTGGCTGAGGTGGAAATCGCCTACTGGCAACTTGATGCCACGCAGCGCGAGTTGATCATCCACAAAAATCAGGTGAAACTGGCTCAAACCCAACTGGAGAATGCTGAGAAGCTTATTGCCGCCGGCCTCTTTACCAAGGCTGAGAGAATCCGCGCCAATGCCGGCTTGTTGGCTCGGAGGGAAGCGCTGATTGTCGCGGAGACTGCGGTCAGATTGAGGGAGCGTGAACTGAAGAGACTGATGCAATTGCCGGATTTGCCGGTCGACTCGACGAACCCCATAATTTGCGAAACCGACTGGATTCCCCTGCGCATCAAACTTGATCCCAAGGAAGTGGTCTCCAAGGCAATGGAGAATCGAATGGAACTTGCCGCCTTGCAGCTCCAACTCCTGCTGAACGACATCAATATCAGGTTGGCCGATAACAGTCTGTTTCCCTATCTTAACCTGGAGATGTCCTATCGACGTTTGGGGCAGGCTCTAACACAAAGCCAGGCAACTAAAAATCTTTACGGACAAGAGCGAAGTGTCGATGACTACACGGTCGGCGCCACGTTGGCCTATCCTTTCGGCAATCGGCAATCCAAGGCTTACCGGGAAACCAGTCGACTCGAAAAACTGAAAACCATGTCCTCCAAGAAGGATCTGGAAATTCGGATTCGCAAAGAAGTGTTAGACGCCGTGGACATGTTGGAGAGGGACTGGAACCGCATTATTGCCGCAATCGATGCGGCTCAGGGAGCGCTGGAGGCCTACGAGGCCGAGGTCGAGCAGAATTTCGCCGGCAGGAGAACGAGCACCGAGGTTTTGGAGGCCTCCCAGTATATGGCTCAGGCTGAGTCTAGGGTGGTGCGGGCTTTGGCCGACTATGCAATGTCCAAAGTGTATATCGCCCTGTCAACGGGTACGATGCTTGGGTTCAGTAATATTGTTTGGGAACCGGTTGAACAGTGAAATTGACCGTTGCATGGAAAGCTGCAGAAAATCAAAGTCACTGTGTTCCGATACATTGCAAGCAGGGAATAACCTGTTGACGATGATAACGTGCTATTACCGGGTACGCTTTCTGTTCTGGATTATAGCCACAGCTTTATTAGCATTCCCAGGAGTACTTCCCCGCGCACAATTTCTGACCTATCAAGTCGTTGCCTCATATCCTCATGACCCGCGGGTTTATACGCAGGGCCTGATATTTCATGAAGGGAATCTGTTTCTCGGTACGGGACTTCATGCGGGATCCTTTCTTCGCCACATTGAGTTGCCAAGCGGTAAAATCATAGGGGAGGCATCCTTGTCGGAAAAATATTTTGGCGAAGGAATTGCAATGGTTGATGGTCGAATCATCCAGCTTACATGGCTAAGCCGTACTGGATTCGTTTACGACGCTAAGACCTTTAAAGAGTTGAGAACCTTTTCGTACGACACCGAAGGCTGGGGCCTGACCTATGACGGCAAACGATTGATACTGAGTGATGGAACCGACAGGCTCTATTTTCTGGATCCCAACACATTTGAAAACCAGGGCCATATTAATGTTCAACACGAAGGGGTACCTCTGGAACACCTAAATGAGCTTGAATTTGTCGAGGGCAAAGTTTGGGCCAATCAGTGGTATACAGAGCATGTCCTTGTCATCGACCCGCAAACAGGTGCGGTCAATGCTCTCATTGATTTCACTGGACTTTACCCAGACCTAAGGAAGCGCATCTCGTATGGCCTTCTGGATACGGGGGCAGTCCTTAATGGGATTGCCTATGATAACAAGGACAAACGTATCTTCATCACGGGAAAGCTTTGGCCTAGCATTTATGAGGTCATTGTACATCCATTAACAGAACCCATCGCACCCCGTATTGACGATTTCGTCGTGACGCCCGGTAGCGTGAAATTCACGACACTCACTTCGCGTGGCATCTCATATCAGGTTGAATCGAGCCTCACTTTATCGAGCAGAAAATGGGAACCTGTCGGCCCATTAGTTCATGGGACAGGCCACAAAAAGACGTTTGAGGTGCAGGACGCAATCTCAAGTGAAGGTGGTTTTTTCCGTGTCACTCTAAGCATCCAGTAAATCGATTTTGAAAACAGCCATCCTAAAGCAAACTCCATCCGCAGGATGTTTGGAGCTGTAAAAATCTTGTAAACCGTCGCCGTCCTTACGCTCCCAAGCGCCAAGCCAATCGTATTCTTCCGCTTCACTCTGCTGGCTCCTTAGCAGGGGAAGCGTTGCTGCTTACTTGGCAAATCAACGGGTGGCGCGGGCGAATCGGGCGGATTGATCCGGTTTTAGCGTCAGCGGGCTGGCAGCAGCGGCGTCCTGCCACGGGCCGTTCACGGTCGGGGCGGTTTGCAGTTTGCCGTCGAAGGTCACGGTGAGCGTTCCGTCGCTGTTTCGCGCAATGCGGATCGCCGGGAGCGCGTCTCCGCTGACGCTGAAGGCGGCATCGGCCAGCAGTTCGTAGCCGTCGCTGGCGAAGAGTCTCATTTCGTAGCGGCCCGACTCGGGCAGGCCTTCGGTGAATTCGATGCTGCCTTCTTTCAGCGCGGTCGTTCCGACTTTGGTGCCGTCGGTGAACAGCCACAGGATGGACGGGGTGTCCGGTGCTTCGGCGCCTTTTTTGTACAGGCCAATCCAGTCGGTGGCGGTGGCGCTTGGGTTGGTGAAGGCCAAGCGGACGGGCTCGCCGGGGGCGAAACTCGCCTTGGCTGGGGTGAGGGTGGGCGGGTTTCGCACTTCGAACTCGGCCTTGGCCAGGAGGTCGTAGCCGTCGTTGGCGTAGAGCCGCGCCTCGTACAGGCCGGCTTCCGGCAGCCCGGCGGAGAAATCGACCGTGCCGGTGCTGACCCAAGCGGCGCCAAGCTTGGTTCCGTCGGTGTAAAACCAAAGGATGGACGGGGTGGGCGGAGCTTCGGCGCCTTTTTTGTACAGGCCAATCCAGTCTTTTTTGTTCCCGGCCGGGTAGTCAAACGAGACGCTGATGGTTTCGCCGGGGGCGTGGAGCCGCTTGGCCAAGCTGAGCAATGATTGCTCGACTTCGTTGTTAACCTCGCCCTGCAGTGCGAAGTTATCCAGCCCCACTTGGGTGAGCTCTCCGGATGTGGCGGGGTAAACGAAAAGCCCGACTTCGGTCACGTCGCGGAGGACGTTGTCGGCTGGTGCGCCGTAGTGGGCTTCGAATTCGTTGTCGTTCCAAAACCAATCGCTGGATTTCAGCGAAACGCTGATTTCGTGCCAGCCGGGGGATGCCGGGAGTTGGTCGATGTCGTAAAGGTAAAGGTGCCCGTCGGCGCCGGAAATAAAGTAGAAACTCATCAGGCTGACGGCATTGGGGTTGGGCAGCCGGATTTCAGTGCGGATGGTTTGCACGGCCTTATCGATGTAGTCGCCCACTAGTCGCCCGTCCGACGCGGCCGCATCGGCGAACACCCAGACGGAATCGTCGTCGAGATCGAACTGCAGATGTCCGCTATGTTCGCTGCCCCAGTCGGGAGTAAGCACCTCGCCTCCAGAATCAAGGCTCCACGTTGAAGCATGTTGTTTGCTGTCAAACGTCTCGAGAGCGACTGACCCGGCTTGCGTGACTTCACCGGCGACGAAGGAGACGCGGTCGATCCAGCCGGCGTCCATGCCTTGGCTCAAGTAGTGGTCTTTTGTGAAAGTCCAGCGAACCGTGTGCCTGCCTTCGCCGATCGGGAAGCTCATCGACTGCCAGTCGGTGTCGCCGGAAACGCGGGCTTTTTCGGAACCGTCGATTGTGAACGCGAGATAATCCCAGCTTTGTTCGGACGACGTTTTCCACTGGAAAGCAAGCAGCCCGGGGCCGTTCATCGAGGTCTCGAGCCAAGACTGTTCGTCGTTGTGGATCGAGCCGCTTTGGGCCGAACTGCTGTTGCCTGCGGTGGCAACGGCGTTTTGGCCGCTCCAATTGGCGCCGCCGCCGCTGATCCATTGAAAACCGGGCGCGTCCAGCGCCCCTGCCAGCGGGATGGTCTCGACCAATTTCAGCATCACCGCCTGGCTGGTGACGGAGCCGTGTTTGTTGGACACCGTCACCGAGTACGAGCCGGCGTTGCCTTCGCGGCCGGCGTTGCTGATGTTCAGCACGGAGTCGGTCGCGGCGGTGATCGGCGTGCCGTTGAACATCCATTGGTACGTCAGCGGCTGCGTGCCCGTGGCGTCCACGCTGAACGAGACATCCGAGCCTGGCTCGACGGTGACGCTGCGAGGCTGAATGACAATAGACGGCGGATCGGACGAAGGCACGTTTTCCTTGCCCATGCGCTCGTCGATCCACGCCTTGAGGCTCGAGAGCCGGGCGTAGATGCCGTAGTTGTTTGGCCGCGCACAGCCGTGCCCCCAACTCACCACGCCGACCTGCAGCCATTTGCCGCCCTGCCGGATCACCAGCGGGCCGCCGCTGTCCCCTTGGCAGGAATCTTTGCCACCATCCTTCAGCCCTGCTGCAAGCATTTGCCCGGTAATATCTCCATTATAGGATTGTGGCTTGTTTGCAGTAGCGTTGCTGACAATCGGAAGGGTGACTTGTCTTAGGACATCCGGATACTCCCCATCCTCGGAGAGCGCGCCCCAACCGATCACGGTTGCGTCTGTGCCTACCTTTGGAACAGATGCATTTCCGTTAATTGAAATTAGTTCCACATCATTCAACGAGCGTTCAAGTTTGAGCAGAGCAACGTCATTTATCATGCTGTCATCATCGTAATCCGGATGCATGATCACCTTGGAAACCTTGATTGTCTCCGCTATGCCGCTCAATCGGTGGGCGCCCACGGCCACGGTATAAGTCTTGGCACCGCGCGCGTTCCTGGATCTATCCACAACACAATGTGCGGCCGTAAGAACCCATTGCGGGGCTATCAGCGAGCCTCCGCAATGGTGCCCACCGCCTTTTTGCAGGGATACAATCCAGGGCCACGCCCCCTTATTAGCGATCTCACCGCCGACGATCAACAGCCGATAACCCGGCCCGCGCTGGCCCGAGATCTGGGAGTTAACGGTAATTACACCACCACAACAGTTCTCTTTAGAGCTCTTGTCCCCGGTCCCACTGGCGCGAGATTGCTCGGCCAAAACCAGCAAAAGCATGAATAGAATTGTGCGGTAATAAAAATGATAATGAAGCATCAAGCGGCTAACCGTATGCAAAAGGCGCCTGGCAAGCAATCCGGTTACTTTTTCTGAACAGAATAGTATTATGGCATTTGGTCTTGTTTTTTAGGTTTGGGAACTATCAACCTCCTCCGCAAACACAGCGGCAAGACAGCTGAAGAATTGAAAGCTGAAGGGAAGTAATTCTACAGCTTGGGAATCACACTTACCGCTTCCCGTAGCCTCTCCAGTTCAAGGTGAGTGTATTTCTGGTTCATTTCATCTGAAGTATGACCAGTCAGCTTTTGCCTTATTTCCCCCGAAACATCCTTATTCGCCAAGATTGAGTTGAAGCTGTGTCTGATCGAATGAAACGACAACCGATTCTTGGTTCTGGCTTTTCCTACCCCGTTCTTGATTGGCTGCGGGTCAATCTTTGCCTTCTCCATTATCGAAGAAAAACTCTTCGAAAGTCCGTGAGCCCCTCCTGTGCTCTTACCGAATAAAGTTGGCATAATGGGCGCATTCGGGTCGTCCTGTCCTGCAGAATTAAGAAGTGCTTCCTTGAGTTGGGCATGTAATGGAATTGTTGTTTGCTTGTTTGTTTTGCGAGCAACAAAGCTAATCGCGCCATTATCAAAATCAACAAAGTCCCAAGTCATGTTCGCAATGTCGCTTAATCTGGCTCCAGTGTAGAAGCCAAGCAGAATGGCAATCCTCCAGTCACTACTCGCAACCTTGAGCGTGGCCTTTATTTGAGCGGGTGTGAACGGCTGCCGAACTGATTCTTCTTTGGGAAGAGACTCAACTGCTGCTGCCGGGTTCATTGGAATGATTCCCTGCCTCAGTGCCGCATTAAGGGATGTCGAAAGAATTTTTATCGATTGATTACATGAAGTGTTGGATAGCCCGTCTTTTTTCAACCCAACCCTAAATCCATGAATATCCTTTTGAGTAAGCAGCGTAAGATTTCTTTTGGCCTTATTCCCTAGAAACTCAAGAAATTCATCAATCACTCCTTTATATCTCTCGTGTGTTCTTTTGCTCTTTATCTCCCCTTTCATTTCCAACCAATTTTGAAACCATTCAATTATTGTGTGGAAAACTATGGGTTCCCCAGAAGCTCGTTCAACGATATCGGAAACCACCTTTCGGGCTTGGATTTCAGTTAAAACACCTTTCCTCGCTTGCTGTGATGCCCGTTCCATCTCCAAGCAGACAGCCATAGCCTCGCGCCTATTTGTTTGCTTAGTGGAACGAGTAGTGCGCGTACCGTCCGGTAAGGTGAAACAGCAGAAAAGGTATCTGGTATCGCTTTTTCTGATTAATGACGCCATTTGAACAACGTAACTGGTAACGATACTGGTAACAGTTGATAGCGTCAGTCAAGTTCGAATGTGTTTATTTTCTAATGAAAACGGCTATTTAGGGGTGGTGAATAGATACGAGGGTTCGATTCCCTTCGCCCGCTCCACCTTCTCTCTTTCTTCACTCCGCGAATTCTTCTTTTATCAGCGGAATGATTGCGGCTGCGCCTTCGGGTTCCGAGCCGTACTTCCATCGTTTTTGCCGGAAGTTGCAACCGAACATGCCCCAACCATCCCTTCCTCGGGCAAAGACATCCGACCAACCGTGAGGGGCATCAGAGATCAATATATTGCCGTACCCAACATCCCTAAGAATCCAGTTTTTTTCCGGATCCGGCGGCTTGGTGTTTTTGAGAAAGGCACGCAACATCGAGGGGAGGTCCTCGACCTCCAAATATTCAAACGCGTAGAGAATATGTTCACAGCAACGGCTGAAATGTCCCTCCGGCAATGTGTTTCGCCTGAATTTCCAATCTGAACAGTCGCATGTCAACGTCTTGAGATCGACTCGATGGCTGCTTCCCGGGTAGGAGGCCGAAGGAACCTCCATTCGGACATCAGGCCCGTTGATGCGGGCAAGCTCTCCTGAGTCGGTGCTCGCAGCAAATCCGCTTGTCAGGTCGGCCCCGGCAGGTGCCTCTGTTTTTTCCATCGGCGCGACGCGCCGTCTCCATTCCCGCCGGGTCTCGACGATGAGACGCTCCATTAGGGCAAGCTCGTGGCTGTCGATGACTCCGTCCGCCCATACTTCCCGCAACGGCTCGACGAACTGGTTGCCGGGCCAGTGTTTGCCCGCCTCGGGATTCGCGTTGAGGAATTCCGCCAGATCGTAGAGTTCCTCCACACTCACTTCCTCGTCATGAAGGATTTTCTCGCAAAGGGCTATCAGGGGCTTAACGTCGTATACTGAACTTGTGCTCGATTGGCCGGCTGTGAATTTGGTTTTGCAGACGGGACACTCAACGGACTGACCCAAAAGCTCGTCCGGTATCTCCAGGCTTTGATTACAATTTGTGCACGGTAATTTCATTTTGGACTGGGTTTAAAAACACCCACTCCCCACAAACAGCGGCGGACTCGAAGCCGTCTGTCCAGGAGGAGTGGGCTGCCTTATATTCGTGATCTATTCCGGCTGCGCCTTGGGCGCGGGGGCTGCCGCTTTCGGGGCTGGTTTCTCGCCTTTGAT
>LWDU01042546.1_pt1 | contig 15004 bp, 11 predicted proteins | sample 727161 | NCBI WGS metagenome assembly LWDU01 (sample SAMN04566230, study PRJNA314399) | hydrothermal vent metagenome | isolation source: deep sea hydrothermal plume seawater | place: Mexico: Gulf of California, Guaymas Basin | collected 2004-07-11 | reverse complement strand
AAGGTGGCCAAGGACCTCAGTTATCATTTCATGTTCGATGGGGCCATCAGCGGTTCCGATGAGCGAGAGACGAAGTTGTTGCAGACCTTTCTCCGGTACTCCGTCTCCGATCGAACCTCGTTGCGTCTGGGCCAGTTCAAGTTTCCTTTCGGAATCGGCACCTATCCGTCCTTTTCAAAGTGGGACTTCAATCATCCGGCCTTCATCAACGGTGCGATCGCTCGCGACCTGGTCCGAAGAGATGCGGGTACCGGACCCGGATTCTTCAGGGATTTTGGTCTTGAAGTGGCCAGCTCTCAGCAGCTCGGTTCCGGGTACAAGTTCGGTTACAAGGTGATGGCGATGAACGGCAACGGAATCCTCAAGAACGACGACAACAACTCGCTGGATTTTGTCGGTCGCGCCTCGCTCAGCAGCCCGAAGAAGGGCGGCTTTGGCAGCTGGACCGTCGGGACTTCCTTTTACACTGGCTCCTTGCACCTCGAGGGGGATCCCACCATCGCCACCGATGATGAGGCTCATGACGAAGATGCCTGGGGAGTCGATTTCCGATGGGACCTCCACGAGGACAACCTCCGGGTCGCCACCGTGCAAGCAGAGATGATCACGGCCACCACGGAAGCGGGGTCACACGACATCATCACCGACGGTCCGGTCTCACCGAGTGGATTCTATGTCCAGGGCACATACTTCACATCACCGGATGTGTTCTGTGCGATTCGTTACGACGAATTCGATCACGACGAGGATACCGATGGGAATACCGTTGATGGGTATGATTCCCGCGACCGCACCACCATCGGTGCCGGCTACTACCCTTACGGCCAGAAAAAACTGCACCGGATCAATGTCAATTACGAGATCCACGATGATCTCGACCATGGAACTGACGATCAGATCAGCGTCTCGCTCACCCTGATCTTCTGATCCAGGGTGAGCTCCAGGTCGAGTGTTTCACTGTTCCAGATCTCTTGAGCGAGATGATGCGTGATCGAGGGTGCGGTGGCAGCAGTTGGCGCTTCTTTCGCTCGATTCGGCCGCTGGAGGCCTGGCCGGGCCTCTCTTGTGCCTCGCAACCAAATCGGATTCCTGCTACGATGGAAGCAGTGGATGAATCTTGCTGTGGTCGCCCTCCCGTTGTGGGGGCCTTCGGGCGATTTTCACCATCGACTGTTTCCCGGTGAATCACCGGAAGGAGCTTTTCAGATGAACCGACAAAAGATGTTATGGACCATATGGGCGATGATCCCCGTGGTGCTGGCGATCTGGTGGTTTGGTCCCGGCCAGGAGTTGCAGGCTCGCTCACGCGTCGCCTCGACTGTCGAACTGGCGATGGCCGCTGCCGAACAAGAAAACTGGCAAGAAGCCGCCGAGCTCTTTGGCCAGGCGATCGGCGAGGCCCCGACCGATTCTCCCGAGTCGAACCGGTGGTTACGACTGCATGCGAGCCACGCCGAGTTCATGTCCGGCAACACCTGGAATGGTATCTCCGGAATGGAGGAGGTGCTCGACGAGATCAAGGATGTCGATCCCACTCTGGCCAGAGATGCCCGGGCGAGAATTGCTTCCGCCCAGTACTTCGCAACCTGGAAACTTCGCCTCGAAGGCGCCGAGGCCGCAGTGTGGAAGCCAGAAGCTGAAAAGGCTCGTCAACACTTCCGCCTGCTCGCCGAAGAAGCCGAGGCTCGCAGTGCACCAGAATCGGAAGACCTCAAGAAAAACGTCGAGTCAGTGATCTGGCTCGAGCGAATGGACCTCGCCGAGTTACAAGCGTTACCTCTTCCGGGGGGATGCTGACAGGGTTCAGGACTCCTCGGTTCGAGGGGCAATGGCAAGAATCCAAGGATCAGCGACAGCCGCGGCAAGTCCAATAATGTTGGCGCCAGTCGTGCAAGGGCCAATGGATCCGGTTCCTGAGGCTGCAGCCTGATCGCTGAAAATGAAATAGGGCCCGCATCGTTACCGATGCGGGCCTTATTTTGTAAACGAACCCCCTCAGCCTTCCTTGCGACCCTCGATGACCTGAACTTCTTCAACTACAATCCATCCCTTGCCAGTGATCCGCCCCTGAACGCTCATCTCCAAGGAGCCCCGAATGACATCTTCATCTCGTGTCTGCCTCTACATCTCGCTCTCCCTTTCCCTGCTGGCGACTGCCTCCCTGGGAGCCCAGGCTCAACCAGCCCGGAAAGCGACGACACGTGCGGTACTCGTTCAACCGGCAGCCGGAACCACAACCGCCCTTCAGCTGATCCAAGGGGTTTTGCCAGCAGGAGCCATTCCGCTCCCGGTAGGTCAGGTACCGGCAGGTGCAGGACTGATGAATACGTTTCCGCCGCTGCCACCCAACCACCACATCGGCATGGACTGCACCGGGTGCCATGATCCGCTCTTCATGGCGATGTACAAAGCGTCCCTGCAAGCACCCGCCATTGGCAATCTTCCCAGCATGGCCACTCCTGTGACAGCGCCCGAGAAGATCATCTCCATCGCCGATGCGCTGAACAAGACCACTCTCGCCAGGCCTCGAAACATCGAAGCCGTGCTCGAAGCGAGGCGTGATCTCGCGTTCGGAGGACTGAAGGAGATGCCGGCTGAAGATGCCAGCGAACAGAAGTTAGCCACCACTCGGGCCGGGCGGATTGCCCTGCTCATCCGGTCGGGAAACTGGACCGGTTACCAGCAGGAACTGGATGCCTGTGGCGATCAAGCAAACAACGTCCATCGAAGATGCGTACAACTACTGGCCCAGCACGATCAGGCGATGCTGCCCGAGGAGGTGCTCGATCTCGCCACAGTGAACCTGCCTGCGATGGAAAGTTCGATGACTGATCCTGAGGCCCCGGAAGTGGTGGCCATCCCGACGACCATCGAACCACCCGAGTTCCCGATCGATGCAGATCCCCGCGATCTCCCCGTCGCCGTGCGTAGCACCACCAGTCGTGTCCTGACCGGAACTGTCGCGACCCTGGTCATCCCTCCAAGAGCCGTGGCCACACGACTGGCGACCCGGCGATCGGTCGAGACCACCGCTGCCTCGGCATATGAGTCTGCCGCTGCCTCGGCATATGAGTCTGCCGCTGCCCCGTCAAATATCGATCCACTTCTTCGATCCTACGCAACGCTGCTGAAGAAAGCGGCAACTCGCGGATCGACGCGCACCCTCTTGCAGCGACTCGAGGTAGGCGTTGGTCAGTTCGGTGGCAGTGATCCGGAAAACCGTGCGCGCGCCTGCGATCTGCTGGTCGCCGCCGAGTTACACGCCGAGGCGAAACCATACCTCGAACCACTACCGGCCGAGGGCGACGCCAGCGCTGAGCTACGCATCCGGCACGGGCTCTATCACCTGGCGATCTCCCGCTCCGAGGAAGATCTGAAGATCCAGCGCGACCAGCAGATCCAATCTGCGGATCTCTTCTCATCCGTGGCCGAGGACAGCACTGTCGATGCGAAGGAACGAACCCGATCGGTGACACTCCTGACCCCGCTATTACCCGATCTCCCACACACATGGACCACCAGCTGGAGACAGCGAGTCTTTGCCGATTCCGGAGAAGTGGGTCAGGCCTTGCTCTCCCAGCTCGGGTCGCAAGCGCGCGCACAGATCCAGAAGCGCGGCTCCAACCCGGCAACCCGGCTCAAGATCTTGCAATCGATCCGCATCGCCGTCGATACCTTGCTCGACCAGATCGGCGAAGATATCGGGCAGTGGCAAGCTTCCATCGATGCACTGGCGATCGCATTCTCGGATGAGGCCAACCTGAGCCTGGGGAAATCGGTTTCGCTGCCTGCAAACCGACGCGCCAGTCAAAAGATCCGACCGCGCGATCTGGTCGACGCAACTCCCGACCAGCGCTGGCTCCAGGCGATCGCTCCATCGCTTCGCCAGGCCTGCGCACTCGCCACCATCGCCTGCGCAGCACGAGCCGATGAGCCTGAGCGCGCCATGGCTGCTCTGCGCGCCCTCGTCGATGACCCGGCCGTTGACACCTCTGAACTCGCCTCGGTGTTGATCAGCGAGTGGAGTCGAAATCTCGATCCCAACCGACCCGACGATGATTTCTTCGAGAGGAGAATCGTCACCTCCAGTGGAATTTTCTTCAGCTCCTTCGGCGGTCAACGCAGTGCACCTCTGACTCGCTCGAAGCAACGACGTAGTCTTCGCCACCTCGGCGAGGTAGTCGCCGAACTGCGAGAGATGAAGGTTCCAGATCTGGACTGGACCGCGCTGGTCGGTGCCTTTGCCGCCAGCCACAGTCAGGCAGAGGTGTACCTGAGGGAAGATATCGAGGGTCTCTTCGGACCCGTCGATCAGTTGCCGGTGGCGGTTGCAGAGCAGATCGCGCGGGGAATGTGGCGTCAGTTGCAACGCAACTGGAGAAGCCCGGAGCTTCAGCAAACGAAGGGCACCCGGCGCACCACGCAGGAACTGCAGCAAGAGGTGGAACGCGGCTACCAGCTGGGGTTGCTGCTGACCTCACATGCAAGGGAGAAGGAGCCGAAGTCGTGGCAAGCACCGATGCTGGCCGGAAATCTTCGCTTCGATCTGGCCGAGTACTGGCACGAACTCGATCCCGACCTCGAGCGCTATGTTCCCCAGCGCGAGGCCGCATTTGCCCGCTATGCCGATGCGGTGAGGATCTACTCGGAGCAACTCAACGCTGGCCAGGTTTCGCGTGCTGTGACCCCCCACCTTCAGTGGTTCATCAGCGCACTCGGAGCCACCGAACTGGGATTCTTGACGATGACCACCAAACCCGAAAACGACCAGGTCGGTCTGCTCGAGAGTTCTCTTGCCGAACTGCCCCAAGAGGAGCAGCTTCTGCATCGGGGGCTCTTTGCCAGTGCAGTCGAGTCCTCGGTTGCACAGGTGAAAGCGGACATGAAGTCGCGCTTCGTCCGTCATGCGATGCGCGTCATCGGAGACCACCCGCTCGGCAGAGGCACACGACGACTGGCCAGGCTCTACCAGGATCTCGAATCTGAAGTGGAACTCGCGGTCAGCCTCGATGGCAGCAATGAGGTCGGAACCGATCCGTTTGGAGTTCGGGTGGCACTTCGCTACACCGATTCTCTCGAACGAGAAGCGGGCGGGTTTGACCTCTATCTGCGCAACATGGTCTATGTGCCGATGGCTCCCCAACCGATGGACTACCGCGACGACTTCGAGGCGAGGCTGCGCGAGGCGTTCGACGAGCACTTCACCATCGAGGCGTTGCAGTTCAACAGTCCCGACTCGAAGCCCTACTCCTTCCAGCGACCCGGCTGGATGGAACAGGCCTTTGCCTATCTGATCCTTCGAGCCAAGGATCGATCGGTCGACCTGCTGCCCGAGGTTCGCATCGACCTCGATTTCCGCGACGGAACCAATGGATCGGTTCGAGTGCCGGTGGTCTCGCCAATACTGCCCATCCTCGCATCGAGCAGTTCCGGCCCACGTCCCACCGCGGGAACCAATCAGGTCGAGATCGCTCTCGATGGCAGGGAACTGGAATCGGGCAAACTGAAGCTGGAGATCCTCGCCAATGGGCTCGGAGTGCTTCCCGATCTCGATGGGATCTTGCCGGGCTGGCAGCAGCAGCTCACCGATGCCGGGTACTCCCTGGCAGAGATCGATGGCTTGCTCGACAACGGCCTCAATGTGGTCAAGATCGATCCGGAAGCATTGCCGATCGTGCCGGAATCGGAGCGCTCCTGGACCATCAACCTGGTGACCCCCGATCAGAGCGCAAGTAGCGTGATCTTCAATTTCCCCGGCGCTGCAGAAGGCACCGAGTTGATCTGCAAGAATTATGAAGATTTCGATATCGTGACGCTCGAACAACCGATGGCCACATTGAAGATTCCCAGCAAAGGTCTCCCCGACTGGGCGATCATCGCTATCGGAACCATCGTGGCTGCCCTGCTCATATTCCTTCTCCAGCGCAACAAGAAGGTGGCAGTTGTCGCCGAACCGCGCTGGAAGATGCCCGAGGAGATCAGTCCATTGTCAGTTGCTCATCTACTCCGAAGTATCGAATCCCAGCGGGCACTGATCGATAACGACCAGCTGCCTCATCTTCGCGAAGAAGTCGCTTCCATCGAAGCGCGTTACTTCTCCGAAGATGGCGAGACGAAGATCGACCTCCCGGAACTTCAGGAAACGGCCCAGCAGTGGCTCAGTCGTTCGGTTCGCTGATGCTGCGGAGGCATCTTCCACTGCCGATGCTGCTGCTCTTTCACCTCATCGGGTGTGGACCGGTAAAAGATCTCACATCCGAACCGCAAGGTCCGTGGACCCGGGCAGAATTGAGTGATGCCAAGCAGACCTCTTCGCTGGCGGATGTGAACCGGTTCATCGCCGAGTTGAAGAGCCAGGGTGCGCCCATCACCGTCTCGACCCTCGGCACCAGTGCCGGCGGTCTTGAAATTCCGCTGGTGGTGCTGGCCGATCCTCCCTGTCTCGATGGAACCCAGGCACGCGCTTCCGGCCGAGCGGTGGTCTACCTGCAGGCGAACATTCATGGCGGCGAGGTCGAGGGAAAAGAAGCGGCCCAGATGCTGCTGCGAGAAGCTTGCCAGGGAGATCGCCCGCTGTGGCTCGAGAAGCTGGTCATCGTCTGCGTACCGATCTACAACGTCGATGGCAACGAGGCGCTCGGCCCAGGACTACGCCAGCGTGGCCATCAAGATGGACCTGATCCGATCGGCCGTCGGACCAATGACGATCGACTCGATCTCAATCGAGACTGCCTCAAGGCGGACTCTCCAGAGATGCGTGCGGTGTTAGCGAAGATCTGGAAGGTGTGGGATCCTCATCTGGTGCTCGATCTTCACACCACCAACGGCACCCGCCATGGATACAGTCTCACCTACTCACCACCGCTGGGTGCCGACGTCGATGGCGAGATTCAACACTGGTCGAAAAAGGTGCTGCTTCCCGCTGTCAGGGAAAAGTTGCGCGAGAAACACAACATCCTGACCTTCGACTACGGCAACTCATCATCGAGAGGCGGCGCGAGAAGCTGGTCCTCTTTCTCCTCACTGCCACGATATGTCACCAATCATGCCGGGGAACGAAACCGCTTCGGGATCCTCTCCGAGGCGACCTCTTTTCTTCCTTTCGCACACCGTATCGAGGCGACTTCCCTGTTCACTGCAACGGTCATCGATTTCGTGGCGGATCATGTCGAAGAGGTACTGAGAATCTGTCAGTCCGCCGATCGACGCAGTGAAATGCTGCATGCCAGTGGTGCTTCCCTCGGGATCGAATTCGAAACACGTTCTCGCGGAATCCAAGCGCTACTTCTGGAAAAGAGGATCGAGGGTCGAAACACACCGGCCCACAAGGGCCCGCAAGAGGTCGAGTCGATCCCTCATGATGTCAGAGCAGATTTCAATGCCACCGTAACCACCCCGATTCCAGCCGGCTGGCTAATTCCCGCCGAGGAGAAGGACCTGATCGAGTTGATCGGACGCCACCAGCTACACCATCATGTGCTCACCGAAGACACCCTGTTGCCGGTCGAGTCTCTCTGGCTCACCACATCCACCGTGGCGAAACGCTCCTACCAGAATCGACGCAATCGAACGGTGAAGGGTGAGTTGGTCGAAGAGAACCACCTGGCGCGCGCTGGAGATGTGCTGGTGACATCGGCACAGCCACAGGCTCGAATCGCCTTCTGGCTGCTCGATCCACAATCGCCAGACGGAGCCACCACATGGTCGATCCTCGATGATCCACATTGGCCCGGCACCCCTCACCCGATTCGCCGCGTCCTGCAGATCTATCCTTCTACCACTGACGAGTGATCAGCCTGGATCACTGAATACAGTCACCGAAGATATTTCACCCACTGCCTGAGCAGTAATCGAGGCGCATCGGGGTCGTCCTCGTAGCCAGTTCGGTCGTGCAAGGTCGTACAATTATCGACCCACAGCATCTCTCCTCGCTGAAGTCGAAAGTTGGCGACCGCTCCCTCTTCTTCCAGATAACCATCGAGAGCATCGAGAGATTCGATAAGACCCTCTGGAACAGTTACTCCTGCATTCTCGTAGCCCTTCTCGATCCAGAATCTCATGTACCGGCAGGTGACTCCTCTTCCCGACTGGTCGCCAAAGACCGGAAACTGATTTCTCATTCGTTGACTTCGATCCGCCCCTGGAGTGACGATGTCCCTGAGATGTGGCTGCTGGAGCACTGAGAGGCTCTTTGCATCTTCCTCTACAAGTCTCTGATGTGCACGTAACGCGCAGGCAATTCTCGATGCCCCCCCCGACTTTGCCGGTCGAATGCACATCAGACCGACCAGATCTGGAAGAACATCGAGGGCGCTGGAATCGGTGTGAAGGCCGGTGGCTGCTCGGGTTTGACTGACAGGAATCGCCGTCTTGGTGTAATCACCACCGCGATCTTTCACATCGTAGAGACGGCCATAATTGCCCAGCGGATCGCCCAGCAATACCCCGAACGCCAGGTAGTAGCGCCGCAGGAACAGATCGTCGACATCGCCAGGTGGCAGCACTCTCGCAACCCCGGTACCCTCGGTCAGTTCGACTCTCACCCTTCGGGCCAGTTGGTTCAGCTGCTCCAGCTCCACAACATCGCTCTGCTCGACTTCATCGTCCACCACATCTGGTCGACGATCGATCCATCCCTGAACCTCTCCGATGATTGCTTCGGGAAACTCCATCCGATGGCCCGACCGAGCGTTCAGAACATTTGCATCCCAAGGATCGCGACAATAATCGACGGTCATGAGTTCACCTTTCCACCCGAATCGCGATATGAAGCGGCAGATCCTCCAGTGGACCGAAGAACGATTCATCTCTTGCGATATGTTCCTCTGTCACCGAAAGTTCCTTCATCTCTGGAAATTTCTCGAATCCAGCATCGCGAAGCGCTGAAAAAACGTCCTCAAAAGTCTTGTGAATGCACCGCACTGCGACCGGTTCTCCTTCTTTCAATGCGATGGTCCCCTCGAAGATGTTGTCTCTTCCGGAAAACCAACCTCCCGATCGCTCGAAGTGAAATCTTGAATCTGCCCCTGATATGAACGGATTGACCGGATGCGGTAATGAAAAGACGAACTTTCCACCCCTGTTCAGATGAGCAAAAATCTGGCTCATCGATTGACGCATCTGATCGATCTTGAGGTAGTTGTAGACAAAGACAGCGGTGATCAGGTCAAAGTTCTCCCCTTCCAGGGCAGAAAGATCGGTCGCACAACCCACCGCATAATCGATTCCGAGTGGCGTTTGGGCCTCGTTGGCTCGCGCCGCATCGATCATTCCTGAACTGACGTCCACCCCTTGAACCCTTGCGGCACCCTTACGACTCAATTGGCGGGTGAAATAACCCTCGCCACAGCCAAGATCAAGGATCCGTTTGCCCTCCACAGGAAGGCACCAGTCGAGGAGAAAGGGCCGCGCTGTCCAATCGGAAAGGAGCTTCGGTTCATCCCGAGCCCAATGATTGGAGCTATCGTCAAATATCTTCTTGGCACTGTCATGATTCAATTCGGCCTCCATCTCACTGCCAGACTACCTGCCAACTTCCACAATAGTGATCTCAAATTTCAAGAATAGTCGTCGTTGATTCCCAGGCCCTTCCCCGTGAGACTTTCGGGATGGAAACCTACTCCGCTTCCGCCGTCACCAGGAATTACGATCGACTGGTGGGTGTCTATGACCTGCTCGCTTCACTCTGGTCTGGTGGGGCGATCCGAGCGGCGAGGATGTGGTGTGCGCGTCAAACCAGATCGAAGACCAGGGTATTGGTCGTCGGCGCTGGCACTGGAGATGATGCGGCCCTCTGCTGTGCCAATGGGGCTGATGTCCATCTGGTCGATGCGTCGCAAAAGATGCTGGCGGAGTCGGTTCTGCGCTGCAAGTCATCGGGTGGCACCGATCCAGTGGCGATCGATGATGATTTTCGAAATGTGCAGTTCACTCAGCCCATGGATGACATCTTGGTGCCCTTTTTTCTCAACATTTTTTGCTCCGCTGAACTTCCACAAATTCTGCGACACTTGAAAGAATGCAACGCGTCAGACGGCCGCATTCTCATCAGCGATTTCAGTCCACCGGCTCACTTCTTTGCCTCAAAATCCTTGATGGAACTGTGGCATGGCATCCCGATGGCTTTCTTTTTCCTGTTCACAGGAAATGCCTGGCACGGAGTTCACGACTTACCCCATGCCCTGGAAGAAGCGGGATTGACCATCGTACAGAGACAGAAATTCAGGATCTTTGGCATCGGACCCCGTTGGATCGAGTCGCTCATCGTCGAGATCAAGAGCGATCGATGAAACGACTTCTTCGCTACCGGATGACTCCGATCCTGGCGACCGGTGGACTGGGAGGATGGGCACTTCTACAGCTGGCTCCTGTGGAAGCGGCGGGATCTGTACTGATCTGTATCGCTGCAGCGACCTGGATCATCTATCCCCTCGATCCGATCCTCGACTCGAGAGATCGAGGCCCCCTCGAAGGGCCGAGGGTTTCCACGATGATTCGACTCATTCTGGCGGCCGTGGTGTTCATCCTGGCGATTCTCTCGCTGCGTCTTGAAACGCGAATCTTCGCAGTTTCTGGCCTACTCCTCGCCCTACTCTACTCGGTGCCAGTGGCCGGTCATCGCATCAAAGATCATTCCGCCATCAAGATTCCATTCATCTCTCTGGCGGTCTCGCTGGCCTGCCTGGGACTCCCCTGGCTTCAGTCTGGATCCACCTCGATCCGCCAGGCGATGGTTCCATTTCTGGTGATGCTGATGCTGGTGATGTGCAACGTGATCGTCTGTGATATTCGTGATCACCGCAGGGATCATGCCGCAGGACTCAAAACCATTGCCACCCGCAGCCTGATTGTCGCCAGAAGAGTCGTGATGCTTCTGACCCTGGCGATTTTTGGTTCGACCTGGTGGTTGCTGCAAGAATCCGCAGGAGGCGATTCGATGCTGGCAGGAGTGGGACCGATTCTGGCGGCATTGACCCTGTTGCTCGCCTCGAAGATGGATGCGCACCCTACCGAGATGACCATTCTTGCGGATGGGTCTCTGACGCTACCTGTGCTGTTCGAGTGGCTGTCTCGCGGCTAATGCGCTAGTTCGATGCCATCGACCAGAAAACTGAATCCTCCACGGCAATTCCCACCGCTTCGATTCCAACTTTTCCCATCACTTCGACACGAACATTCTCGGTGGCCGCAAGGGACCCGCACTCGATCCAGGTTTCGGAGGTCGGATCCACCGAGACATCCGGGCCGCTATAGACTTCCACCCAACGGTTGTACCGATCGAGTACCTCGACCGAAACGATGGGTCTGGGATCCCTTCCCTGAACCACCACGATGGCTTCCGGGATGACCCCATCACGGAGCTCAAATTGCTGGACCACGCTGACTTCCTCGGTCGGGACTTGGGGCTCGATGATCGGAATCATGTCGGTGGTCACGGGGAGGAAGTGGGTATCGTCCGGAGTGCTGTGGAGACGCAAATAGTCCAGTTCTGCTCGAAGAGCGTCGAGCTGCTGCTCCACTCCGGTCTTCTCGATCCGATCTACCCGCAGATGAAGCGCCTCGATCATCCGTTGCTGCTCCGCAATCCGGGTGTTTCCTGCGTGAGCCTCTTTCCCCGGCTCATTTCCCCGATCGAACGGGCTGGGCCCTTCCTCGGAGATGATGAATATCGAGCACAATCCGCTGATCACGAGGGTCAGCAAAAGTGCTCGAAAGATCGGCAACTGGGTCAAATTGGACATCGAGTGGTACCTCCGAAGAAGAATACCCTGCCCTGGCAATTGGCGCACATCCAACGGTGACCCTTGCGGGCCGCCCCGGCTTCAGCCTACGATGGAGTCGACAACCTGGATGGCCCCTAGGAGAACCCTGATGTCGACGACAAACACCCCTGAATTACCGCTGCAGCCGTCGACGATGACCAGCGATGATCCCCCTACCACCGATCCATCACGCGAAGAAGAGCGCGAGAGTTCAGTCGCCCTCGAAGAACAACTCGACCATCTCTGGAAGGTGATCGTCTGGAATGATCCGGTCAATCTGATGACTTACGTCGTCTATGTTATTCAAAGGCTGTTCGGCTACAGCATCGAAAAGGCCACCAAGATGATGTTAGAGATACACAACGATGGAAAGTCCATAGTTAAAATCACAGAAAGAGAAAAGGGCGAGCGCTATATCGCAAGTCTTCATTCTTTCGGACTGCAAGCCACCATGGAAAAAGAACGATGACCAGGACCTTGTCGATCCGCACCGTCTTGACGGTGCTGATGGTGGGAGAAGTCATCGCAGCGATCAGCCTCACTGCATGGCTCTGGTATGGGAACGGACAAGCTTCCGTCAAAAAACTGACTGAGGATCGATGCCTCGAGATCTCCCTTCGAATCGAAGATCAAATTCTCCATCTCCTCACCACGGCAACCAACACCGCAAAAACCCAGAAAGAACTGGTCAATTCTGGAATCATCGATCTGAGTTCTGAAGATTCCATCCAGCAGCTGCTGGATCACCAGTTGCGACATCTGAAGATGAATCGATGGCTCACGACAGTGGGCATCGGGTTTTCCAATGGCACTTTCTACGGTGCTCAGCGAGATCCTGATGGACAACTTCAAGAATTACGCAGCCCTGCCGGAGAAGATGTTCTGGTGGAGAAAACTGTTGGAGATGACTTCACGAAAACTAGCGACTTCAAACTTCTGACTCGGCCCTGGTATCTGAAGGCTACCGAGACCCACAGGTCGGGCTGGACCGGTATCTACAAGTTTTCTGGCTCTCCTCCGCAACTGGGGGCTTCCGTATTCGAGATCATCCAGGGACCGGATGATTCCATCTCCGGGGTCGCTCTTTGTGACATCACACTGGGACCCATCGACCAGTTCTTGCGTTTATTGAAAACGACAGAAAATGGTCGAACTCTGGTAGTGAGCAAGGACGGGAAACTGGTGGCCACCAGTAGGGGCCACTCCCTCGGAATCAACGAGGCTGGCGAAGAGGAACAACTAAGGGCTACCGAGTGTGGAGATGCTTTGATCCAGGACACCTTCTCCATGCTCGAAACTGAGCTGGGCAAGGTCAATACCTGGCCGCTTCGAGGTTCACGGGAAGTGAACACTCTCTCGGGAAAGGTCTTCACCGCATGGAGTCCGGTGAAGGATGAAGGTGGCCTCGACCTGGTGTCGTTGATCGTGATCCCGCAAGTCGATTTGGTCACCGATATCTTGCAACGCACCCGCACCACAGGACTTGTATTTCTGGCCATGATCTTGGCGACACTTCCGATTGTCTGGAGAACTGCGGCCGGCATCACGAGGCCAGTCAGGGAACTGAACAATGGAATGCAAAAGATCGCTCGATTCGAAATTGAGGGGAATCCTGGAAAGCCCTCGCGCTTGACCGAACTCCATCAGATGCAGCAGCGGATGGAAAGAATGCGCCTCGCTCTGAAATCTTTCGAAAAGTACGTCCCATCTCGAGTGGTACGTGATCTGGTCCAGAAAGATCAAGTGGCTCAGCCAGGGATGGCAGAAGCCACCGCCTGTGTTTATTTTTCCGATGTCGTCGGCTTCACCGGGATTGCTGAACAATTGCCCCCTGAACAACTGGTCAGCCTCGGTGGCGAATACATGGAAGCGATGTCTCAACAGATCCACAAGCAGGAGGGTGTCCTCGACAAGTTCATCGGGGACTCCATCATGGCTTTCTGGATTGCACAGGTCGATGGGACTCGAGTCACTTCTCGAGCCTGCATCGCAGCCCTGGAGTCCCAGAGATGCCTGGCTCAATTACGCGAGAACTGGGCCAGCAGGTCTTTGCCACAATTGCGGGCAAGAATCGGACTTCACACTGGCCCCCTGCTGGTCGGAAACATGGGCTCATCGACACGGCTCAACTACACCGTGATTGGTGACTCGGTGAATCTCGCCAGTCGTCTTGAAGGTCTCAATCGAATCTATTCCACCGAGATCATCGTCAGTGAAGAGGTGGCCAATATCGTCGCCGATGAGATGCATTGTCGGATTCTTGATCATGTAGCGGTCAAGGGACGGCGACAGGGTGGCAGCATCTACGAACTGGTGTGCGAAAAGAACCTCGTAACGCCTCAGCAACTTGAACTGGCCCGGCTTCATCAAGGCGCTCTCGCCTGGTACAAAGATGGAGAGTTCGCCCGTGCGGCACAAGAGTTCGAATCGGTCTGTACCAGATTTCCAGATGATCAGCCCGCGAAAGTCCTCGCCCTGCGCTGCCTCGAATACACAAAGGCTCCCCCCGACAACTGGAGCGGGTTCATTTCACTGGATCTGAGTATTCAGCGAGGATGATCGATGGGGGAACATTGCACCCAAGACCCGCAATCAAGCCCCATAATACAAGCCTGATCACAACTTGCTTCGCGTCACATTCAAGGGAAAATAGTGGTTACACTGGTGTGTGACAGGTAATTTGATGTGATTCATGAGCTCATGAATTGAGGACTGGAAAATGTTGACTGCTTATCGTGAAGATGACGGCTCTTATTGCCTGGTCGGCCATCCGATCCTGTTAAAAATTCTCTGGACGATTCCAGAAACCTTGCGATCCATCATCGATGATCCGATTTCTAACGCCTCTGCCACTCTCCGGCTCTTTCCCATCGCATATACCGACCCCATTGCTCAGGCTGAGCACACACGGTTGCTCGGGGAAGATCTGAAGAATAGCCAGCTTGGCAAGGTCGCCATCTTTGAAGAAGTGATCGCTTCCTGCAATCCGGACAGTGGAGAGATCCAGATTCCAGAAGCTCGGTTCGATCCATTCCTGGCAGTATTGACCGACCTACGTCTGGTTCTTGCTGAAGATATCGGAATCGAAGCGGACGGCTGGGAAGAACTTCTCGATGACGATGCTGCGGAAGATCCGAAAGTTCACCTGCTCAATCTCATCGCTGCAATTCAACAATTGCTGCTGGAAGCGACCGGGATGGTCGATGTAGATCTTCAACCTGACGACCTCAAGTAATATCTTC
>LWDU01040701.1_pt1 | contig 15011 bp, 16 predicted proteins | sample 727161 | NCBI WGS metagenome assembly LWDU01 (sample SAMN04566230, study PRJNA314399) | hydrothermal vent metagenome | isolation source: deep sea hydrothermal plume seawater | place: Mexico: Gulf of California, Guaymas Basin | collected 2004-07-11 | reverse complement strand
TCTTGGAATGTTTGCTGGATCCTTCCACATGACCCTTGCCGAACTGGGATCCGGCGCATAGCCCAAGCTTATCCAAAAGTCGATTGAGGACGGTATCGGTAGGATCCTAACCTCTTCGATACCCATGGCGTTGGCCGTTGCCTCGGCGACCCTCACTAGTTGGCTGCCAATTCCGTGTCGGCGGTGGCTCGTTGCAACTTGGATAGAGCGAATTCAGATTTGTCGTGAGTCAAGATGGAAACGGTAATCAATGCACGAGCGCTGGTCGAATCGAGATATTTTTTTACAAATATAGAGCACCCGCACTTCAGGAAGAATACCCTCATCGACGAGCGGCCGAGCACTCGACTGCGCTGGCCTGTTTGCTCAGATTGCTGTGCCACATGTTCGAGTGTGTTTCTGTCCAATGCGTCGCGAATGATAGGTAAGAGATAATAGTATATCATCGTTCGATCCGTTCCAACGACGCAATCCTATTCTGAACGGCTACCACCTACCAGCCGATTAGACCAAGTGACGCTGGGTTTTTCGCGGAGAATCCAGTTTGGCCATGGGCGGCTAATGATCGTCCGTCATTGAACTGCCTTCAACTTAGGCCAGTTTGCCGTTCTTGATTTTTCCAATGACGCTGCGACGATGGGTGCTGCATTGGGCGACAGCCAGGCCACGAGTAACGCAACATTCACCATGCCAATGGCGAGTGCTGATTTGGTCATGCCTCGAATCAAAAACCGCATCTTGAATGGCACGATCATCGACACTGCGTGAAAAGCAAATATTGCAGCCAATGCCGCCAACAAATAGGGTGACGGGTTGAAATTGAAGATCTCCGCCACAATGAGGACCAAGAGGACGTGACGAATCAACTCATTCGTTGGCGAGCCCGTCCCGGTAACCGTTGTCGGGCTGATTCGCGTAACAACGCGAACAATCATCGCAGCGGTGGCCACCAAACCACTTGTAAGACAGACGGCTCCCAGGTACGGAGGAGCCATGTCCTCAAGATAGAAGTGCATCGCCACGACCATTACGAAGACCGGGTGAGCGATTGCATCGCAAACGTTGTCCAAGAGAGCACCGAAGTCGCTTCGGATGTTCAGCTTGGCCGCCAGCACTCCATCCAAATCATCCATAACGTTGTTGTATATAATCAACGGAAACAGGAATTGGTATCCGTGCTCGCCAAAGAGAATACAGACCGGAACTACGCCAAGAATCGATACGATGTTGGCCAAATTCCTGAAAACGACGTTTTGACGGTGCTCTTCTTTTGACATTTTGGGAGAGCGTCCAATCTAGTATTCGACGTCGTTATTGTGAACATCACTGTCTACGGTTGTTTGGGCGTCAGGCTGTAGCAAAATGAAGTGATTGGTCAATTTTGGGAACGCCAAACCGAACGTCGTTGGCACACGCGTAATCCACGGATAGCCAAGTCTCAATCCCCAATAGGTTAGTCTGCCCACGAGAGGCAGACATTGTAGTGAACGTGGCAAGAGTGCTTTCCACTTTTTTATGAGTTCGCAACCCATCTGCATCAGAACGTAAGGCGTATTCACATTCAATTTGAGAACGGAAAGATCGCATTCGAAAAAAATAGACTTATAGTCGCTGACGCTTCGGTAGACGGCCTGATAATCACCTTGACGTGTGATAGTGCCTTGTTGCACCGTTGTCTCGCGACACAGAATAACTCCGCCTGGACTAAGCGACGGGATTAATTTCTTCATCAACGAGATGACGTCGTCGTTGTTGAGGTACATAAGCAATCCGCCAAGGAAGATCAGGTCATATTGATCTGTGGGCTGAAAGGCCATCACGTCATCATGGATCAATACAACGTTGGCGTGCGCAATGGCCGGCTTGCTTCAACGGCCACTACTTGAGAGAATCGCCGAGCAAAGTGTTCGGCCCAATAACCGATCCCGCTACCGAGGTCGAGTGCACAGTCATTGGAGGATTCAGGCGGAATCAAACGGTTGACGATTCTGCGTTCGGCAGCGAACCGAAAGCGGCCAGCGCTAGCAGGAAAACCGAATCCATCCATCATGTACGGACCCAAGATCGACGACGCAGCCGTGCTCCAATAACGGCTGACGGTCTCGTAATCGAGAGTGGCCACGGTCAAACGCCACTAGCTGTTGCGGGCGGTCTATCAGTTCTTGGGAAAAACCGTTCCGCCTCGCGGAGATCTTCCAGCGTATCGATTTCGTACCACCGTCGATTGTCAAAAAAAANNNCGCGAAAACTGTCTCGTAATACCCGAGCACTCGGCCAGCAGAGATGTGTTGTTCCAGCCGTCGTGTGACGCGCTGCCACGACCGTCGCGAAAAACTGTACATGTTAACGGTCTTGTGAGTTATTTTATTGCGTGGGAGATCGCCGCGCAGGTGAAAACGCGTCACATGACGAGAGTGGCCAAGGGAAACTGTCGTTCCATTCATCCACGGTAAAATGTGTGAGACGGCGATCCGGTCGGGCTTCAGCATTTTTTCCAAAAGAGCGTCGTCAAAAATCAGATCGCATTCAAGAAGAAGAAACGGCTCCTGGACAGCGTGACGGGCCGCCCACAGGGAATAGATGTTATTCGTGGTGCGGTATTTTCCACTGTGGACATACTCGATCTTCAATCCGTTGAAAGAAGTACCCAGAAAGTCGCGCACGCAGTCGTCTAAATGTCCTACGACCACTACCAGACGCTCGAATTTCCACGCGTGAAGCCCATGAAGCAGACGTTCAAGGATTGTTGTGTGGTTGACTTCGGTTAGGCACTTGGGAGAGTCATTTGTCAGTGGTTGTAAGCGGCTGCCGGTCCCAGCTGCGAGCAAGAGAGCTGTCTTTATTCGACCTCGACTATCCTCCAAGACCACCATTGACGACTCCGAAAGGGCTGTATCGGCACGAACACTTGAGCGCCAAGCGTAACAAATCGAACGGTATTCACAATGGCCCCCCCCCTTTAACTCGAAATGTCTGACCGTGTGTGTAGGTACGCCCCTAGAAGTTGCCCAGTTCTGCGTCGCGCCCCGTCACGCATTCGCTATTTCGCCTAATCTAAGTGCCGAGTGTCGTTACATTGAAAAGCGCCATCGCGCGGAGAAAGTCCCTGAGCTGCTCTCCTAATTCGTTCAGTTTCGTGCTTAGCTGATTCGTTGGCGCCTGAAGAGTTCGCAGGTCCGGCCCGGTCATTTGAACGGCATCACTGTTTAGCTTGCGGAGCGTGTCGTTGAGTTGCATCAGATCGGATCTGACAACTTCCTTACGAAGCGTTTGCAGTCTCTCCACTAGGTTGGACTCGAGTTTGTCCATCCGCCTGGTCAGCGGTGTCACCGCCCCGTTTACCGCGCCGACCTCGACTTTCATTTCGCGTGTAAATTCGTCAAGTCCTACCGGGATCTCGTCGATTTCCTGGGAGCGTCGAGAGAAGTTACCGACTTGTCGAGTTCGCCGCGTAGTCGCTCCACCTTCGCTACAGATACAGCGAACTCCTCCTTGATCGTTGGCCTTGAACTGCTCGTATTGCGGCTTTTCCGATTCGCGAGAAGATTTCGGGTCATCGGACATCGAGCTTGCCTCCCTTTCGAGCGATTCTAGATCTCTAGACATTGGTATTCGACCGTCATCGCCCAGACAACAGTAGATTGGCCACTCGGCCAAATAGTGATTCTGCGGCGACGTAACCGGAGTGAATTTTTGCCACCAACCGAACGGCTGGTATAAAGAACGGATGCCAATTGTAGTTTCGAGAATCGGCTGCACCGTTTCGCTTCGCAGATACGTCGCCGCCATTGTTGGTGTTGTTGTGTTCGCCACCTCGAGTCGCGCTGAAGCCGACTCGCCTCGATTTGAATCGGACATTCAACCATTTCTTGTCACGCACTGTTACGAATGTCACGGTCGGACGAATTCCAGAGCTGGTATCGATCTTCGCAGTGTTGATTTGATGACCAAACCGCGAGATGGTTATTCGCCAGTCGTCATTGGTGGACAACCGAAAAAGAGTCGCTTGCTGAAAGCAATTGAAACTGGCTTTATGCCGCCTGGTGGTGAGGTCAGTGCTGAGCGTGTCGAACTCATTCGGACGTGGATTGCCGCGGACTGCCCAGCGGATTCCCCCGCTGCCGTGTACGGTGCGACTCTCTTTAAAAACTGGTGGATTCTGATTTGCGGTTGGGCCGTTCTGAACTTGCTCGCCGTGGGAATACTGTGGAGAGAAGCCATCCCGTTAGGACCGCTGATCGTCGTACTGGGAGCGATTCCCGTCTTGGTTCTCAAAGCATCTACTGCCTATTGGTATCCGACCGATTGGTGCACCGCTGCGGGCGTGGCGGTCATGGTCGTTGCCGCTGCCGCGGGCGGCGCGGTGATTTCGGCGGCCAACCAAAGGAGTCTAGCCGTTGGCGCCGCTTGGGGATTGTTGGCTCCCATCGGGTTGTTTCTACTGGCGAGAGAGAAAGATGCCGCGACTTAGTGTTCTTGTGCCTTCGTGTGACAATGTGATTTGTTGCTCACACAAAGGCACGAAGAGTTTTGTCCGCGTGAACTTCAACGCGGAGAGAAGTGATTCTCGACGTGGCGGAGGAATACGTCTACGTGGGCCGCATCTTTCCCGCGCCCTTCGGGAGGGTGCCCAACCGTGCTATCTGCGCCGCGCAGATCCTTGAACGAATTCAGTTTGTTGACATAACGACCGTCCGGTTTGAAAAACATCAAATCCAACGGGAATTCCCACTTCAGGGCGAGAGTGCGGGCAAATTTGTCTCCGCGTCGTCGACGAGAATCCAGGTCGCAATAAATGTCTCATTGATGCGTTTAATGATCATTGGTTCCGAGAACAGACCTGCTCTCAAATCAGTCCCGCTCGGTCAGCAACTTTGATCGTCGAGATCGCCCCACAGCACGATTGCCAAAATTGGCCGGTTCTGTTGCTTGGCCTCCGCAATGGCCAACTCGGGCTTGACCCATTGAATCTCCATGAACTTGTAGAACGCTCTTTTTAACTTCTTGCGAGCCTGCTCCATCGAGACCTGATCGGTCCACGCATATTCATCTCCCGCTTTTGCATCGCCACCGCTCAGCTCCATCTTGTCGACGTGGATGATATCGATCAGCGCTTCGGTCGGCAGGACAACGGTCAGCGTTGTATTCAGGCTGACATCGGTTGGTACCGACAATGCGAAGTCCGTGACTTGGCCGATTCTACGATCGATCAAAAGGCGACATTCGAAATACGCGGGCGTGAGATACATCCCGGCGGCGAGCCCAAACTCAGCGTGGACTCGCGCCACGATCTCAAGGTGTGTTTCCGAGACTGCACGCAGAACGGCATATCCACCGTTAGGGCCGCTCTTGCGCCCCGGCGCCTCTAGATTCATCGAGGCACCGTGATGGAATTGCCTTAGAAACGGTGCTACCCGACCGACGTCAAGTTTCCAAAGCTGACCAGGCTCACCGATTTGCTGCGGAAGGAACATGGAAAAATCTGCCGAAGAGTAATCGTGCAAGGCCTCCGCTATGGAGAATGCGTCGAACAGGGGTCGGAATTGCGACGGGAAAAACTCCTTTTCAAAACCCATTCCTGTTCCGACGGGCGAACAGACCGCTCTCAATTCCAATAACTGTTTACCCTTCAATGCGGGATGCACGTCGCCTCGAAAACCGGTTTCCACTTCCGGCTCTCGGTCGGCGGTGACTTGGCCAATTCCGTCTGCTGGAATCGAGGGTGATTGGTCTAATTCGGACGAGTCGGGCCACTCGGTCTTTTTAGAACATCCCGGAGAGCATAAGACCAGGACCAAGATAACCGCATACCACTTGGACATTTCAACCTCCGTTGGAATGGTGAAATGGCAGCTCTCATTCTGGAACTGACCCGCGCCCACCATACCGCGATGATACCACGCAGCTGAATTGGCGTCACGTGTGCCGGTTGTTCCACCGGCACAAGACCGGTGGGGAAGAGCTGAAAAAGGGAAGGAGGCAATAGCGTTCAGTGACCGAGTTAAACGCGACGGAACTTCCGAAGAGTGGGTAGGTTCTTCGGGTCTTCGCCGCCTAACGTCGCTGCCGTGACGGCGACCTCTCCTACATAGATGTCGCCGTGAGAGTCGACTGCGATATCATGGGCGGCGTAGAATTCTCCCGCCTTTGTGGCGTCGTTGCCACCACCCCATCGCGAAAGCAGGTTGCCTTCAAGATCGAAGATGCTCACCCGGCTACCGATGGCATCGATCTCCCGTTTCATCCACGGGAACAGCCCGTTGCGCGTGCCCAACTCGGCCACATAGATTGTGTCGTCGACAGCGACATGGACTTCACACGGTCGAAGCACATCCGTCCACTCTTTGAGGTAGGTTCCATCTTGCGAGAAAATCTGGATCCGGCTGTTTTCACGATCCGCCACGTAAAGAATTCCCGAGGAGTCAATTCCAATTCCGTGGGGAAATCGAAATTCTCCTGGTCCATTCCCGAGTTGCCCCCAAGACTTGGTCAGTTCGGCTTCGGCAGAAAAATGATGAATTCGGACATTCCCATAACCGTCGGCGACGAAGATCTGGCCGTCCGCTGTTGTGACGGCATTGGTTGGCAGATTGTACGGTCCGGCGCCTTGAATGATCGTGCGATGATCGAAGTCGACCGCGCCTGAATCTGAGGGAACGCCAAAGGGCCCGATGGCACGCAATTCGGTCCCATCAGTAGTGAATTGCCGTACGCTGTGGCCCATGTCATCGGTCAGATACAACGTGTCGTCGGCCGCGATCCAGATTCCGTGCGGCCGCACAAACGTCCCTATTCCCCAGGCGTTCAAGAACTCTCCATTCCGATCGAAGATGATGACGGATGGTTCACCTCGGTTGAACACATAGACATTGTCGAGGGAGTCGACCGCCACTCCGATCGCCTCCGTCAGCGGTACGTCCGCTGGTAGTCGATACCAGTCCAGGACCGGTTCATACAGGTGACTTCCATAACCAACGCGACACATGTCTCCGTTCCTCTCTCGTAAAGCGAATTGTGTCGACGCCCCATCAAGTCGGACCAGCACTGTCTATGAGTGCCGCATCAACGTCGTTCTCGCGGGCGGTTTGCACGATCTGATTCCAGGTCATCTCGTCAATTTCAATTCCATGTTCCTGGCGATAGTGCATTTTCTGGACCTCGATATCTCCAGGAACCAGAACAGGGTTTGCTTCATCTGTGGGGCGGGAGCTCTTCACAAAATCAATATAGCGGATCACCTCGTTCTGGAATGTGTCGGTCGAGTTCAGTTTTTCGGGATCGAGATAGACGGAGAGCATACCTTGTTCGAGCTGGGTTTTTCCCTCGCTACTGCAGCCACCGCCCGTTAGTGCGCCGGCGAGCAGTTCGACCATGAATGCCAGGCCGTATCCTTTGTATCCGGCGATGGGTAGGATTGCGCCAAACGGTGGACCGTAAAAGTCGTTGGGGTCGTTTGTCGGATTGCCATTCGCGTCGAGGATCCAGCCATCGGGAACGGGAACGCCCTTGTTGCGGGCTACCTTCAACTTCCCTTCGGCGGCTGCCGCGGCAGCCATGTCCAGAACGACCGGGTGACGATCCTTGACCGGCACGCCCATCGTTACAGGGTTCACCGACAAACGGCGATCGGTTCCTCCCGCTGGGACGACGAACATTCCCAGTCCCGAAGTATTTACGAAATGCAGCGAGACGCAGCCCTGTTCCGCCGCTAGTTCCGCCCAATGTCCAATCCGTCCTAAATGACCGCTGTTACGCACGGATGTTACTGCAATCCCATGCTCTCGGCATTTCGATACGCCCAGTTCCACCAGCTGTCTGCCAATCGACTGACCGTAGCCCAACTGTCCGTCGGTCATCGCCACCGATTCGTTCTCAAACAGGATATTCAACCGTCGATTAGCGAAGACCTTTCCATCCCGCAACCATTGCATGTAAATCGGCGTGCGGATGACGCCGTGACTATCGTGCCCAACCAAGTTGGCTTTCACGAGGTGCTCTGCAATGCCATCTGCTTCTTCCTTGGAGGATCCCGAATTGAGGAAGATTGCAGAGACCAATTTTCTAAGTGGATCAGGCCCGATTTTCATGGCGTCGCGTCACATTCGTTTGAGTGATTTTTTTCGATGAATCTCAGCATGCTCAGTATTCTACAATCTGTGGATTCGACTGCCACAGACTATTGACAATCATCGAGTTATGATTTGTACCGCTGGTTTTCTAGACTCACTTCTGTGGAGAATTCGTAATGTTGAATCGTGGCATTCTAGCAATTGCGCTGATATTCACTCTCTTTTCACTTTCGAGCGGGGAGGCGGCGGAGCCCATCGTTCCGAAAAACGCTGCGCTCGAAAAACTGTTTGAGGGGATTGTGTTGACCGAAGGCGTGGCAGTCGCTCCTGATGGGCTGGTCTATTTTAGCGACATCACTTTTTCGCATCAGGCCGTCGAGGCGGACGGGTCAATTCACGCCGGGCATATCTGGAAGTTCGACCCACGTACCATGAAGACCACGATTTTTCGGTCACCAAGTGGCATGTCCAATGGAATTAAGTTCGACGCGAAAGGGAACATGCTCGTTTGTGAAGGCGCCGACTTTGGCGGACGGCGCGTCACACGTACCGATATGAAGACCGGCATGAGCTACATTGTTGCAGCCATGTTCGAGGGGCGAAAATTGAATTCGCCCAACGATATCACGATCGATGAGAAGGACCGACTGTACTTTAGCGACCCGCGGTACCTCGGTCACGAAACGATTGACCAACCCGTGATGGCCGTCTATCGCATTGATCCCGACGGCTCGATCCAGCGGATCATCACCGATGCTGGTAAACCGAACGGAGTTTGCGTTTCTCCGGACCAAAAGACAATCTATGTTGTCAGCAATGACAATGGTACTACCGGGATTGAACGACTGGCGACTGTCGGAGATTCTGCCGCGTCGGTGGCGGTCGACGTTCCGCTAAGAAAAGGCGCTATGTCGTTGATGGCGTACGACCTGCATGAAGACGGAACCGCCACATTTCGTAAGACTCTGGTGGACTACTCTCCGGAGGACGGACCCGACGGCTTGATCTGCGACGCAAAGGGTAACCTCTATGTGGCCGTCCGGGCGGAGAATCGGCCAGGCATTGTTGTTTACTCTCCTAAGGGCGATGAGCTGGCATACATCAAGACCGAGGTTCCCACGAATGTCGGATTCGGTTGGGGTGACGATGCCAACATGCTCTACATTACGGCCGGGAGTAGCCTGTATCGCATACGCCTCAACAACAAGGGTTACCATTTGCCCTGAGGAGACAACTGACGATCCGTGTAGGAAACGACGCACTAGTTGCGATCAGTTTGCTTTGTGTCTTTGTGTGAGCAAAACCATATTCTCACACTAAGGCACAAAGACACCAAGGCCGGGCTGGGGCCTGCGGCCGACCAGTTGTGGTAGCATGAGTTCGCAACAATCTATCCGATGACTGCGGTGTCGATGTACGCTGTGTAGAATCATTTTCTGGAGCCACAAAATGCACCTAAGTAAGCGAATTTTGTCCCTAGTAGTGGCATGTGTGTTGGCTGCTGTCGCGCAGTCGAGTGTGGCAAAAGAAGTCAACACTCTGAAGCTCAATGCGGCCGCGCCGGCACTCAATCTACCTGGCGTCGACGGCAAGACATATCGATTGAGCGATTTCGCGGATGCCAAAGTGCTCGTCGTCATTTTCACCTGCAACCATTGTCCGACGGCTCAAGCCTACGAACAGCGGATCATCAAGCTGCACGCCCACTACCGAGAAAAAAGTGTAGCGCTGATCGCCATTTCTCCCAACGATCCGCTTGCCGTACGATTGGATGAGCTGGGCTACTCGGATGTTGGCGATTCATTTGACGATATGAAGCGGCATGCCAAGCGTCGGGGATTCAAGTTTCCTTACTTGTACGACGGCGAAACACAACGTGTGTCGACGGCCTTTGGTGCGCTCGCGACACCGCATGTGTTTATCTTCGATGAGCAACGCCGGCTGCGTTACAACGGCCGAATTGACGACGCGGACACCAAGACGCCGAAATCGCACGATGCTCGCAATGCGATCGAGGATCTGCTGGCTGGTCGTCCCGTCGCCGTGCCAAAGACTCGTGTCTTCGGTTGTTCGACCAAATGGGCCGACAAGCGTGACAGCGCCGAGCGGTCAGTGGAAAAATGGAACGCCGAACCGGTTGAACTAAACAAGATTGATGCGGAGGGACTCCGAGAACTCGCTGCGAATAAGACGGAGAAATTTCGACTGATCAATCTGTGGTCGACGACCTGTATTCCCTGCATCACTGAGCTACCCGAGTTCGTGACCGTCAACAGAATGTATCGGCGGAGACACTTTGAGATGATCACGCTTGCGACTGATTCTCCTGACCGGCAGTCTGCTGCGCTCAAGGTGCTGCGGGAGAATCATGTATCCTGCAAAAACTATATCTTTGGCAACGATGATCGCGACAAGCTGGCCGACGCACTGGACTCGAATTGGGAAGGGCCCGTGCCGTATACGCTGTTGATCGCTCCGGGTGGGGAAATCGTTTGCCGATGGAAAAGTGAAATTGATCCCAATAAGTTGAAGAGTGAAGTTTCAATTTGGCTCGGCAAGACGTACGCGGATCGAAAATAGATCGAGAAAGAACTTGCTGGGTTCGCTCGCCCAATCGCCATGTCAACAGCCGGGCCTGGAGATTTACGTCAATCGCCTGAGTTAACGGGAGAAAGTCATGCATGATCTCACGCGACGGTCGTTCTTGTGTCACGTCGCTGCCGCGACGTCTGTCGCTGGCCAAGTACATTGGCTCGCTGCCCAAGAGACGCAGCCGAAGGTGCTGCCCGTGGCGGCTGTGGTCACGCAGTACAGCAACAATTCGCACACAGACGTTATCGTCGGCAAGATTCTTGCCGGATTCGATCAGCAGGGTGGGCAGGGACCAGCGCTCAAACTGGTGGCGATGTACACCGATCAAGTTCCCGATGGCGATCTCAGCCGCGGCCTGGCAGCAAAACATGATTTCCAGATTGCCCGCACAATCGACGGTGCGCTGACCCAAAACAGCGATCGTCTGCAGGTCGCGGGCGTTCTGAGCATTGGTGAACACGGCGACTATCCCTACACGCCCGATACGAAACAGCACATGTATCCAAGACGAAGATTTTTCGACGCGATCGCCGCGACCTTTCGCCGCGTCGACCAAGTCGTCCCGGTGTTTACAGACAAGCACCTCTCGTACCGTTGGAGCGATGCCAAGCATATGGTCCACGTCGCAAAGGAGATGCAGATTCCGTTGATGGCCGGTTCGTCGCTGCCTGTCACCTGGCGACGGCCCGCCGTTGCACTGCCCATCGGATGTGAGATCGAAGAGGCATTGGTTGTCGGATACGGTGGTCTGGAATCGTACGGTTTTCACGCGTTGGAGACGCTGCAATGTATGGTCGAGCGGCGGACAGGGGGGGAGACCGGAGTTGCAAGTGTCCGAGTGCTTCAAGGGAATGAGATCGCCAAGGGTGGCGCCGCCGGAATCTGGTCTGAGGAATTGTTCGCCGCGGTCCTGCAGACCATGCCCGGGCAACCGGCTGGTGACGTTGACCGACTGAACGACGGCGCGGCATTCTATGTCTTGGAATATCGCGATGGGTTGAAGGCCACTGTAGCGATGGCCAATGGTGTCGCCAGCCAATTCGGCTTTGCCGCCCGCCTTCGCGGCCAGCGCGAGCCGATCGCCACGTGGTTCGAGTTGGAGGTCAAAAAACCATTTGGGCATTTTGAACATCTGACGCGGGCCATCGATCACATGATCCACACTGGCAAACCCGCTTACCCCGTGCAGCGGACATTGTTGACCACGGGCGTGCTTGATTCGGTCATGCAGAGTTTGGCCGACGACGCACGTAAACACGAAACGCCCGAACTGGCCGTCTCTTATCAGCCAGCTGACTGGACGTTTGCCAATCGCGACGAACAGTAGAAGCCGAAAATCGTTATCTTCAGATCTCCAGTGCGATTCTCAGCGGTCGCTGAAATGTGTAGAGTCTAGTCTTGCTAACTCTTGCGGACGGTCCCAAGAAAGACACACAAGGAGCTTCAACATGTCTCAGCCTGTAGTTCATTTTGAGATCGGCGGTCGCGATACTGAAAAGTCCCAAACGTTCTTCCGCGATTTGTTTGACTGGAAGATCGAAATGCAGGGCCCCGCCGCCATGATCAATACGGGATCCGAGATAGGCATCCATGGCCATATTTCATCGCTGGGACACGAACCTCACAATTAGTCGATGACCTGCAGGCATATCTCGACAAGGCAGAAAACCTGGGTGGCAAAATGATCATTCCGCCGACCGACATACCAGGCATGGGTGCGTTTGCCTGGTTTGCTGACATCGACGGCAACACGATCGGATTGTGGAAGGTAGCCGAGTAAGCAAATGACTGCTTCGACGGAGTTGATCAGTCGGACGGCTTTCGTTTCGACTCTTCGTGCCTTCGTGTGAGCAATTACTGCTGTGGTCCGCGAGTCAACTCTTCTCTTCAATGCGATGAAATACGATTCACCTCTCGGTGACAATCGATAACCAATCTTAAGGCTCTCGGTCAGACCGAGTTCCTTGAGTTTTCGCACGTTGGTCTTAAACGGTTTTTTCCCATCGCCGCCGACTCTGCCAGTTCCACCGCTCGTTTGCCAGGATGCTTGGTGATACTCTTGTCCGTCACAACGTCTACGGCTTCAATCGCAAGCACACCGATGATCGTTCGCAGGCTGCCGCCCGCTTTGACCGTTGGCCGCTTCCACCGACGAAACGCCAGCGAGATTCGACCTTCGGCGATGCCGTCCAGGAACTTTTGTTTGATGAGCATTACTGTTCCGTTATTGAAGAGGATTCCCTGTAGCGAACAACGTATTGTAGTTGGTTTTTTCATCTCACGAGGGCTCTTGATTGCCGCTTTCCACTCTTGTGTTCGTAGATGCCGCAGCTGAACTTCGCTATACTGATACAGTTGCGCAGCCTTGTCTCATCTGGGGCTATATCCCGTCGAATTGATCGTACCAACACAGTGAGAGGTCTCCTATGAACATTTTCTTTGGCTTCGTTGTCGGTGTCGTCGCTTTCGCAACCGCGCGGGTTTTGTTCGGATGCCTGTATACTGTCCGACCGGACCAACGGGCCGTTGTGACAAGTTTCGGCGCCGTGCAGGAGTTGTCGGAGAAGACTCCCCCGCCTCCACTGACCGGTGATGAAAAAGATCGTTATGAGTATCCTCAAATTCGCGTCGTGAAACCGGGTGGGCCGTACTTCAAACTCCCTTGGCAAAGGGTCTACAAGGTCGGTGTTTCCACACAGTCGGTAGATTTGGCGTGGGATCCTTCCAAGGCACAAGACACCATCGAGGCTGTTACGAAGGATAATTTGACAACGGGCGTGAACGGACAGATACGTTATCGAGTCAGCGAAAATAACCTCTACGCGTTTTTGTTTGGGGTGTCCTGCCCGCTGGAACACGTGATGGGGTACTTCGTTTCGGTGCTGCGAGAACGGATCGCGAATTTTGTCGACCCGAAAGGCCAGAGCCTGCTGACGAACGATGAAGTTCAGACGAGTGCTGAGCAGGGCGTGCAGAGTGACGCGGATCTTTCTGAGGGAGTATCGATCAACGACCTCCGCAAGAACCTGCCGCTGATTAATCAATACATGGAAGAACAGTGTCGCTCAACAACCGGTCGCTACGGGATCGAACTGGATGCCGCGCTGATTACAGAGATTGATCCTCCTCACGAAGTCGATAGGGCTCTGTCAGCTATCAACAGTACTCGCAATCAAGTCGCTGGCGACATCAGCACGGCACGTGCCGATTCCGAACAGCAGATTACGATGAGTGCTCGAGCCGTCGAGATCGCAACAAACAACGCCCAAGCAGAGGTCGCGCCGTTGCGAGAACTTGCCTCGACACTGGCCGCCATCAAGGCAGCGGGTGGTTCAAAGTGCTTAACGGCGTACATACGCAACTTGCGTGTCCCGCTATACCAGAGAGCCAATCGGATCGTGCAAACGGCTTCGGCAACCGAACAGGGAGGGACGGAATAATGTTCTTTGGATTTATTTCTGGCTTGTTAGCGATTCCTGTGCTTCTGAAGCTGGCGAAGTTATTCGGGCTGTACATTTGTGTTGGCGAATGTCAGTCTCTGGTCTACACGCTGTTTGGTAAGGTGATCGGCAAGATCGAAAAGTCCGGACTGCAGTTTCCGTTGTCTTATTTTGGTCCCAAGGCGCTACTCATTCCCTTTTTTGGCAAGCGGTATGAAGTCGATACTTCGCTTCGACAGTATTACCTCCGAGCGCAAATGGTAAACTCCGAAGAGGGCACACCGATGGGCATCGGAATCTGGTACGAGATGCAGATCCATGATCCTGTCTCCTATCTCTTTAAAAATGCCAATCCTGAAGGATCGCTGCAAGCCAACGTCACCAGCTCCGCAATTTCGACGCTTAGCAATCTCGAAATGGAAACGATGCTCGAGGACCGACATAGCCTGAGCCGGTCTGTTCGCGAGACCGTTTCACCATTGTCCGAGCAGTGGGGTTACCGCCTCGGTTCCGTCTACATCCGCAAGGTTGAATTTACGGACCGACACATGGTTCAGAACATCACCGAGAAGGTCGTGAAGCGATTGGTCCAGGTCACCAGCGCGATGAAACAGGATGGAGAAAACCGAGTCGGACTAATCAAGAGTGAAACGGCTTTCAGAGTCTCCCAAAAGATGGCCGAAGCCTCCGCCGCTCGACCCAAAATTGTGGGGGCGGCTCTCAACGAAATCGCCAGTATGGACTCGGAGGTCCTGGATACCGTGCTGGAAGTGATGGAGATCGAGAATTTGCTCGCCTCGGGAGCGGGTATCGATATCCTACCGAACTCTAGCAACGTGCTGATCCAATTGGCGGAGGGAACCAAGTCTAGCGACGCAAGTGAGGTTGTCCCTGCCGAAATCGTGGATCG
>LWDU01038972.1_pt1 | contig 15011 bp, 13 predicted proteins | sample 727161 | NCBI WGS metagenome assembly LWDU01 (sample SAMN04566230, study PRJNA314399) | hydrothermal vent metagenome | isolation source: deep sea hydrothermal plume seawater | place: Mexico: Gulf of California, Guaymas Basin | collected 2004-07-11 | reverse complement strand
TTGGAATTGATCCCGACCGGGTCGTGGGGAGCTATGTCCAACGTGTTGAGGAGTCCCGGTCCGATCAGGGCCGGGGTCGATTCCTCGGTCGCCGCTGAGTGCCAAAGGGCTCCTGGAAGCCGACTCCATGGCGGTGAGCGATACGCGTTCGGACGATTCCGAGCCCCCCTCCGATGCCGAATTGCTGAAATTTGTGATCACTTCGGATCTGGCCGGGCAGCGAGTCGATTCGGCCTTGGCGATACTCTCTGGTTCGCCCCGGGCTCAAGTGTCGCGCTGGATCGCGCTGGGACGCATTCGACTCGGTGAAGAGACCGTGGTGCGCGCGAGTCGCCGGGTGCGGGAAGGCGATCGATTGGAAGCGGATCCCCCAGAGTCTGCCGAGACAGAGGTCATCCCCGAGGCGATTCCCCTCGAAATTCTCTTCGAGGACGCAGACCTTGTTGTCGTCGACAAACCCGCCGGAATGGTGGTTCACCCGGCGCCTGGACATCCGACCGGGACCCTGGTGAATGCCTTGCTCCATCATTGCGGCGACCTCGCGGGCATTGGGGGGGTGCTTCGTCCCGGGATCGTTCACCGTCTGGACCGGGGGACGTCCGGGGTGATGGTGGTGGCAAAAAACGATTTCAGCCATCAACGGATTGCCGAACAGTTTCACGATCACTCGATCGAACGAATCTACCGGGCTGCGGTGCGCAGCGTACCCAGGCTCGATGAGGGCCGGGTGGATAGCCCAATTGGGCGGCATTTGCGCGATCGAAAGAAGATGAGCGTCCGCTCGCGCTCGCCGCGTTCCGCGGCGACTCGGTGGCGCGTGATTGAACGTTTCCTGGTGCAAAAAGTTGCCTGGCTCGAAATTCGTCCAGAAACCGGACGCACCCATCAGATTCGGGTTCATCTCGCGTCCATCGGTCTTCCGGTTTGCGGCGATCCTGTCTACGGCCGATCGCGCAACAGCCGAAAAAGCGGGTTGCCTTCGCTGGCGCGGCCCGCTTTGCACGCGGCTGTGCTGGGATTCAACCACCCCCGCAGCGGAAAAAAAATGCGTTTCGAGGCGCCTCTCCACGCCGATCTGGCCGAGTTCTTGGATCGGCTTAGAGAAGAGGGGAAGTGAGTCGTGGGGCGGAGCCCGCTGAGGGCTTCATCGCGCATGGCCTGCTCTTGGCCGTGGGCGTAGAGCACGGCTTTGGGACTCGCCAGGCCACCGAGCCGCCGGATCTCGTTTGCCCGCGTCAAGTGCACGGGATTGGGGTTGCCCGGCTGGGTGCCGGTGGGTTGGATCGTGAAGAAGCCGACGCGGTGGTTTGCGACCGGCCAGATGTTGGAGTCGGAATCGTGACCGCGGATTGTGTTCCGATCTTGCTGGCGTCTTCGTCCGGGCGCGCGGTCGCCGCGATTCATGCGGGTTGGCGTGGCCTGGCGGCAGGGGTAGTTCAGTCCGGTGTCGACGCGTTGCGCGAGCGCGTGGCTCCGGGAGAGCGCTTGGTCGCGGTCATCGGGCCGCATATTGGGCGCTGCTGCTACGAGGTGGACCTGCCGGTAATGGACCCGCTTCGTGCGCGCTTCGGTCCGGACCTTGATGGGGCCTCGGCGTTTTCCAGGGTCGGTCATCACCGACTGGACCTCGGGCAGTTGGTCTCCATGGATCTGCAGCGGCAGGGCGTGGAGCGCGATTGGATCGGCGTTGTCTCCGATTTCTGCACCGCTTGTGGAGTCGCTCGCTTTCACTCCTACCGCCGCGAGGGCGCTGGGGCGGGGCGTCTTCTTCACTACATCCGCTCCATTCCGCTGGACTCGGGTCCCCGCCCGTCGGTCGGAGAAACCCACGCGGAATCGGCTTGACACGCTTGAAACCGGGTCCTAGCGTGCTTGAGACTTCAATCCCTCCAATCGTCCCTGCAACGCAATTCTTCAATTTTGACCCCGCCCTGAGTTCGGCAACGGCCCGACATCGCGGCGGCGGGTATTTTTGCTCGCGCGGATAGGCTGGGCGCCTCGAACCTCGGGACCCCTCCCGGCGTCCACCGAGACTCGCGGGTTTTTGAGTCGCTTCGCGCGGCGCAAAGAAGTTGCAGAAGCCGGGGCGCGTGCTCTCGAAAACCCCATGCGCCATGCTCCGTCCTTCGGCAAGTTCCGAAAAGAACTCCGCCTTGCCAGACGGGGCAAGGGCCCGGCTCCCCCAATGTGAGGAACAGCTATGGGAGGAAGAACTACTCAGTGAGCAGAGACCGATCCGACGAAAATTCTGGTGAGGGCACGCCCTCTTCATCCACAGGAGGCCGAGCTCGCCGGAGCCGCGGGCGACGCTCACGCGCTTCGGGTGGCCGCACTCCGCGTGCCGAGTCCGCCGGAGCAGAGCGGGACTATCTGCCTTCGGAAGCCGAACTCGCCGAGGAAGAGGCTGCATTGGTGGATGGCGACAGTTCCGACCGCCTTTATGTCGAGAGCCTGAAAGCGAAACCACTCGCCGAGTTGCTTACGTTCGCCCGGGAGATGAACGTTCAGAACGCCTCGGGGTTGCCCAAGCAGGATTTGATTTTCGCGATCCTCAATGCGCAGGCCGAGAACCACGGCCAGGTTTTTGCCGAAGGTGTTCTTGAGATTTTGCAGGATGGCTTCGGGTTCTTGCGAGCCTCGGATCAGAGCTATCAAGCGGGCACCGACGATATCTACGTTTCGCCTTCACAAATTCGGCGCTTCAATTTGCGAACGGGCGATACCGTGGAGGGGCAGGTTCGGCCGCCCAAGGCGACCGAGCGCTATTTCGCTTTACTCAAAGTAGAGGCGATTAACTTTGAACCCCCGGAAAAAAGCCGGGGGAAGACGGTTTTTGACAACCTCACGCCGCTCTACCCCGAAGAGAAGTTCAATCTGGAAACCCAAGACGGCGCCATGACACCGCGGATCATCGATTTGATCGCACCGGTCGGCAAGGGACAGCGAGCGTTGATTACATCGCCCCCAAAAGCGGGGAAAACAATGGTGCTCAAGGACATCGCGAATTCAATCGCCGAAAACCACCCCGATGTCTACCTGATAGTTCTGCTCATCGATGAGCGGCCCGAGGAAGTCACCGATATGCGGCGCACCGTTAAGGCCGAGGTGATCTCCTCCACTTTCGATGAGCCAGCAACACGCCACGTTCAAGTGGCCGACATGGTGATCGCAAAGGCAAAACGTCTAGTGGAGCACCAACGCGATGTCGTCATCTTGCTGGATTCGATTACGCGCCTGGCGCGGGCCTACAATACCGTGGTGCCTCATTCGGGGAAGGTTCTTTCGGGGGGGGTGGACTCCAACGCGCTTCATAAGCCCAAGCGATTCTTCGGAGCCGCCCGAAACGTCGAAGAGGGCGGCAGCTTGACGATCGTCGGCACGGCGTTGATTGAAACTGGATCGCGGATGGACGAAGTGATATTCGAAGAGTTCAAGGGTACGGGGAATAGCGAGCTGGTGCTCGATCGAAAACTCGCCGATCGCCGCACCTTTCCCGCGATCGACATCAACCGATCGGCCACTCGCCGCGAAGAGCTTCTGCTGAGCGAGACTGCGTTGAATCGGATGCACATCTTGCGCAAGGTCTTGGCGCCCCTTTCTTCAGTGGACTCGATGGAGTTTCTTCTGGGCAAGATCAAGGCAACAGCGGACAATGATGAATTTCTCGAGTCGATGAATTCTTGAGGGGGTGTTTCCCCAGGACGGGCCAGATTTTCGGGCGAAGCGTGTGCCCGTCGGAACTCCAAAAAATGTTGTCGCGTGAGCGGCTTGTCGATCGTGCAAATTTGTCGATCGTGCAAAGGGAACGTGGTGGTAGTGTGATTCGATGTCAAAATATTTGAACCGAGTCGAAGAGGCCGAGCAGCGCGGCCGCGAACTCGAAGCGCGTATTGCCGATCCGGAGCTCGCGAAAGAAGTGGGCCAGTTTCAGAAAGTCGCGCGTGGGTTGGGGGCTTTGCGCCCTCTGCTGGAAACCGGCGGACGCTATCGCGAGGTGTTGCGAGAGCTCGAAAGCTCGCGCTCTATGCTCGATGATCCCGATTCGGAACTGGCGGAGCTGGCTCGCGGCGAGGTTGCAGATCTCGAGGGTCAGTTGAGTCGGCTTGAGGCGGAATTGGCCGCCCTGCTGACGCCCAGGGACCCCAACGACGACAAGAACGTCCTCGTCGAAATTCGCGCGGGTGCGGGCGGGGATGAAGCAGCGCTCTTTGCCGCGGATCTCTTTCGGATGTATACGCGCTTTGCCGAATTAACGGGCTGGAAAGTAGAGCGGCTCTCGAGTTCGGAGACGCCGGGTGGGGGATTCAAGGAGATCATCGCGCTGGTAGACGGCGACGGAGTCTGGAGTCGGCTGAAGTTCGAGCGTGGCGTGCACCGGGTGCAGCGGGTTCCGTCGACGGAAGCCCAAGGGCGGATCCACACGTCGACGGTGACCGTGGCAGTGATGCCCGAAGCCGAAGAGGTTGATATCGATATCGGCCCGGGAGACTTACGGATTGATGTCATGCGTGCGGGCGGGCCGGGGGGGCAAAGTGTCAACACCACGGACTCGGCGGTTCGCATCACCCACCTGCCGACGGGCGTGGTCGTTCAGTGCCAGGATGAAAAATCTCAGCACAAGAACAAGGCGAAGGCCATGACGGTGCTGCGCTCGAGGCTGCTTGAGTTCGAGCAACAACGAGCGGCGGATGAACGCGCCAGCGAGCGTCGGGCCCAGGTGGGTACGGGGGAGCGCAGTGAGAAAATTCGCACCTACAATTTCCCCCAGAGCCGGGTCACGGATCACCGGGCCGGAGTCACACTTCATAAGCTCGGTAGCATCATGGAGGGCAACCTCGGCGAATTGCTCGATGCGGTGAAGACCCAGATCACCTCCCAGCAGGAGGCCGTGCGCGAAAACAAATGAGTGCGCCTGCCCACGCACAGGGGAATGGAAGCGAACGCATCTGGACGGTCCTGGATTTACTCAAGTGGACGACGGATCACTTTGCCGCGAAGGGAATCGAGACCCCGCGTTTGGACGCCGAGCTTCTTCTCGCCCACGCCTTGGGCCTTCGGCGCCTCGATCTCTATCTTCGCTACCAGGAGCCCGTCGCCGCGGACGCGCGCGCGCGATTCCGGGAACTCATCGGTCAGCGGGTGGGCGCCCGGGTGCCCGTGGCGCTTCTGCTGGGCGAAAAGGAGTTTTGGTCGCTCAGCTTTAGCGTTACCGCGGACGTACTGACTCCGCGCCCCGATACCGAGACCCTCGTCGAAGCCGCGCTGGCCCGTCTTCCCGATGCCGAGCGCGCTTATCGGGTGCTCGATGTGGGGACGGGTTCAGGGGCCATCGCCCTGGCACTGGCCCACGAAAAACCTCGGGCGCGGATCACGGCAACGGATATCTCGCCGGAAGCGCTAGAAGTCGCCGGCCGCAACGCCGAGGCCCTGGGCGCGGCTGATTCGGTCCGTTTTTTGAGGGGCGATCTCTTCTCGCCGGTTCAGGACGAGTTCTTCGATCTGATCGTCTCGAATCCCCCCTATTTGGCCCGGGCCGACGCTGGGGCGCTGGCGCCTGAATTGGCCCACGAACCCGAGCAGGCGCTTTTCGGGGGCGAAGACGGGTACTCGGTTCTGCGACCGCTGGCCGAGCAGGCGCCGGACCGGTTGGAACCCGGAGGTTGGCTGCTGGTCGAAGTCGACCCGAACCAGGCGAAGACGGTTGGTGGCTGGTTTGCGGCGGCCGGGCTGGGCGACGGCGAAATCTTGAAGGACCTGGCGGGTCGGTCCCGGGCGGTGGTGGCCCGAAAGCCGACTTTGTCGCCGGGCTCGGAAGTGCCGGGCCGAAGGGATTGAAGGGCCGGCGCGGTTGCGGTTGGGATTCGCCCGGGCTCTCGGGTATCGGCGGCGTGGCGATTCCCGAGAGCGACGGCTACAAAAGGTCCGCTGAATCCATCGCAGTCCAGTGATGGAGGGGCGATCCGAGGGCGGCTTGGCGACGCGGAATTTGCCGAACGCATGGACGCGGCCTTCGAATCGGTCCATCTGGCTCAATGGATGCCCCCCGGGGCACCGCTAGGGAGCGCGAGATGGCATCAAATGGGAATCCGCGCCGTGAGGCGACAATCGAGCGCGCCACCAAAGAGACCCGAATCGATCTGGCCTTGGCCATCGACGGGACCGGCGAGTACCGAGTCGGAACCGGGATCCCGTTCTTCGATCACATGCTGGAGTCCTTCGCCCGACACGCACTTTTTGATCTGACCCTGGAGGCCAAGGGGGATATTGAAGTGGATTTTCACCACACGGTGGAGGATGTGGGGATCGCCCTGGGGCAGGGGTTTCGCCAGGCGCTGGGCTCGGCAGAAGGCATTCGGCGTTTTGGCGCCTTTGTGCTCCCCATGGCGGAGAGCAAAGTCGATGTTGCTCTGGATATCTCCAATCGACCCAGTCTCTGCTATCGGGTCGAACTCGAGAACGGCCGCATCGGTAATTTCGATGCTTCCCTGGCCGAAGATTTTTTTCAGGCCTTCGCGCAAAACGCGGGCATCGATCTGCATATCGAGAAGCGCTACGGGCGCAGTCCGCACCACGTGGTCGAAGCGGTCTTCAAAGGCGTGGCCCGAGCGCTGCGTGAAGCTGCGTCCATCGACCCGCGCGAGACGGGACTGCCCACCGTGAAGGGCGCTCTCTGAAGCGACGAATGAAGCGACGAATGAAGCGACGAAAAAGGACTCGCCGTGCGGCTCGCGGAGTCCCCGAGAATTTTGACCGAGGGCAGGCGCAATGAGTAGAGCCGCCAAGGTGGCGCTTGTGGACTACGGGGCGGGCAATATACGCAGCGTCGCCAAGGCCCTCGAGCGCAGTGGTTTGGAGGTGGAGGTCACCGATTTGCCCGCGGTGGTATTGGCCGCCGATGGCGTGGTACTCCCCGGAGCCGGCGCCTTTGCGGACGCGATGGCGACTCTGCGCGCGACCGGGCTCGAAGAGGCCGTGAAGCAAACCATCGCTGCGGGTCGTCCTTATCTGGGGCTGTGCGTCGGTGTTCAAGTGCTCTTCGAGGAGGGGGAGGAGCACGGGCCCACCCCCGGCATGGGGATCTTCGGCGGGCGGGTCGAGCGATTTCCCGCGAAGCAGCCCGATGGCTCTCGATTGCGGGTACCCCAGATCGGTTGGAATGAAGTGCGCTTTCAAGGCGACCACCCCATGATCGATCACCTACCGGCACGGGATCACTACTATTTCGTTCACTCATACCGCCCGATACCTACGGATTCCTCTATTGTGGCAGGAGTTTGCGACTACGGTGGAAACTTTGCGGCCGTGGTCGCAAACCCTTCTGTTTTCGCCGTTCAGTTCCACCCGGAGAAAAGCCAGCAAGCGGGCAAGCGTCTGCTCGATGCCTATCGCCACTGGGTGGAGACCCAGCGATGACCCTTCTCAAGCGGATCATTCCGTGTCTCGACGTGGATCAAGGACGAGTAGTCAAGGGCGTGAAGTACGTCGATCACGTGGACTGCGGCGACCCGGTGCAGGTGGCCCAACTTTACGATGCTCAAGAGGCCGACGAGGTGACCTTTCTCGATATTACGGCCAGCCATGAAGAGCGCGGAATCCTGCTCGACGTGGTTTCCCAAACCGCCGAGACGGTTTTCATGCCGCTGACCGTCGGCGGTGGCGTTCGCTCCGTGCAAGATATTCGAGATCTGTTGAACGCGGGCGCGGACAAAGTTTCGATCATGACCGCGGCGGTTCACAACCCCGACCTGGTCGCCGAAGCCGCGGCGAAGATTGGCAGCGCGAACTTGGTTCTGGCAATCGATGCTCGGGCGGTGCGCGACGAAAGCGATCAACCCGTGCCCGATCGGTGGGAGGTCTACACCCATGGAGGTCGCCGACCCACGGGTATCGATGCGGTGGACTGGGCGGAGCGGATGGCCGATGCCGGAGCCGGAGAAATTCTACTGACCAGCATGGATCGGGACGGAACAAAGAGCGGCTACGACTTGGCGTTGCTCCGGGCGGTTGCCGGTCGAGTCTCGGTTCCCGTGGTGGCTTCGGGGGGCGGCGGAAGCGCTGAAGACTTGGCGGCGGCCCTGAGCGACGCGCCCGATGGTGGTCATGCCCAGGCCGCGCTGGCGGCCTCGATTTTCCATTTCGGCGAGACCACAGTGGCGGAGGTCAAGCATGCGCTGCTGGGTCTCGGGATTGGCGTCCGCCCGCCTTCCCCCGCGGCCAGCCGCGAGCGGGGATCCTCTTCCCGCTGACGGCTTCTTGAGACCGGGCGGGGCCTGCGCTAGCCTAGGGGATTCGCCCCATAGATTTGCCCAAGTAGCTGTTTTTCCGAATGTTTCTGACTTTGCTCGAGCCGTTGGGGGAAAATCCTGTGGATTTCAGTCAGCATCCGCTGGCAGTCCTCGCACGGGGATCGACGGGATTGAGAGCAGTGGCGGTTATTCGGAGGACCCAAGATGGCTGAGCGCGGCAATCCGCGGGCAAAACGACTGAACTTTCCCCAAACGACTGAACTTCCCCTCGAAGAATTGAAGAATTCTTCAGATTCAAGCCCGAAGACCCCGTTGGGGTGACAATTCGGGCAAGAAAACCGAATTCTGGAATAAAAACGAGTCACTAAACGGGTCCCAGGGCCACTTACTCACACCGGAGCAATGCGCGATCACCCCATACGGGGAGCCGGAACTCGGATTGAAACGACCCGAGAGCCCACTCCAAAAAATATGGGGTCCGCAGTTTGCTGGGAGTAATAAGAACATATGTCGGTCATGAAGGTCAAGGAAAATGAGTCCATCGAGCAGATTCTTCGACGTTTCAAGAAGGTCTGCGAAAAGGCGGGAATTCTGACTGAGCTTCGGCGTCGGGAGTACTACGACAAGCCGAGTATTCGCAAGAAGAAAAAAGAGGCGGCCGCAAGGAAGCGAGCGCTTAAAAAAATTAGACGCTCAGCCCCCTGAGTCTCAGGAGGTTTGGGTCGTGGAGCAGGCCTTTGGGGCTTATCCCTGAAACAACGATCCAAGAGGTACGTGACCGAGCTGATATTCTGGGCTTGATCGGTCGCTACGTTGACCTCAAACAGGCCGGCCAGAGTTGGAAGGGCCTTTGCCCTTTCCACGATGAGAAGACTCCATCGTTCAACGTCAATCCCGGTCGTCAGGCCTACTATTGCTTTGGCTGCCAGGCCAAGGGCGACGTCATCGGTTTTCTTGTCGACCGCGACAACCTGACGTTTCCCGAAGCGGTGCGGTCCCTGGCTGCTGACCTGGGAATCGAAATCCCCGAGTCCAATTCCGGGGAGCGTAGCGACAACGAGAGAATTTTCGCGGCGCTGGAAGTGGCCCATCAATGCTACCGGGAGGCACTGCGGGCACCGGAAGGACGGGCCGCGCGCGAGTATCTCGAACGCCGGGGGATCGAGCAGGCGGTGATCGACCAATTCCAGATCGGGTATGCGCCCGATGCATGGGATACCGCGGTGCGCGCGCTCGAAAAGGCCAAAGTCTCCGCGGACGTCGGAATGTTATCGGGGTTGTTGAACGAGCGGACTTCCGGCGGCCACTACGATCGCCTGAGGGGCCGAGTCATCTTTCCCATCCACGATGTGCGCGGCCGGGTAATCGCTTTTGGAGGCCGCGCCCTGGGTGCCGATCAGGAACCGAAATACCTGAATACCCCGGAGAGTCCGGTCTATCACAAGCGTCGCTCCTTCTATGGTTTTCCCCAAGCTCTCGAGCCCATACGCAGGGCTGGGCGTGCCATCGTGTGCGAAGGTTATTTTGATGCGATTGCCCTGGCCCGCGCCGGCATGGGTGAAGCGGTCGCGACCTGTGGAACCGCACTGACCTCGGATCATGCCCGGGATCTCAGTCGCCGCACATCATCGCTGGGACTTCTCTTCGATGGCGATTCCGCGGGGAAGAAGGCCATGGAACGGGCCCTGGCAATTCTACTTCCGGCGGGGCTTCGGGTACGTGCGGTCTCTCTCCCCGATGGCCAAGACCCGGACGATTTTCTCGCGCAGAATGGCGCCGAAGCTTTGGCTGCCTTGGTCGATCGCGCACCCGATGCGGTTGAGGTTGTCATTCGGCGAGCCGTTTCGTCGGGTTGTTCGACGCCCGCGGAAAAGGCCGATGCGGTGCGTCGTGTAGCCCCTCTGGTCGCGGCGATCCCCGACCCTGTTGAGCGCAGCGAATACGCGCGTCGCCTTGCCCTGGCGGCTCGCGCCGATCCGGCCGCCGTGGAGTCGGTGGTTCGTTCGGTACGCCGAGGCAAAAGCGTTCCCGCAGACCCGCAGGTCGGGACCGCGGGTCAAGGGCCGTCGCTCCGGTCGGCCGATGTCGAGGCCAAGGTCAGCGAGCCCGAAAGACGCCACCTGCGTCAGGTCGCGCTGATTCTTTCGCGTCACCCCGAGCTGGCGACCGACGCACTTGCGGGAGAAATGCATGAAGCGTTTCCCGAGTGCGCATTGAAAGATTTGATTTTTTCCTTCGTGGATGCGGGAGCCGAGGGCCACCTCGATGCCGAGGGCAGGGTCGATGTGAGGGCGCTGGAAGAGAGGGTTCGTCCCGAGGTGTCCGCGCTTGCCTATGAAATCGTGGTGGATGAGGGGCTATTCCCCACCGAGACGCCGGCTTGGGAAGTTCTGACGCAGATCTTGCGCAGGTTCGTGCTCAAAAAGCTGGATGCGGAGCAAAAGATAATCAAACGTCGGCTGAATGATCCCGATGAAGATCAAGAGAAAGCTGTGGAAGATCTGCAGGCTCTGCTCTTGCGTCGTCGGGCGCAGGGTGGAGCCGGATTGGACACCGGTTTATAAGTCACAAAAGATCGTTCCGAGCCGAGTGCGCTCGAGCAAGTGAAATTAGAGAAGCGAGGAGATCCCCCCATGGCCTCAGATGCTCCCAAGCCCGCTGCTAAAGATATGGCGACGGCTGCCAATCCCAAGCAACGCTCAAAGGGACCGGAAAAGTTAGAAACAGCCAAGGGCCTCGCCCCCCCCAAGGGGCCGTCCAAGGCTTCGACGAAGCTCTCGGTTTCAGCGCGTTCGAAGGCCCGATCCAAAGCCGAGAGTTCTGCGGCTACGGCGGATCCCGTACGCGTCTACTTACGCGACATGGGCCAGGTGTCCCTGCTCTCCCGTGAGGGCGAAGTGGAGATTGCCAAGCGAATCGAAGAGGGTGTCCACGACCAAGAGTTCGGGATCGTCGGAAATTCACATGGGCTTGCGGTCGTGCTCGCCCTGGGTGAGCGGCTTCGTCAGGGGGAAATCGTAATCAAGACCGCGGTCGATGGTCTCCACGCCGAGGGCTCCGATCCCCCGGAGGTGCGCGAGCGTACCCTTCTGGATGCTCTAGAGCGAGTTGCCTCGATGAGCGTTGAGATCGAGCGCAAACGCAATTCGAGTATGAACAGCCGAACCACGCCGGCGACTCGCAAGCGCCTGCTGGACGAAATCGATCAACTCTTTCACGCGTGCGTCGAGAAATTACGCAGCGCGGGCTTTGCGAATCAGCGGCTCGACGAAATCAGGGAATGCCTGATGCAGGTGGTGAAATCCTTCCGCATGATGGAAGGCCGCGCTTGGCAGGTGAGTCATCGATTTGGGATGAGTCCCCGCGAGTTTCTGGAGATCGCCGATTTCTCGGACGCGAACGAAGCGCAGTCCGGTGAGGCGCTGGAACTTCTCGGCGGCGACATGAAGCACATACGGGCAGCCGTTTCCGAGCTCAAGGAGATCGACAAGTTAAGCACTGGACTCGAGAAGAAGATCCGAATGACCCGTCAGGAAGTTTATGACGCGGAAGCGCGGATCGAAGCGGCAACGGCACGTGCGCATCAGGCGAAAAGTGAGTTGATCGAGGCCAATCTTCGCTTGGTCGTTTCCATTGCCAAGCGATATACGAATCGAGGCCTCCAATTCCTGGATCTCATCCAGGAGGGCAATATCGGGCTTATGCGCGCAGTGGACAAGTTTGAGTATCAGCGCGGATATAAGTTCTCCACTTACGCGACTTGGTGGATTCGTCAGGCGATTACCCGCTCGGTGGCCGATCAGGCGCGGACGATCCGCATTCCGGTGCACATGATCGAAAATTTGAACAAGGTGGTTCGGATATCGCGCGAACTCGTTCAGTCACTGGGCCGAGAACCCGGGCCCGAAGAGATCGCCGAGCAGATTGACATGGATCCGGACAAGATCAGTTCCCTGATGCGGCTGCTCTCCGAGCCGGTGAGTTTGGAATCACCCGTGGGTGAAGAGGATGACAGCTCGCTCTCGGACTTCATCGCGGACCCCAATGCGATCAACCCTCACGATGCGGTGATCAATTCGCATCTCGTCCAGGAGACAAAGGACGCGCTGGCGACTCTGACCCCCCGAGAAGCTCGGATCATCGAATTGCGGTTTGGGATCGGGGAAGAATCGGACGCCACCCTGGAAGAGGTGGGGCACGGTTTTTCGATCACCCGGGAACGTATTCGGCAGATCGAGGCCAAAGCGTTGCGAAAGCTCCGCCACCCGTCGCGAAGCCGTGTTCTGAAGACCTATGTGGACGACTAGGGGAGTCCGAGGGGCTCGTCGCCCTTTCCCCGGAATCCACCCGGAATCCCCCTCGGTATGGGGCGCCTGAGGGGTGCTCAGCAGGGACCGCCGACGCTCTCCAGCCAGGTCGCGATGTCTTCGGGGTAAGCAACCGCTGACTGCCGCTCGGCGATTCGGCGGAGCAGGTTCTGGCGAGTCTCGGCGCTGATCGTCGGCTCCGCGGTCAACTGGTCGGCAACGCTCTCGGCCAACTCGGCGCCCGGGGGTTCGAACTCTTCGCGAGCAACCGGATCGTCGGAAACCCCGAGAAAGACCTCGACGGCCTGTTCCGAGACATGGCCGGCATGTTTTCTTGACGCCACGATGTTTCCCTTGCCGGTCACGACGTTGCCCACCGAGAAGACCGTCGGGTATCGCGCGAGCTTGCCATAGCTCCAGTCCGTGAAGTTGAAGAGTTCCCCTTTCATCTCGATGCCCTCGATGGGATCGGGAATGCTTCCGATCGAGCTGATAACGACCGGACCGCGGCGCTCGAAGGTTTCGTCGGTCGCAACGACCCGGCCATCCTCGATTCTTGTGCGACGAAAACGAAGGCCACGCAGTTGGCCGTCTTCAACGATAAGCCCATCGGGCGCCGCTAAGGGCTCGACTTTCAGCTTGAACTTCTCGCTGGCCTTTTTGAGGAGCGTTCGGCGCGATTTCTTGACCTTTTCGATGCGTTCGGGAGGTGCTCCTTCGGGTATCGAAACCAGCGGCATATCGTCTTCCTGCCTGCGGTAGTAGATCGTACAACCGGCGAGCCCCAGTTCTTCCCAGGTCAGATCGTGGGCTGCCAAAATTTTGGGGATGCCCTTGACTTCAAGTGCCGTGACCTCAATGGCGATCCCGCGCTCGGCGAGGGCACGTTGGGTACAGGTCAGCGTGATTATTTTTGCCACATCGATGGAAGCAAGACCGCCGCCAACCACGATGCTGTCATCGTGGACATCAAAACGTTCCCCCGCGAAGCCCGAGTCATCGGCGTGATTGAATGCGATCACAAAAGGATTCTGGTAGACGAGCCCCTGGCCCACGTAGCGGTCTCCGCCCTCGATGGGGAGCGGCCTGTCTCGCCATGCGCCGTTCGCCAGGATCACACAGGCGAATCCCCACTCTTCGACGATCTCGGCGAAGGCAATGTCTCGCCCAATTTTCGTCGCCGGGATGAAGTGCACGAGGGGATGCGAAAGTTTTTCGCGGATGGAGGCGTACTCTTTTTCGCGCAGGCGCTCGTGCCAGCGCGGAAGCCCATCTTCGATCTTTCCATAGGGTCGCTTGTTCTGCTCGAAGACGGCGACCAGAATGCCCCGCTGTGCGAGTCGGTGGGCGATCTCGGCTCCGGCGGTAGCGCCGCCGATGACCGCAACGCAGTGGCTTGAAGAGGAATCTGTCATGCGCCGATTCTTGCAGCTACGCGGCCTGGCCACAACGACGATCGGCGACTCGGTGGGCCGCCGGCGGCGAAAAGTTTTCGTCGCGAGGCCCCCCCGGCTCGGGCCCGGGATGCGGTACGCTCGGCCGGGCGGGCCCTTAGCTCAGCGGTGAGAGCACCCGGCTCATAACTGGATGGTCCTCGGAGGGCCCACCATCATTCGGCACCCGGCACCCGGCGTCCACCACCCGCCATCCACCACCCGCCATCAACCCCCCACCCGGCCACGTCGCGGACCCGCGCAGGACTTTGCTTGGACAGGGCTAACGGCCTTCCGTGCGCCGCATGGGGGCTAGCTCGAGGGCCGCCAGCTCGGCGCTTTGCTCCGACAGAAAAACCGCGACGCCGCCGGTGGGTGCCCCCCCGCTGGATTCCCGGGCCCCTTGAGGGATGTCGGGTTGCGTCAGATAACCCGCCCAAACCCGGAGATAGAAGGTCTGGCCGGGTTTGGTTACGAATTCGACCTTGTTCCACGAGCGCGGGACGATGCCCAACCAGCGGAGCCTAGCGCTAAGGACATGGCGCCCCGGGGCCATCAACAAGGACAGGTATTCACCATTGTCAACCTGGCCCAAATCTTGCGCGTCGACTTTTAAGTCGACGCCGGGAACGCCCCGAAGGGATTCGGTTCGATAAACGTAGACAAGGGCATCGGCTGGGCCGGGATCCGTGGCGGGCGTGAAGAGCGGGCCGTCAGGCCCCCCCGTCTGGCAAGCCGCCGTGGCCAGGGCGAGACAGAGCACCGCCGCGACTATCTGGGTAGTTCCCCGCGCTTCAATTGAAATCTCAAATCGACGCATTTATCCTCCGCCCAGCACGCTCTTGGGGTTCCGTCATGGGTTGGTGCTTCGGGGATTCTAGCGGTGCTTCCGCTCGGCGCGAGTGATCCCGCCCGGGGGCTCTCTGCTATGCTAGGGGATTGAAACGCGGCGCCGCCGCCCGGGCAGAATTTCGATGAAAAACAACAAGGATCGCTATTGGGATTGCCTCGACCAGGCGATGGAG
>LWDU01033515.1_pt1 | contig 15024 bp, 11 predicted proteins | sample 727161 | NCBI WGS metagenome assembly LWDU01 (sample SAMN04566230, study PRJNA314399) | hydrothermal vent metagenome | isolation source: deep sea hydrothermal plume seawater | place: Mexico: Gulf of California, Guaymas Basin | collected 2004-07-11 | reverse complement strand
CTCCGTCGTACTCGACCTTATGCTGCAGCACGCCGAGAAATCCGATGCAATTACAAACCAAGAAATTGCCGTTATTGTGTTCAGGAAAGTGACTGCTGGATAAGATTCCTGTGGCAGCAACCGGACGTACTCGCTTAGTAAACCATTTTTTGTTGCCGATCCCTTTTCCGAGATTAACATAAGATCCAGTTCCACTTGTACCGTCATTGGCAAACTGGAATCCCCATTGATCAAAGAAGTCACCATGTGGGTTCGGGCCAATCGGAAATACGAATTCAATTTCAAAGGTACGCGGGTCAAAGCGGTAGACACCTGATTGTCCAGAGCGGAATGTTTTGGTAGGTGTTTCCATACTGGCGACATTGAAAATACCACGGCTCCAATGCAATCCACCGCCGGGACCAATTACAAATGCATTGGCGCTGTGATGAGAGTCTGCGCTGGAAAGGCCTTGCAGCATGCGAATCTTTTCATCGGCGACATTGTCACCATCCGTGTCTTTGAGGAACCAAATCTCTGGAGGTGCGGCAACTAATACTCCGCCGCCCCAAAATTCAAAACCGGTGACACTATTGAGTTTGTCGGCAAAAATTATACATTCGTCGGCCACTCCGTCGCGGTCTTCATCGGGAAAACAGAGGAGGCGGTCGGTTCGTGGTTGTGTGGGATTCCAGTGTGGGTAAGAGGGCCATACGGAAGCGAAAAGTTTGCCGTCAGGGTCGACAGCCATTTGGACTGGATTGATAAGTTCGGGGAACATTTCTTCAGAGGCAAAGACATTAACCTGCATGCCCTCGGCGACTTGCATCTTCTTAATACCTTCGTCGGCACCTAGGTACAGGTGTGCGCCTCCTTCGAGTTTTCCGGGAATGTTGGTTTTCACAACGAGTTCTGCGGGCAAGTTGTCATCTTTGACTTCGAGATCGCTACCGTGAGCAACTGCGATTACGCGTTTGTCGCGATTGTTAGTCATCACATCAAAAATTTCCATTTCACGTTTCATCACATCGGCGTTGGATTGACCGAACCAAGCTAGTTTGGATCGACCGCCGTAGACGTTATAACCGTCGACGACTCGATAGCGACTAAACCAGTAGTAGTTGCGATCTTGCACCGCTGAGTGGATACGTTTGACTAGTTCTGTTTTGCTTGCCTCTGGCCCCGTTTGTCCAAAGAGGGATTTCGTGATTATTCGTGCTAGCATTTCGTAGCCATTGTCTTTCAGATGGATGCCATTTAGCGTTTGTGACCCGTTGAGAGTTTGATACGCGGCTAGCGTTGGGTGAAAGATGTCCACAAATCGGACGGACTTTTGGTGGCAAACTTGTTGCATCGCTTGAGTGAACAATTCGAGTAAGACATTGTTCTGTTTACCGTCTGGGAGATGGGGGCTGTGGAGGTTTTCATGTGCAATTGGGGAAAAGACGACAACAGTGGGCGCGGCCGTACCGTTGTATTTTTGTGCCAGCATACCATCGATCATGGTCGCTAAGTTTTTGCTAAATGCGTCGACAGTGCCGGCTCCCCGCAAGGCTTCGTTGTACCCAAAGAAACAGAGTACGACATCGGCCTTGGTTTTTGTTAGCCATTGGTCAGCGCTACCGAAATTTGCCGAGCGTTGGCGGGCATTGACTTCGTCACCGGAAAAACCGAGGTTGCGAAATACGATCGAATGATTGGGGTGTAACGCTTGGGTGTAGGACTCCAACCAAGGATAATGCTGCATGCGATCGGCGAGTGTGTTACCGATAATGGTAATGTTGGCATTTTCCGGTAACTCCAGATTTTGGGCTGTCGTCGGTTGAGCAAACAAAAGACCGCAACAAACGGTAAAAAGTACTGTTGCAAGTTGGAAACGGTTGTTTGTTCGTCTTAGCATAGATCGCATAGATCAATGGTCCTATTTTAGATGGGTACAAAAACGCAATGCGTATTTTATCACGTTGAGGGGCAATTTACTATTAGTTGGGGCGATTGTTCGAGGCTGTCAGTTCTTAAAATTCCGCACAAATGTATCCACAAATTTGCACGAATGAACACGATGGTGAAAATGTTCAATCGCTGCGATGACTTCCATTTTCGCTTGCCGTGACAAAGGTAAAGGAGAAATATTGTAGAATATAGGCTTGTTTACTAACGATTGATTGACAATTTACTTCTTGGATCCTTATATGTTTTCTGCCTTGAAATTACTTCGTGCTGCTGTTCTTCTCACCGTCCTTGCCATGGTCAATCACGCTACGGTATTGGCGGCAGCGATCACACTACAAGTAACACCCGATCAAAAAAACGCCCTGTACCAAGTAGGTGAAACAGCTTCGCTCAATATCTCAGTGACCGAGGGAGACAAACAAATAACAACAGGTGTAATTGATTTCAGGGCCGACAATTTTCTAGAAACCGTCTCAGCGAAAACAGGCATTAAGCTAGCTGCAAAACCGGTGACTATCAAGTTGGCGTCAGACAAACCTCAGTTTATCCGTTGCCATGTGACTTACACACCAGTAACGGGAAAGCCAGTGATGTTGACTGTCGCGGTAGGATTTTCCGTTACAAAAATCAAACCGGGCTTGCCAGTGCCAGATGATTTTGATGCGTTTTGGGACAAGCAACGAGCGGAACTCGCCGAGGTCAAAATGGCTAGTACATTGACACGAGTCGAATATAGTGACTCTCAATTGGAATGTTTTGATGTACGGGTGACTTGTGTCGCACCGAGGCCTGTATCGGGTTATTACGTCAAGCAAAAAACAGCGGCAGCAAAGTCAGCGCCCGCTATTTTGTGGGTTCATGGAGCAGGGGTACGGAGTTCGTCGTTAGCGGCAGCCGTGACAGGAGCTCGAGCAGGTATGTTGTCGATGGATATCAATGCGCATGGCATTGCTAATGGAAAACCGGCTGATTTCTATAGAGCACAAACTAGTGGACCGTTAAAGGATTATCGATTTTCTGGCAGAGAAGATCGCGACACAATTTATTTCCGCCACATGTATTTACGGATTGTACGGGCGATTGATTTTCTAACCTCGCAACCAGAATGGGACGGAAAGAATGTGATTGTGATTGGTCATAGCCAAGGTGGCGGTCAAGCGTTAGTGGCTGGTGGGATTGATGCCCGGGTGACAGTGATCGCATCTGGTGTGCCTGCGATTTGCGATCATGGTGGCCGTGAACTTGGGCAGATTAATGGATGGCCCAAAATTGTGCCATACGATGCGAGCGGAGTGGCGGATGCCAAAGCACTCGAGGCATCTCGCTATATTGACGCCGTAAATTTTGCGAGTCGATTTCAGGGCAAGGCGATTATGAGTGTTGGATTTGTTGACTCCGTGTGTCCGCCGTCGAGTTGTTATGCCGCATTTAACGTGCTCAACGTAGAACCGGACAATAAAACAATGCTCAATGAACCTCTGATGGGTCATGCCGCACCGGCTCATATTAAGGATGCGTTCTTTGACTTTATTAAGCGCTCATTAAAATAGAATACGAACGAATATAAGATCGACTCGTTGCTGCACATTACGATATCATTTTTTGATGCTGCTGGAACTCTCGGACCTGCGTAATGATTTCTGAAATGCTCGGTTGCCGTTTGGCTGGGTCTTTTTCAAGTGCATTCATACAGATGGCCTCGAGCTGTGATGGAATCTTGCGGCGTGGATTCTTTTGACTTGGCAACATCGGTTGGTCGTGAATCACCATATCAAATGTTCCGTGAATATTCTTGCCCATAAAGGGAACATCGAGGCACAGTATTTCATAGAGCACGACGCCCGCTGAATATACGTCAGTGCGTTGGTCAACATAATAGCTGCCGACGATTTGTTCGGGAGACATATACAGTGGAGTGCCTGGACGCTGGCCGGTTGCGGTTAATTGCTCGGCACGGTTTTTTTGTTCCGGGGTCCGTTCTTCGTTTGGCATTCCCCAGATTTTAGCGACGCCCCAGTCGACTAAACAAACTTCTCCAAACTGCCCAATCAAAATGTTCTCGGGCTTGATGTCGCGGTGGATCACACCGTGCGCGTGGGCGTTTGCTAAAGCCTGACAGGCTTGCATGAAGATATCGAGCATCCGATCCAGCGTATACTCTTCTATTGCTGTGGCATCATGGGCTTTCAGTTTTTGAATTTGATGAAATAGATCGGTGCCCGCAATATACTTCATGGTGAAATAAAGATTGCCGCTAGGAGTCCGCCCCATTTCATAAATCGGAATGGTGTTGGGATGTTGTAGCTGCGCAGCAATTCGGGCTTCGCGCGTAAAACGCCGCCGTTCTCGGATATTGTCGGCGAGATGTGGATGAATCGATTTATGGACCACGACACGACCCAATCCAGCATCAACGCATGTATGTAGCGTCGCTTTACCACCTTTGGTCAACAACTTGAAATCGGAATACTTACTATAGTCGTTGATGAAATCTGGAGGCAGATTGGCATCTGTGATTGAAAGGAAGATGCTCGAGTAGTGATCTTTTCGGGTAGCCATGCAGTTATTGCTCTGAACAAGTGATGTTTCACGGGGAATAACTAGTTCGAGTAATATGATGCGTTTTAGTCGCCACGTAAACCGGTAATCCGGTCAACGGGAGGATTGAAAGGCGGCCATACAAGCCTAGGATTTCATGTAATTTCAGCAAGACTACACCTACACCAGTAGGTTTCTATCTAGGTTTACTTGGGCGTTTGGATTCTACTTCCTGAAAATACCAAACCGCTTCATCTTCGAGTTCCTGTTTAAAGGCGATCCATTGGCAATACTCAAGCCATTTGCGGTCGTGCAAAACTAATGCGTCGCGTGGGATTTCGTTGAGAATGCTATCGTTCATACTATAGGGTCCTTCAAAACACTCTGCTTTGCCTTCCTAATGCATATCTTCGATAACAGGTGTGACACGTTAGGTCACACGCTATCTATTAATACGAAAAAAACTGCGAATAGTTCACCGGTGGCTATACCGTAGGCCTCTTGTACAGCGAGAAAACCTATAAATGCGAGTTAATTATCGCCTAAAACCGCTTGGTAGATACGGTCGTCTTGTTCGTAAAGAACGTTCCATTTGCCACGCACAAGGAACGGATTCGATATCGTGTCCACTTTACCACTGGACTTAATGAGCACCGGTGGTCCTTTGGTCCAGTTCAAGAGATCTTTGGAATTCCAGTAGCGGCGGTTTACAATTTTTGTTGGCTGAGAAATTCCTATGTAGGCGTCACCGACTTGGACGATCGACATTGAAGCAATCTCCTCGTCGATCGATATTGCGGGCGCTTCATCAGTCTCTTGTTGCCATTGCAGCAAATTATCACTGCTAGCAAATCCTAAGCCTTGATCGAAATACAATCCCTGCATACCTCGATACCCCAACCAAAACCGATCGTCTCGCTTAAAAATGTTCGCTGGCATCGTCGTGACATGTGTGTCCCATTTATCTTCACGTCCTTGCAGCAGCGGGTTGCGAGCGGATTTAATCCATTGACCAGTTAACTCTGTTGCAATTACAACGCCGATGTTTTTTGATGTCATTTTCGTGTCGTGGACATCTCGTCCAGAGTAGAACAAATAGTACCGGCTTTCATGTTTAATCACGGAAGCTGGAAGTTTAGCGACAGCCCCGTCCCAACTTCCAGACACGCCGACATCGACAATTGGATTATTGGCTTGTTTCTTCCAGTGCACACCATCCTCTGAGATCGCCAACCCAATTCGTTCGTGCCAATTAGATTCCTTGGTGTCTTGTGCTTCAAAAAAACAATAATAGCGATTGTCCTCAACAAACACATAAGGATTATCGACCGCAGTAAAATCCCAACTACCTTCACTGCCGCGGTCAATCACCGGCTTGCCCATGGGTGTCTCGACCCACGTCTTTCTGAAATTGAGTTTGACGGTGACTTCTTGGGCGCAAAGGGTTGTGGCACACAATAGAAGTACGATGATTGTTAGAGGGATACGGATCATGGGTTGTTTATGGTTTACCAATGGTATCTTGGAAAAACTGCAACGCCGGGGAAAATGCAAATTTATGACTCCCAGTCGGTACACTAAACTGTGGCGGCTCACCGCCAGCTTGTCTATAGAGCGGGGTGACGATTTTTAGGCACGACAGTGTGTCAGCTGGACAATAACCGTTCTTTTTAGCATGAGAAACGCGCAATGCTTGCGGTGTCACCCTCCGTGTCAGTTTTAGCAGATCATCGGCATTCGACAGCTTGTAGATCTCGCACACACAATTCGGCTGGCGATCTCGCATAAGCGACTTAAGCGTTTTGATTAGGGTCGCTGGGTCATCTGCTGACAAGGAAAAAGGTTGGTGGGCGATCAATGGTAATACTTCATTCGGCAAACCGGTTGTCCCGTTTAGGTGGAGTTGTGCTCCGAGCTTTTTGATTTGGGGTACGAGTGATTTGTCCTTGAGCCAATCGGGCCATAAGCGAATCGTTTCAACTTTAGCATCGACGAAAGCGGCGATCGATTGTGGATTTGGAATCAAACCTAATTGTTTCGCCTCGGGTAGTAGTTTGCGAAATAGCAGGGCTTGTTCAACGCTGCGGACGCCCACGATCGTACGTTGAGGGTCACCATATTTAATGACCTCTGCGGCGACTTGGTGAGCATACTTTGTGCCCTGTTCTTTGAGATCGAGTAATACGTCAATTTTGGTTTTGCATTGTTGTAGCGCTTCTCGTAGCTCTGGAATTCGTTCGCCTTGGTATTTCTTGTCAAACCAAGAGCCAGCATCGAGTTCTTTTAGTTGGGCCAGTGTTTTATCGGAAGCAGTGCCTTCTGAGTCAGTGGTGCGGTTGAGTGTCGCATCATGCAGTAAATAGAGTTTGCCGTCACGGGTAGTACGGACATCCATTTCGACCGCAGTCGCTCCGACTTCGATAGCTCGGGCAAACGCCGACAATGTACATTCGGGTCGTTCCGCACTGGCACCTCGGTGAGCAATAATTTGTTTGACGTGGTTCGCCGTGTTGTCATTTTCCCGAAGCAAACCTTCCGCGGCGACCGTCGTGAATTTGCTAGGATTGCTAGATAGCATCCCGCCATTTTGAATGCATAGATTTAATTGGCTAGCATCGCGTCCTTTAGGGGCGTGTGTCCAGAGATTCAGTGAACGTCCTGCGCCGGGAAAAAATGCGAACGAGAACTCAATTAATATGCGTGACTGTGGGTTAGCGAGTGTCTTGGATAAAGCAACCCAACCATTTCTCGACGTGCGTTGAACTTTCAGGCATTGCAGCGACCCATTCGCACCACCAATAACGACCTTTGCATTTGGTCGGGAACTGTTGTGAAAGGGACCCCAATCAGCGGGTGCTGAATTTTTCTTCTCAAATTCAAATCCTCGACTGCTATAGACCGTTTCTGCCCCGATCGCCAATGTCGGGAAAAGCAGAATCGCGACTATCAATAAATGCGGGTAAATCAATTGTTGGTTTGTAGACATAATCGAATTGTATTGACACTCCGGGTCTTGGTTTGAGCTGCTGGCTTACTTAAAGGTCAATACGTCTCCTTGGTCAATATAGGTTGCGACGTCGTCAGCGTTGATCGTCTTGGCTTTGTCAAAACCACGGACCGTCAAGGAAAATTCTCCGGCAACTTGGTGCATCACCAAACCGGCGTCACACAGTTCACGGAATCCTTCTAGGAATCGCACTGTGATTTCCGGTTCTTCGCGACTGCGAAACATGACATGTGTGTCAGGCGTTTTTTCTGCGTAGACGGCCAGCATCCGCTGTGCGGATTCGAATTCGGTGTTGTTGCTTTTTAATTCGATGATTCCGCGGTCGCGAGTGATGGATAAGATGGCTAGTGCTTCAGAACTCAGATCGTAATCTTCAGCGGAACAGTTGACCAATCGCATGGCAGCTAATTCCGCAAGTGCTGCCAGTGTAGGAACGCTAAAAGTCAGCTCTTTCCAGATGCTAGCTTGTCCCGCTGCGCTAGCGAAAAATGGGGGAATAGACACGGTTAAAATGGCCTTTGTAGAGTTTGGAAAATGTGTGCGGTTGGATGTAGTTGAGTGCAGATTATTGTGACAGTAATTGTCCACCGAAAATAGTAAGGAATGCGAGCAGTAAGTTTGCACACATTAGAAATGCCCAAGCGAATAATGAAAAAACGATGGTGCGGGGCCAACTCAATTTTAACCATACCATCGATAGCGGAAACAATACGATAATAAAATATCCACCATATCCTTGATATGCCGTCAGGATGTAAATAATCGCTATTGCTACGCACCGACTAGATATCTTAACGACTGAGAGCTGGTTCATGTCCGTGCCGTCTGACGCGATCTTGGCGGCAGTCGACAGTCTAATCCTGCACAGCAAGGCAATTCCCGTAATTGGAATCGCAAGTACAACTGCTAAGCAGAGGACAACAACGACGATTTCGAACATATTCAGCATATCCTCTAGTGTACATCTGCCCCTGTCCTCAGGCAAACACGAGCGGCTAATCCTCAAGACTGTCACAACCGGAATATCTTACGTACTTCTTGTATATTATCTTAAAGCGACACTGAAATCCTTCAATTTGCCTCTGCTAATAACCTAGATTTCAAGCACTTACCGGTCGCTCCGTCATGTGAGTCCAAGATTCGACCGTCGCATATTTTAGGCACCAAGAGGGATATTTGTGATTCAATCAACAGAAACAACTCGGCTTACTCAGCAAGCATCAACTACACCACAAGCTGGTGTAACCGTGACTGTCCGCGCGAAATCAGTTACAGCGGCACAGCAAGCGAAAAAGGGGTCTACCGCTAACATCACGGATGATCCGATCCGCATGTATTTGATGCAAATGGGACAGATTCCATTATTGACTCGTGCGGAAGAGTTAGCGGCGGCCAGAAACATAGAGCAATCATGCCGGCGTTATCGCCAAAGTATGTTGGCGACAAATTATATGTTGGAAGCAGCCCTGCAGATGCTTGAACAGGTACAGCAAGGAAATCTGCGTTTGGATCGTACGATCGAAGTCTCCGTAACCAACGTGGCAGGTAAGGAAGCGATATTGAATCGCATGGGACCTAATCTCGCAACTTTGCGTACCCTGATGGAATCGATCCGCAAGGATTTTAGCATTGCAATTTACCGTAAAAATCCACGCCGCATCCAACAGGCAGCTTGGCGGCGATTAGTGGTACGTCGAAACAAGGCAGTGCGACTCATCGAAGAATTGAATTTGCGCACCAATAAATTACAACCTGCCTTTGAACAACTGTGCGACATTCAACTCCGCATGACCGCGTTGCGCGATCAGTTGGCAGCGACGGATAAACGCAAAAAGAGTGATTCATGGGCCGACCCAGCGGCACTCAAATCGGAGTTAGTTTACTTGATTAAGGTGACAGGTGAGAGTCCCGCAACATTGGCGCGACGCGTCAGTAAGACTCGCAAACTTTGTGACAACTATGATGAAGCTCGGCGAGAACTCTCAGCAGGGAATCTGCGGTTAGTTGTGTCGATTGCTAAGAAGTATCGCAACCGCGGAATGAGCTTTTTAGATTTGATTCAAGAAGGAAATACCGGTTTGATGCGAGCGGTTGAGAAGTTTGAATACCGCCGTGGATATAAATTCTCTACATACGCAACCTGGTGGATTCGACAAGCGATCACTCGTTCTGTAGCGGATCAAAGCCGTACGATTCGAGTGCCTGTGCATATGGTTGAGGTGATGACACGGGTCCGCAACGTAACTCAAAAATTAGTGCAGGATATTGGGCGGGAACCTTCCCCTGAAGATATTGCTGAGAACAGTGATTTGACGATCGATGAAGTGGTATGTTTGCAAAAGATGCTCAAGCAACCACTGTCGCTAGATCAACCGATGGGTGATAGCGAGAATAATGAGTTTGGCGATTTTATCAAAGACCATCGCTTCTACGATCCATTGTCCAATGCTAACCAACAAGCGCTCAAATCACATTTGGGCGAAGCGATGGAGATTCTGAGTTGGCGTGAGCGTGAAATACTGAAATTGCGATTTGGTTTAGCTGATGGATATTCCTATACGTTGGAAGAAGTCGGGCGGATTTTTCAAGTGACTCGCGAGCGAATCCGTCAAATCGAATGCAAAGCAATGAATAAGTTGCAACAACCATTCCGCTCTAAGAAGCTAAAGTCGTTCTTGGATTAGTAGTAAGTGAGAGCACGATGTTTCAGGTCGTAATGGCAACCACGGTATAAACCGATTGTTTTGCCGAGTGGCTGCATCTTACGGCCACCGCGGATCACGTGCGTATCAATACTCCGCTGTAATCTCTCCACGTGACGGTAATATTCAAGTAGTGTATAGTTACTTTGTCACAAGTGCAAAAGCACCAAACATGTTGCGATAAATGGAGAGTGGATTAAATTGGATGATAAATAGTGTGTTGTCCGACTACATGATGACTAATCGAAAAATTGAGTTTAGGAACTATAACAGATGACTGCCCGAGTGAAAATGATATCCGCGCTGATCGCTATATTGTTATTGGTGGGCTCTGTTTTCTTAATTCCTCGTTCCGCGCAGGGGCAGGATACGATCGAGTTTTTAAATGGTGTGAAGATGCAGGGAGTTGTCAAGGAAATTCGCAACGAAAATCGCGAATTTGATTTTGAAGTAGTGATTGGTGGCAAGACTTTTTTGCGGACGTATGCGTTTCATAAAGTTCATGCTGTGACGCTGAAAAATAAACGGCATGTGGTGACTGCAAAGAAAACTGCGACAAACAGTGGAGGCTCTGGGGCAGCAGATCAAGAATTGGTGCGGTCGCGGGCGGAGGTCCAACAAGCGATTGCGTCGGCGGGTGATAATTTTCCGGATTGGTGGGACGAGACGAAGTTGGAATATCCCGCGTCCTTGGATTTAAACTGGCCACTTAAACCTGTGGGGAATTGGAATAGCCAGCGGAACATAGGGCAGTTTATTTGGGATGTTGTAAACCCCAACCCCGGCCGTTGGAATGCGGGCATCAAGTTCGTATACGAGCGGTGGCAAACACAAAAGAATGATAGCGAAAAAAATCAACGAAACATGATTAAACTGGGTATTATGTTTTTTAACTTGAAGCAAGATTACGCTCGGGCTGCGTATTGGTTTGAGCGAGCGGGTATTCAAAAAGGGAGTGGCCAAAGTGTAAAGCTCGCGGAATCTTATTGGCGATTAGGGTCTAAATCAATGGCTATCGAAATGGTGACGAATCGCAGCCTACCAGCCAGTGTAATTAAGCTGCATGGTGATATGGGAAATTATCAGTCGGCAGTTAAACTTGCAAATTCATTTAAAAAAGGTGGAAGTACAAATCCGCTCATTGATATGTTCCTCGGCGATGCCCTCCGTCACAACGGTCAAATTAGTCCAGCGATTGCTGCTTATGAACGAGTCGTCAGTAGCACTTCATTCAAGAATGATAATTACGAAAAAAAGGTGAAGGCTCGTGCTCGTGATAGTATCGAAGCGATTCGGTTATTGTCTGCGTCCAACGTGACCAACGTGCGAGATGGCGCTTACCGCAGCGCTTCCACAGGCTATGTAAGTGCGGTTGAAGTCGAAGTTCAAGTCGCCAGTGGACGATTGACATCCGTAGAAGTTGTTCATCACTCGGAGAAGCAGTTCTATTCTTCGATTGAAGATACGACGTCACAGATAATGAAGCGGAACAGCGTTCAAGGGATCGATGGCACGACCGGTGCTACGATTACTTCACAAGCGATAATCAACGCTACGGCCAAGGCTTTGGCAAAAGGTGCCAAGTAAACGCTGGTCGCTGCCCATTGTCACCTATTGCAAAACGGCGGCATTGGATATTATGGCAAAGATATGGCATCGTTAGCATCATTCTATACCGCGGATCGTAAAGGTCTCTCGTTTGAACTGTTTCCACCGAAGACAGAAAAGGGAGATGCTGCGCTGCTCAAGCACGTCGAACGTTTGAGTGAATTTAAGCCGGACTATGTTACCTGTACTTATGGGGCCGGAGGTTCGACGCGGGGTAAGACACTGGACATTGTTTCAGCGGTGAAGCAACAGTTTAACGTGCCGGTTGCCTCGCATTTAACCTGTGTTGGTAGCACTCGCGAGGATTTGCGGCAGTATTTGCATGACGTTGAGCGTCGAGACATTGACTTTGTTGTTGCACTGCGTGGAGACCCACCACAGGGTGCCGCGACATTCGAAGCCGTTGAGGGTGGGTTGCAATATGCGAATGAACTTGTCGACTTGATCAATGGTGAGTTTCCCAACTTAGGGATCGCCGTTGCTGGATATCCCGAAGTGCATCAAGAAGCGCCATCCGCCGATATTGATCTGGACAACTTGAAACGCAAAGTTGACTGTGGTGCGGATATTGTAATTACTCAGTTATTTTACCGGACGGAAGATTATTTTGATTTTTGTGATCGCTGTGTTGTCGCCGGAATAACAGTCCCGATTGTTCCCGGCATTTTGCCAGTAATAAACCTTGCTCAAATCCAACGTATTACATCGATGTGCGGGGCGAAGTTACCGCAGACTTTTGTTGATCGGTTAGCTGAGCGCAGCGACGATGACGATTGGCAATTTAAGGTTGGCGTTGAGTTTGCGACTGCTCAAGTGAGTGAACTTTTAGCCAGCGGCGCTCCGGGCGTGCACTTTTACGTGCTCAATAAATCTCAAGTAACGGTGGAAGTTCTAACGCAGGTTGGTTGGAGTCGCGAGTAAGAAGAATAGTTCTGCAGGCAATAGTCGTCAGCAGTTACTCGCCTTGGATCTCAGCTAACAACAGTTCAACATCATTGCTGGCGACGTTCCACATGCGTTTGAGCATTTCACGAGCGTCGACAAAGTCATAGTTTTCGATATCTCCAACAATGCCGTTTAGTGGCTGAGGTGAATCAAGACTGTCTTCTACTTGTCGTACAAATTCAAGCATGTCTTGGGAAAGCTCGATGGCTTGGTCCATATGCATTTGACCGCGGGCGATCGCACTCATTTGGCTGGGAAATAGTTCTTGGTCAATGAGATCGAGTGAGATAAGTTCGATGAGCGCCGTTTCCACTCCGCCCGCATGTTGATCACCACGTTCACCAGAGAATTGGATCAGCGGTTCGTGTAGCCAGCGGAATTTGTTATGTTCACAGCCACTGATGCGGATTCCTTCTTGGATTGCGTTGCGGTGAACGATCGAGCCATGGACGTCGACAACATAAAGGCCTGCTGGTTGGAGCCAGTTCATCAGGGCGTCGGCGTATCCGGCAACGTATTGAATTAGTAAGCCAGGCGTGATGTCGATGCTCAGCCCAAAAGGCAGTCCCCAAGTGAGGTGTCCGTATTCCAATGGAGGCGCGATGACTATTTCCGGATAGCGTTTTTGAAGTTGGTCGAGGACGGCATAGCTTTGCAGCGTGTCGGTTGCCAATGGCAAATGAGGGCCGTGTTCTTCAACCGCTGTGTCAACGCTAAAGCAGGCGATGCTGTTGGCCTTTGGTGCGGGCCAGTCGCGTTTGGGTAATTCGATGACGACGAGATCTGTTTCGAGTTGTTGTCGTTGAGTGCTGCCGGCTAGGTAAGGGAAACAGTGTTGGATACGATCGAGTAGGTCGCCTTTCAGGGCGGGATTCATGGCTTCATGGTACAGAGGTGGCAGGACGAGAGGCCCTAGTTCTTCAATGACTTCTGCTGGGGTGCCGATGGAGACGATCGGCAGTACCGGGCACTCATAACGGATACGGTCTTTGAGTTTGGGAAGCGAGTAACTGGTGAGTAGTGGCCCGTCGTTGAGTTTTTGCGGTAAGCAGAATGAGCATTTAGTCATGTTAAGTATCAAGTTTGGTTAGGAGTGGAACTGCAGATCGATATGGGGAGATCTTGATTCACCGAGCCCATCTTCAGGGAATTGGTTTTTGGTGGTACGATGGCACTTAATCGTTACTAAATTGTGTTCAAAGCATAACACAATCTAAGCGATGGACGCCACTGACAAGCGGGGTTCTAGAAGAAGATAGTAGTGTTACACAGTTTAAAAAGGAATGTAGCAACCGATGTCTAGTTCGATGTTTAGTTCGATGAAGATGGCTGCCCCCGATGCAATATTAGGGCTTAATGCAGCATTTAATAGCGACGAGAATCCAAACAAAATCAATCTTGGTGTTGGCGTTTACAAAGACGAAACGGGGATTACTCCGATTCTTGAGTGTGTTAAGCAAGCCGAGCGGATGTTGATGGAATCCGAAAATAGCAAGTCTTATCTGGGAATTGATGGTTTACCCGAATATGCCAAGCTTGTCAGGCAGACATTGTTTGGCAGTGATGTAGATATGTCGCCAATGGTGACTTTACAAACGCCAGGCGGTACGGGTGCATTACGAGTAGCGGGCGATTTTTTGAAATCGAAAGCTGGCGCCAGTCGAATTTGGTTGAGCAATCCTACTTGGGCGAATCATGCTGCTATATTTTCCGCTGCGGGACTTGCAACGGATAGTTATCGCTATTTAGGTGAATGCGGCAAATCTCTAGATTTCACGGGGATGATGGAGAGTATTGCAGCGATACCCGCGGGCGATGTTATTTGTTTACATGCGTGTTGTCATAATCCGACGGGTGTGGATCCGACAGCAGAGCAGTGGCACGAGATCGCAGCAGCTTGTGCGGCTGGCGGAGTGTTACCGTTGATTGATTTTGCTTACCAAGGATTTGCCAATGGTATTCGAGAGGACGCCGCGGCGCTGCAGCCTTTTTTGAACAGTGGCGATGAGTTCATGGTTTGCAGCAGTTTTTCGAAAAACTTTGGTTTGTATGCAGAACGCGTGGGTGCGTTGACAATTATCTCTCAAGACAGTGATACTGCTGCGATTACGTTGAGTCATGCTAAGAAAGCGGTACGGACGAACTACAGCAATCCGCCGAAGCATGGCGGAGCGATTGTAGCGACGGTACTAGGTTCGACTGAGTTGACGGCATTATGGGAATCGGAAGTTGCCGCGATGCGAGATCGGATCAACGGGCTGCGTCAAGAATTTGTGGCGGCGATGGTTTCTC
>LWDU01040442.1_pt2 | contig 15029 bp, 11 predicted proteins | sample 727161 | NCBI WGS metagenome assembly LWDU01 (sample SAMN04566230, study PRJNA314399) | hydrothermal vent metagenome | isolation source: deep sea hydrothermal plume seawater | place: Mexico: Gulf of California, Guaymas Basin | collected 2004-07-11 | reverse complement strand
GGCTCCGAGTGAACACTTGACTCTCCGCAACCCCGTGCATAGGATTCCGCGATTGCAAAACTCAGGTTTCTGAGTCGGCGCAGGGTAGCGCAAGCGAGTCACGGTTCTAATGTTGTGCTGAGTTGATTCTTCGAGTGAAGCGTCCGGCTGACATTTCGGCTGACGGAATAACTCGTCTGATCGGCACGATCGGCTGGCAAGTGACGGGTACGTCGGGTTCTTCCGGTTCTACGCCGATTTTTCTCGCTCGGTTTTTTGACCGACTGCAAACAGTGACTTATATTCCTTCGGGTCGCAATTGTGTCACCATTTATTCGACCCGCTCACCGGTGCGATTCGCAAAGAAATAGGCACTCCATGGCAGGAGCGCTTTTTAATCGTGCTGAGAAGTTCCCTGCGGACAGGCCTTTGCCTGGGCCTGTTGAGTCGAAAGGTGCCGATGCGTCAATCTCCCCACCGAATGAGAGTCTGGTCACTGCTGCTTTTGGTCCTTGGGAGTCCATGGGCAACGGCTCAGACCTCACCTAGGATCCAGATTCCTCCGAGTGCCGTCGCCGATCTAGCGGAGATGGGTGGCGTCATTAATCAGGGTCGCGAGTTGGAAGGCGAGAAGCGGTGGAGTGAAGCACTGCGGTACTACCGGGCCGCATTGAAGTCCAACCCGGGCCAGGCATTCCTGCGAGAACGCATGGATGCCGTTAAATCGCATGTCGATGTTGCTCGCCGCTACGCCGACAAGAGTTTCGTGGCTTCCGTCGCAGACAGTTCGCGGCAACAATCGTTAGCCATGTTGAACGAGATCCTGGGAAAAATCGACAGGTATTACGTTAACCGACCCAGTTGGTCGCGAATCGTCGAGCGTGGAGTTCGTCAGCTTGAATCATCACTTCAGAACACTGAGTTCTGCCGGATTCACAACTTGAGTGACCGAGGGCATTCCGAAACGTCTCATTACATCGCTGAGTTGCGTGCCGAATTTGCCAACCGCATTTTTCGATCGCGTCACGATGCGTACTGGGCGGCCGACCACGCTGCGCAACTTGGTCAACAGCGAATCGGGATCCGACCAACTGCCATCGTGTTGGAGTTTGCATCCGCCGCCAGTTACGCCGACGACTACTCGACGTTTCTCACCCCCGCCCAGCTTGACGAAACGTTCAGCCAAATTGAAGGGAGTTTCGTCGGCCTGGGAGTTGAATTAAAGGTCGATCAACGAACTCTGCTGATTGTGCACGTCATTGAAGGTGGTCCGGCCGACGAGGTTGGGCTCCGGGACGGTGACCGTATTGTCGGTGTTGGTGGACAATCGACGGTGCAGTTGGGTGCCGAGAAGGCGGCGGACATGCTTCGAGGCGAAGCAGGGAGCGCGGTGCGTATCGAAGTTCAGTCAAGAGAGACTCGCCGTTCCATCCAGGTAACTCGACGCCGGGTCGACGTTCCGAGTGTCGAACGTGTGCAGATTCTCGATCGGCAAAAAGGTGTTGGCTATTTTCACTTGACGAATTTCCAGAAGACAACAGGCCGCGACGTCAATGAGGCACTTTGGACGCTACACCGTCAAGGCATGCGTTCGTTGATCATCGATCTCCGGGGCAATCCGGGCGGGTTGCTTCCCGCGTCGGTAAACGTTGCGGACAAGTTCCTGGCCAGCGGACTGATCGTATCGACACGAGGACGAAGTGCTGGCGAGGACGCCGACTTTACCGCGCATTCTCCGGGGACTTGGGACACGCCACTTTATGTCTTGATCGATGGTGATTCGGCAAGTGCGAGTGAAATTCTTGCCGGGGCCATTCACGACCACCGACGCGGTATCGTCATTGGCCAAAGGAGTTATGGCAAGGGCAGTGTTCAAGGGATCTTCCGCTTGAACCATGATATCGGTATTCGCTTGACGACAGCTAAGTTCTTCTCCCCGAGTGGCCAAGCGATAAGCGGTGTGGGGATCCAGCCCGACGTCGCCGTCGAGATGGTTGCACGTGTAAGTCCAGATGGAACAACCTTGCCACTTGTCGAAGATCCGGTCATCCGCGCTGGTCTGAATCTAGCTCAACGCAACTTGGCGCAACGCTAGGCATCTTTCCACTGGCACGTCGTTACCCGATACTAGGGTCGAAGTCCTCTTACGGATCTACATCCCTTGTTGATAACGGCAACGAATGTTCTTTGCACTTGGTCGCTGGGTTGCTCGGCATTGGCTGGTGGTTACCTTTCTTTGGGTTGCCATCGTCGTGTTTGCCAGAGTCAAAGCGCCGGAGTGGAACTCGGTGGCCTACGATGGAGACTTGGCCTATTTGCCGGCAGAATCTCCAAGTGTGAAAGGTCGTGAGTCTCTAGCTGTCTTCGGCGAAAACCGAGCCCGCAGCCAAGTTGTCCTGGTCTTTGAACAACAGTCGGAACAACCGACGCGCAGCGAACGATACGTGCAATGGCGAATCTCGCGAGATCTACAGTTCTTGCGAGGAGTAGCACGGTTGCGGCAAGCTCAAGAGCTGCAGGACGCTGACCAATCGCTTCACTCGACGGGGTCCAAGGATGACCGTGTGAAGGCGATCTTAGAGGACGCTGAACATGCGTTAAATGAAGCGGTGTATCTTGACGAGCTGCTCGATGATCGATTTAAGAACTCGACCTCGCGATTGGCAGCCGCTTACTTGTACCGCAGTCAGTTATACGAGCAATTAGAAGAGGTGAGGTTCGCGCGCGAGGATCGCCAGGCGGCCACGGACCTCGACCCCAACCTTGTCCTAGATACTGAAAGGGTAGTCGGCTTACTCGAACCGGTTAACCTCGAAAACTGGGTGGATGTTTGGACCTGGCTCGATCCGGTTTTCGGCGCGAAGCTCGTTAGCCGCGACGAGAGGGCCAAGTTGATCGTGGTTCAGTTGGCAAATGAATTCCTCGCCATTCGCAACAAAATCGACCTGGACTTTTTGCACGGCTTGGTTGCAACTGCGCAGAGTGAGGCCGAAGAGTGGGGAACAAGGCCGACGGTCGGTGTCAGCGGTTCAGCGGCGCTCGGCGGCGACCTCCTCCGCTCGGCTAAAGAGTGTATTCAACATACTGAATGGTTCACGATCGTCCTGGTCGTATTAATCCTTGCCGTTGTCTATCGCTCGCCCATGTTAGTCATCGTGCCGCTGCTCAGTATTGGCGTGGCAATGGCCGTTTCGGTAGCGCTGATTTCCGCCATCGCCTACTGGTCGCAAGGATCAGCCGGAGCTTGGTGGGAGCTGAAAATTTTTACCACCACGCGGATCTTCGTCGTCGTGATCCTGTTTGGGGCGAGTACCGATTATTGCCTGTTCCTTATTTCTCGGTACCGTGAGGAGTTACAAAAGACAGCGGATCGAGCTCAGGCGATGGCGTGCGCGATGCGCGGCGTGGGTGAAGCACTCTCGGCGAGCGCACTGACCACAATTGTCGGCTTGGGCATGATGTGGTTCGCTGATTTTGGCAAGTTCCGTTTTAGTGGGCCCGTCATTGGATTGGCGCTGTTCGTTTCGTTGGTGACTTGTCTCACTTTGACTCCTGCCATTCTCTACGGGTTCTCCCGATTCCTCTTTTGGCCCGGGCGTGTCGTGCCGGACTCTGAACGGAAAAAGGACTCGACTCCCGCTAAGCCACGTCGAATCGAATTGCTGTGGCAATGGACGGCGGACTCGATCGTCCGCAGACCGCTGTGGTACTTGGTCGGCGCGTTGTTGGCCATGCTCCCGCTGGCGGTCATCGGTACGTTTGCGCCGCGGATCACCTACAATTCGCTCGCATCTCTCGACCCAGACCAACCGAGTCGTGTCGGTGCGGAGATCATGCGGCGGTATTTTTCCGTGGGTGAGAGCAGTCCGATCACCGTGCTCGTCAATCACCCGCGGGCCGATTTCTCGGACTTCGCCGATCAGCTCAAGATTCGTGAATTGACGAGCAGTTTATACGAGATCGCTGGTGTCGACATTGTCCGAAGCATCATCGATCCCCTTGGTGACTTTCCGCCCGATCGGACATTGAGCATGGTCGATCCCGACGCTTTGCGAACAATCATGTCGCGGCCCCATCGCCGCACGTCGAGTCTTTTCCTCGGTAGTGAATACGACGACCGAACCAACGCGGCTCGTATGGATGTGATTGTTGGCCCAGATCCTTTCTCCGCAGAAGCAGCCCAGATTGTCGGCAAGATCGAGCGGACGCTGGCCAGACTGTCTAAGGACACCAATTCGTTTTGGGAAAATACGGAATTCCATTTGGCCGGCACAACCGTTGGGATTCGCGATCTCCGCGATGTGACCCAGTCTGACACCGTGCGAATTCGCTGGTTAACGGTGCTTGCGGTGTACCTTGTTCTGATCGGCATCACTCGCCGCGCCGGTGTATCGGCCTATATGATCGCCTCGGTCTTGCTGACGTATCTGGTGACGTTAGGATCCGTTTGGTTACTCTTTAATTGGATCGCTGGCGATGACTTTCCAGGGCTCGACTGGCGAGTACCACTTTTCTTATTCGTGATTTTGGTGGCGATCGGTCAGGACTATAATGTCTATCTTGCCATGCGGGTGTTTGAAGAGCAGCGAATTTTGGGACCGATCCGTGGCGTTCGCCAAGCCGTGATCAAGACGGGTGGCATCATTACGAGTTGTGGTCTAGTGATGGCTGGTACTTTTTTCTCGATGACGGCGACCGCGTGGAGTCCGTGGCTGGGTAGCGTGCTCGGCATCCCCGGATGGTCTGGTCAGACAGGAAACTTGCAAGCGATTGTTCAACTGGGTGCGGCCCTCTCGCTGGGAGTCGTCCTCGATACGTTTATTGTCCGTTCTGTCTTGTTACCATCCTTCCTCGTTTTGCTCTGCCATTTGCGGTGGAACCGGCGACGGTGATGGTCTTTCTGTGAGGTGCACCGATAGTGACTCCAAATGAAGTACTGGCAATTTGCCGCGAACGAGACATCAAGGCCGTCGACCTGCGGTTCACCGATTTTCTTGGACTCTGGCAGCACACGACCATCCCCGTCAGCAAACTGACCGAAGAGTCGTTCGAAGAAGGGTACGGCTTCAACGGATCGAGCCTCCGCGGATGGCAGGCAAAAGACGAAAACGACATGCTGATCGTCCCGCAAGCCGAAACGGCCTTTGTCGACCCGTTCACTGCCTTGCCCACGCTGAATATTATTTGTGCCATCCAAGATCCGATCACCGGAGAGGATCACAGTCGCGACCCACGAAATGTCGCTCGCAAGGCTGTCAATTATCTGCGGACGTCCGGTGTTGCGGATACGGCCTACTTCGGACCCGAAGCGGAGTTCTTTATTTTCAACGATGTGCAGTTCGATCAAGATTCGCACACCGGGTACTATCATCTCGACAGTATTGAGGGCGAGTGGAATCGAGGCCGCAACGAGCCGCCCAACCTGAGCCACAGAGTTCGTAACCAGGAGGGTTACTTCCCTGTTCCCCTCGCCGATCACTTGATGGATGTCCGCAACGAGATGATGCAAACCATGATCGATGCCGGCCTGGATGTTGAGTGCCAGTATCATGAAGTTGCCAGCGAGGGACAGGCTCAAATAGACCTCAAGTACCAAGAGATGGTACATATGGCCGACCAAATGATGGTCTACAAGTACATCGTAAAGAATGTTGCCAAGAGTAAACAACTGACGGCCACATTCATGCCCAAACCTGTCTTCGCCGACAACGGCTCAGGGATGCATATTCACATGTCGCTGTGGAAGAACGAAACTCCATTGTTCGCCGGCAGCCACTACGCTGGACTGAGCGAAATGGGGCTCCACGCGATCGGCGGAATCCTCCGCCACGCACCTGCCTTGTTGGCGTTTACCAACCCCACAACCAACAGCTACAAACGACTCATCCCCGGATGCGAGGCTCCAGTAAATCTCGCCTACTCACAGAGGAATCGGGCGGCCGCCTGTCGTATACCGATGTACAGCAGCAGCCCAAAAGCAAAACGCATCGAATTCCGGTGTCCCGATCCCAGTTGTAATCCCTACTTGGCATTTTCCGCGATCTTGATGGCCGCGATTGACGGCGTGCAGAACAAGATCTCCGCCGGTGAACCGCTCGATGGCCGCATCGACGAACTCTCACCGGAGGAGGCCAAGGGGATTCAAACGACTCCCGGTTCACTCGCTGCATCGCTCGATGCGTTGCAAGATGACCACGAGTTCCTGCTGCGGGGCGATGTGTTTACGTACGACGTCATCAGCACGTGGATCGACTACAAACGCCGTAACGAAGTCGACGCGTTGCAGCGCCGTCCCCATCCATACGAGTTCTGCATGTACTACGACGTGTAGGTCGCTAGCCGCGAATTCGATCTTGGATCTTGGCCACGACCGCCTGAAATTCTTCACGTAGTTGGTTGAACAGACTGCGTTCTTTGGGGCCTTCGGCCTGTACATAGTTCAGCATGATATCCTCGGCCGCCAGGAATTCGGCCGCGATGTCGGCAACCTCGCTGGCGATTTCGACCGGGATGGTGGTCACACCGTTGGCATCACCGTGCAGCAACTCGCCGTCTTGCAACGACAGGCCACCGATTCGGACGGGCAACCCGACGTGCAGTAGGTGGCAGTAACCATGAGAACAAATCGTAGAACCGGTGAAAACGGGGAATTGGATTCCTCGCACCTGTTCCAAGTCACGTCCGGCGCCGTTAGTCACCAGCCCTCGCGCTCCGTAGGCCTGGTAGGTCGAACACATTACTTCACCAAACACTGCGGCCGCCGGCGGATCGTCCAAGTCTTGGATCACTACGACAGGTGGCCCCGGCAATTGCTCGAATTGTGCCAATTGCGACTGCAGACTGCCGTAGGCATCACCGCCCATCGGCGGCGCATCCGAGCGAAACGACGCGGTAGCCGCGAAGCCGACCATCGCAGGCATTTCAGGGAAGTTGCTCTTCACTCGACTGTCCATGTAGCCGCGGTTGCGTGGGCGAACGTCAAACAGCTCGATGACGTTGCAAATCGTGGGAGTGTCGTACTTGGCCAGTTTGTCGAGGACGTCGACCGATAAAGACATATTGGGGGAACTCCACTTGAAAATATCGCGGAACTGAGAGAACCGTTCTGCTCCGACGCATAAACTCTTGAGCACGAGGATTGGTCGTCATCTTAAACGGCTCATGTTCCCGCCGTCTACTGGGCATGCGTTCGGTCGGTTTGGTCTGGACGCCCCGCCTTAGCGAATGCTTCTCTCGTATTGCGCCGTGTCAACGACACTGTCGTGGCGGCCTGTATACGCAAAACGTTCACGGCCTCTAGGAGCGTGTGGGTAATCGGAATTAGAATAGCGAGACGGGACGGAAATGGGCCATTCTTATTCCAGGACAAAGTCAACGATGCCAATTCACAATCGAACGCTTGCCGTACTTTTTGCGATCCTGGTGTTCTATCCGGTAGATCATGTTTGGGCGGACGAACTGTATGTGGCTTTTTGGAACGTCGAGAACTTATTCGATACGATCGACGATCCGGCGGTTGAAGGCGACGAGGAGTTTACACCGCAGGGTCCAAAACAATGGACGATTGAACGGTTTAACATCAAGGTACGCAATCTTGCCCGGGTATTGAGTGACGCGAATGGTGGTCGGGGCCCCGATATTCTCGGTTTGGCGGAAGTGGAAAACCGACAGGTGGTGCAATCGCTCGCTGACGCCCTTTCAAAATTGGGAAGGAAGTACCGCATCCTCCATCGCGACTCGCCGAGTGGCCGGGGGATTGATTGCGCCATCCTGTACGACTCCGAACGCGTGCAGTTGCGTGAGAGTCGATTCCTCCCCGTGGCCGCTCGGGCAACCCGAGAGATCGTCGAAGCTCGGTTCGAGTTCCTGGGATCGACGTTTCACCTTTTCGTGAATCACTGGCCGTCGAAAGGAAATCCCGAATCGGCTCGGATCGAAGCGGCAACAATCCTGAGACGTCGCGTTGACGGACTGTTACGCGCCGACGAACGAGCTCAGATTGTCGTGATCGGCGATTTGAACGAATTGCCCAATGAACCGGCGGTGGCAAAGACACTAAAGACGTGGGGCGACCCGAAGTCGCTTTACTCTAAGGTGTTGTTCAATTCCACTTGGAGGTTGCACAACGACGCGAAGCGAGGAACGTACGTGTACAAGGATCGCTGGGAGGTGATCGATCATGTGATCATCTCGCAGGGCCTACTTGACGATCGAAACCTGCGCTGGAAAGCTGGTTCAACCGTTCCACTGCAGAACGACTATCAGATGTTCCACCCTCGGTCGGGCATTCCCCGTCCCAGCCGCAGCTATAGTGGAAACTCGTTTCACGCTGACGGCTTCTCTGATCACCTGCCGATCGTCTGTATCTTGGAGCAAGTGCAAGTAAAGTAGCGGCGGACTCGCTGTGCTTACTGCTTACGTCGCAATTCACTTCTTCCCAACGAAAGAAAGAACAGTGCCGTCGTGGAAATCACAATGTTCATTGCTGGATGGGAGAGTCTCGGTTCGCCGAACAACATGTAGTTGCTCACGAACCCATCGATAACGAACAAACAGAGCGCGGCGACGCTCAACTTCCAAGCGCCTGCGAGGCGAGGGGCCAATTCACCGCAGGGCTAAGTTTGTTTAGACAGCGCGTTTCCACGCGGCGAGAATGTGATTAACGATATGTTCCACGCCATCGTCACGGTTAAGTTGTGCAAAAAGGAAAGGGCCGTCCTGACGCATTCTCTTGCTGTCGCGCCGCATGACGTCCAGGTCGGCTCCAACCGCTTGCGCAAGATCGGTCTTGTTGATTACGAGCAAGTCGGCGTGGGTGATTCCCGGTCCTCCTTTTCGCGGTATTTTATCGCCTCCAGCAACGTCAATGACATAAATCGTATAGTCGGCAAGCTCACGACTAAAGTCGGCCGCCAGATTGTCGCCGCCCGATTCCAACAGCAGTAATTCCGGCGCGAACGCACTTGTGAGTTGCTCTAAGGCAAGCAGGTTGGCCGAAATGTCCTCGCGGATCGCTGCGTGTGGGCATCCGCCTGTTTCGACTGCTACAATTCGCTCCTCGTCTAAGGCATCGTGGCGAATGAGGAATTCGGCATCCTCGCGCGTAAAGATGTCGTTGGTTACGACGCAGAGCTGCCTCTGATCTCGCAGCGCCCGACAAACAGCCAACAGCAGCGCACTTTTTCCCGTGCCGACGGGGCCACCCACACCAACGGTAAAGGACCGTTGTGTGTAATCACGCTGTGGCATCGGTAACGGACGTTCGTGAAATTGGCCCGGACTATCCAAGTGTTCGTGGACATGGTCATGGTCGTGTTCGTGTTTGTGTTTGTGGGAATTTGGCTGGTGCATATCGACTCTCTCTATGGCGGATCTTGTTGAGTTAACTCTGAAATAAACGCGAGTAAATCCGGTCGTGCGTGCCTTGAAACACTTCGATGATCGGCGATGTTTGTGTTGCGTCCTCCAGCTTATGTATAGTCGTCCGCTCCGTCAAACACTGGACGAATGGAGCGAGTTGCGTTTGGATTGACTGACCCTGCAACGGGCCAACGACATTCAAGCGAACGGCAGCAGAAATCAGGTCACGCAAGATATTACGTACAAACACCAATACAGAATCTTTAAGTTCAACTCCGAGTGCTGAGGAAACGACACCGAAAATGGGAGCAAAATGGCCGGCCAAACCGTCCGCAGAAAGTTCCCCTTGCATTTCTCGGCACTGATTGAGCCGAAAAATCGACGCGGTCGATGCCAAGAACGCCCGGCCCTGAGCACGACTCGCCCGATTGGCCACATGATTGGTCAACAGTGCGTCACATGCGGCATCTGCTTGCTTCACTCGGACCGGTTCTCTATGAGTCGCCGTAACAAAGGGCACTAAACTGTAAACAGCCTGAGTGAGATTTGCCTTGAGGAAATCAAAAAGACAGTCAGGAGAATCTACGTCGCCCCACTTTACGAGCGACTCCAATCCCCCAGAGTGTGCGAATCCTCCGGCAGGAAACGTCGAGTCAACCAACTGCCAAATTACCCAGTCGGAATTCATGTTAGCAAATTGGGCGAATTGAGCGGGAACAACCTACGGGCACCAACGTCATCGCTTGGCGCCTGCGACTGTAGATAACATGCATGATTGGGCCGCGTTTGCAAGGCTCTATGGTTTTTTCATTGAATCCTTGATTACTATCAACTTGGGATCATCGAATTCCCGAACTACCGAAAGCTAGCTTAGCTAAGTCGCGCCGACTTTACCGACTCGGGCGCCTGGCGTGTTGTGGCACCCTGTACCGAGCATGCATTTCCACCTGAGATATGAGGACGGGATTGCCGATACCTCAGCATGAAGGGGTCTTTTAGGTGTTGTGTCGAGACATGGCGGAACTATGTCCGATCTACTGTCAGTACTGTTTCGTGTAAAATGAGGACATGTTTCATGTTAGCTCCACGCCTATTTTCGGTCCTTGCGATGGCGCTCATCGCGTCACCCGTCTATGGCCAAATTGCGAACGTTCCGTCAGCGGATCAAGGTATCTCGCTTGAACTGTCGAGTGAACTCACTGAAGATGAGAACTCCGGTTGCGCCGGTAAGCAAGACGAGTGTTTCGGTTGCTGCAACTGTTGTGATGGCTGGATGCACAGGTGGGATGATTGCAAATGGGTAAAATTGGGTGCCGGACTTCGCACCAGCTACAACGCTATCAATAACGGAGCCACCAACGGAACTTCGACCTCCGCCGACTTCGCAATTGACAATATGCGGATCTACTTGAGCGGTCAGGGGCATGAACGGATCGGATTCGAGCTTAATACGGATATACACAATGCCCAATTCGCTGACCTTGGCGCAACGCCGTTTGAAGACGGCGGAGATATTCGCATTCTCGACGCCGTGATCAAGCTAAAGTTGACAGACCACATCAACCTTTGGGCTGGACGTTTTCTCCCTCCGAGTGATCGCTCGAACTTAAGCGGCCCGTTCTACCTCAATGCATGGTCATTCCCCTACACTCAATTTGGTTATCCAAACATCTTCCAAGGTCGCGACGATGGTGCAGCTCTCTGGGGCCAATTTAACGAAGGCCAATTCAAATGGCAAATTGGTGCTTTTGAAGGCAATCAGAACCAGCCGCAAGGCGATGACGATCTTATGTTGACAGGCCGCCTCGTGTTAAACTTGCTTGATCCAGAACCAGGGTACTACAACGCAAGCACCTATTATGGCGAGAAGGAAATTTTCGCGATTGGCCTCTCCTTCATGCATCAAGATAATGCGGTCGGGGTCCCAGGTGACGCCCGGAGTTTCACCGGCTGGAATCTCGATGTGTTGTTTGAGACGAAACTTGCGAATTGCGGTGTCGTGACGCTCGAGGGTGCTTACTACGACTTTGATGACAACGACGCAGCAGGTGTCGATACCGGCGGACTGTTCACACCAGTCGCTCGGCAGGGCCAGAGTTTCTTCATTTTGGGCAGCTATTTGATTCCTAGGAATGTCTCGATCGGTTGCCTTGACGGTCGCTTTCAGCCATACGTCCGATACCTGGACTATGACCGAGATTTTGGCACAGCCGCCTCGTTCAATGAGGGACTTGACGTTGGGTTGAACTACATTATGGATGGTCATAATGCTCGCATTACGGCCGTCTATGAACAGCGCAATGCTCAGGGTGGTGCGGAAGTCGATGGATTCCGAATCGGTACTCAAATTCAATTCTAGGACGAGAACTTAAATCGCAAACAGTTCAGCTTGATCTGTATGGGCGGTGCACGGCTTCTCTAGCCAACGCGTGCAGGTAACGGACCGAACCTCCGGTTGTTGCCTGCACATTTTTTTGCGCGCGTTGCGCCGCTATGGACTGGCGTTTGCCTGCTTCATGGGCAAACGAGGCCTGAAAAAAAGGCAGTATCTCTCGACAGGATACAATTTCATGCCATCTGATCGCCGCAACTCTTTTTATGGCGACACCTTACATTCAGTACGGTGAGACGCATGCATTCTTTGGAACAATAGTTGCAGTGGATGCTAGCAGAATCGTTGCTCCGTCGATTTTATCAGATTTCGAGAGCAATTGTTCGGTTTGCGTCAGGCAGCGTTTAGGCGGTCTGCTCCATTGTTGTGAGTGGCGCGTTGCTCGATCAGAACGATTTTCGATTAGGAGAGCTTACGATGTGGAAGGCAAAAGGCTTACTGACGGCGGTTTTGCTTGGTGTTGCTTTATGCATTTGTGGATGCAGTACTGATGTTGAGGGTCCATCGGACGCAACCGACGGGGGCGAAACGGTCAAGATTGGCGTGCTACATTCACTCAGCGGGACGATGGCGATTTCGGAGACATCGTTGAGGGATGTCGTATTGATGGCTGTTGAAGAGATAAATGCCGCGGGCGGCGTACTCGGAAAACAGATTGAGCCAGTGGTGGTTGATCCTGCTAGCGATTGGCCTCTCTTTAATGAAAAAGCCAAGGAGTTGATTACGAGCCACAAGGTTGCGGCCACATTTGGTTGCTGGACATCGGTGAGTCGCAAATCAGTACTGCCGACTTTTGAAGAGTACAACCAGCTGCTGTTTTACCCCGTTCAATACGAAGGTGAAGAACAGTCGTTAAACGTGTTTTATACTGGCGCATCGCCCAATCAACAGCTCATTCCCGCAGCCAAGTATATGAAGGACGAAGATTACAAGAAGTTCTATTTGCTCGGTACGGATTATGTCTTTCCGCGTACGGCGAACAAAGTCCTCAAGGCGTATTTGCTTTCCGTAGGCGTACCTGAGGAAAACATCGCCGAAGAGTATACGCCGTTTCATCACCAGGACTATCAAACGATCGTTGGCAAAATCAAGGCTTTTGCCGCTGGCGGCAATGCTTGTGTCATGTCGACGATCAACGGCGACAGCAACGTGCCGTTTTACAAGGAGTTTGCCAATCAGGGACTCACGGCCGACGACTGCCCTATTATGGCATTTTCCGTTGCCGAAGATGAATTGCGCGCCATGGACGTGCCGCCACTGGTTGGGCATCTGGCCGCCTGGAATTATTACCAAAGCATTGATAGCCCGGAAAACAAAACCTTTGTTGCGAACTTCAAAGCGTATTGCGAGAAAAACAACCTGCCGGGCGGTTCAGCTCGCGTGACCGACGACCCAATCGAAGCAGCCTATTATGGTGTGTACGTCTGGAAAGCGGCCGTTGAAAAGGCTGGTAGTTTTGATGTCGATGCTGTTCGGAAGGCCGTTTATGGGCTCAAATTCGACGCTCCTGGCGGAGCGAAGGAGATGCACGCGAGTAATCAGCACACCCTCAAGCCTGTCTATATTGGCGAAATCAAAGCCGATGGGCAATTCGAAATCATCTCCAGTTCTGACGGGCTCGTTTCGCCTGATTCCTACAGTCCCCATCTCCACCCGGACGGTGATTTCCCGGCTCCAACTGGCGGGCCAAAGACATAGTAAATCCAAGGTGTGTTTCCCTTGCAGGCCCTTTTGTTTGACCCATTAGTGTCAAACACAAGGGCTCATTGGGAGGTGTGTGATGGACTGTCGGGTTTGCTATCGTGTCTGGTTGTTGAAATGTGCGTTTCAACGCGACACAATCGAGATAGCTGGATAGCAATGCGCCCGCCCCTTGAGACGCTCGAAAGCGCCTCTCATCTGTGCGACATATCAGATGTCGTCGTCATCGCGTAGTCGTGTTTTTCTGGTGATCTGTATGCATAGCAATACAGCGCAAACAAGAAATAAACCGCACGCCGCCAATTTCTGTCAGGGGCCGCCCAAATTAGGCCGCGCAGCGGCGCTTGTAAATAGGCCACCTTGAATGGAGCGTCAGAAGGGTTTTCCTGTTGTTGTCTTCAACAACAGGAGAAGCCGATGGCGAATCGAATCAAGATGGCTAAAGTTAGTGCGATTATTGAGTTACATCGGCAGGGTTGGTCGAATCGGGCCATTGCCGCCGAATTGGACGTTCACCGAGATACGGTGGCAAGATGCTTGAAGTCGGCGAATTCAAAACCGGCCAAAGCGCCCCCGGGTCGAAGGCGTCTCGAAGTGATTGCGAGCCCTATCGTGATTGCATCGTGAAGAGTCTGAACATGGGGCTTTCGGCGAAGCGGATCTTCCAAGATCTTGCGGTGGACGGCTTCGAAGGAAGCTACTACAGCGCTCGACGATTCACGAAACAGCTCGAGGCCAGATGTCCCGTCCCGTTCCGACGCCTCGAAACAGAACCAGCTTCGGAAGCACAGGTTGATTTCGGCACGGGGGCTCCGGTTCTTCAAGACGGCAAGAGGAAGAGAACTCACGTTCTTCGAGTCGTGCTCAGCTACAGCCGGAAGGGATACGCCGAATCTGTCTTTCGACAGACGACGGAGAACTTCATTCGCTGCATCGAGAATGCCCACCGACAATTTGGCGGCACACCGAAGATGCTCATTATCGATAATCTTCGAGCTGCAGTTAAGAAGGCTGATTGGTTCGATCCCGGGAAGAGCTATCGACTCAACAACCGAACTTCGGCCGAACCGGACTCTGAGGACAAACGCCAAACACCGTCAAAGGAAAACGCGTGAACGAATTCAAAATAGGCCAGCGCCCTCCGGCTCGCGCGACACAACGNNNNGTAGAGCCTCAAGTAAAAAGTCACCCGAAAGTGGCCTAATTTGTAGCGCCCCCTGACACAATTTCAACACAGAGCGCCCTGTAGGCCACAAAAAGGATAAGGTGATGTTTAGAAGGGCAACTTGTCTTTGGCGGATTACCGCAGCTTGGATTTTTGCATGCGCCGTTGCCATGTTTGCCGAAACGGCGGTGGGCGACGAACAGAAAATTCGCCACGAAATGCCTCGGCTTGGCGACGCGGAAATGCCCGCCCGCGCAGCGGCCGTTGACGCGCTGAGATTGACTAACGATCCGCGTGCGTCGACCATATTTCAAGCATACCTGGACGGGAATCTTTACTTATGGAAAGAGCAGCTGTTTCTCTTGGGAGAGCCGAAGGGCGATGCGGCCCCAGGAGGGATGGTTTCTTTGTTAGACCCACTCACGGCCCAAG